>Ga0163148_10001472_pt1 | contig 30396 bp, 16 predicted proteins | sample OliLakLV19MP7P2_FD_148606 | JGI IMG/M metagenome (GOLD analysis project Ga0163148, IMG submission 148606) | Freshwater microbial mat bacterial communities from Lake Vanda, McMurdo Dry Valleys, Antarctica- Oligotrophic Lake LV.19.MP7.P2 | ecosystem: Environmental > Aquatic > Freshwater > Lake >... | reverse complement strand
ACCCTCCACACCACGAGGCAACTGTGTTCCAAACATCCTCTTCCGTCCCATGCGCAACCAGATCTTCGCCAAGAGAAGGAGTCAAAGCTGCTTTGACCTTCTCAAAAGAATAGTCATCGGCAAAGCCATCCAAACTGCCATCACTATGACAAATAGGCCAACTTCGTGAGCTCTTTCGTTTCCATTGATTCTTTCGAGATTCCAGCTCTTTGCACGCAGATTGTCGACATTTTACATTTTCCATTGCATCCTCCCAGCTGGCAAACTTCCTTGACAGTAAGAAACTCGCAAATGACCGGCAAAACTTCAGCCAAGAGATCTTTTGTAAAAGGCATGTTCCATGTGCGGCTTATGTTGCTTGTATACAAAGCATGCGATTAAATTGTTCTGTGTAACTGGAACCTTTGGGTGGCTATTGTATTTCTTATGTCGTTTAGCTGTAGTCGGCTGAAGCATCATCTTGATGCTGTAGAACAAGATCCAAATTTTCAGGATCTGTTTCAAACAGATCAAACACAAGGAAGCACACTAGGCCCACTTCCCTGCCATGTTCATCAACAGTTCATTGACAACCTAGCTAGTGGTACACTCCACCTCAACAGCTACAATTTTGCCAGTAGCCAGTAGCTACCACATGTGCTGCCAGTGTTAGCAAAGCAAGCTCCAGCTATGCTGTGCACTGGCAGTCATTGTCAGCTGTCCAACCAAAAATTGTTTGCTGTTTTGTCTTTTTTCAGCCCCGACCAACTCTCGCTAGATGTCTCCTCTGGAGATAAATTCAGTTACATTTAATGATGCTATCACATTTTTCTTTCTCTTCTTGTTGCTGGTGCAACAGCTTGCAAGCTTTGGCATTGATCTTTGTCCGTGCAACCGAAATTGCGTTGTTTAGCTTTCTCACCACACTTTTGTCAGATGTTTTAGTTCTGTCCATTTTGCAAAACATTGTTTGTATGACATAATCTTTGTCAAGAAGTGCATGGCCTGAAATGAACCTCATCTTGTAAACCTTTTTCATTGAGAACACAATCCATTTGGCAGGACAAAAGCGCCAACCGTGCCTAACAACTTCACGTGTGAATGTCTCATTCTAACTGATTCAACTGTCTCATTGTTTGAGCTTTTGAAATTGCTTCAATGCAGGAATCGAATAAAAATTGTTGCTGATGTTTTGATAAATGGATGACTTTGCCTGTGATTCATTCCAAATTGAGTCATGATTCCAGTTCGAGATCCGGAGCTGATGTGCATCCTGGAAGATGCAAACAAGATCAAAGTGAAACATTCTGCAGGGAAACACATGAAGGGAGTTTCCATGGCATGTTCCATCATGATGCTGCATGTCTCCATGGACTTGTGGTGACAATGATTGATGAAATGAAAAAAACATGCGCATTGTGCAATCAATCTTGCTGACAAGATGAGCAATCTTGTCAAACAGATCAACGAATGCGGAGCAAACTGCAGATCACTGCAATGCTCATAAGTCTCTCATTTGTGCAAAATTGCAATCTGTTTTGTTGGTGAAAAACTTCAGAGTAGGAAACTTTGTCTTCAAGGCATTTTCTTTGCCATTTTGTCCCTTGTTTGTGGTCATTTTGCGGTGAAGAATTATCGTTTATCAGTTTTGTCTCAAAGTCAGATTTTGACTTGGCACAAAAGAACCAAGGTGAAATTGTAAAACACTCACAATGGCTCACAGGACAAGCAATGAAGTTTGATCACCACTGTTAGCTCCAAAGAACTTCCAATGCGCAACTTGAAGCCCTCGAGGGCGTGTGAACTCATCAGTGGAGATGTGTCCTAACAAGCACATTGATTAGCACATGAATGCACACTTTCTCATTTTGCCCCACAAATTTTTACAGATGAAACACTGACGGCAGTGACATCCGAGCTCTGATTTCCTACCCTGTGAGTTGCCACTGTGATGTTCACCTCATGATGTCGGCAACCACTGTGACATGCTCCTTGTGTGACATGCCCCTTGTGTGACAGACAGACATGCATGCAGACATACAGATGAATAAAACTTTGACAAACACCAAACTGAAGTTGAGTGCAATTGATTATCCTACTACTAGCTAGTAGTAGTAGTGAAGAATCAAAAGCTTTGATGTTTGTACTTTTTTTGTCTGTCCTGCTCGGAGGCTTGCAACCATGAATTTGATTCTTAGCGTCACGTAGGGATTTTACTACCACCCGGGCAGGAACTATGCAACCACTGACGCTAAACTACGCAAACTGACGTAAACTGACGCTTGGCCGCACGAATCGAATGGGATCTTCTCAAAAGAGTTCTCATTTTATTTGCTTCCCATCGATCAAAGGAAAGATTTTTAAAATGGATCTTGACACCTCGGTTCTCGCTATAAGAACCGAAACGTACAATAGTCACACCGCAACTAAGTTTCTATGAGTGTGTGAAGATCTACTTAGGTCCGAAACGACGTTGGAGTTCCGATTATTATTTGATGGGTTGATACAGATAACCAAGCAAGCCACATCAACACTCCAAAGGGTGCGTTGAGAGCCAGCTGGGTTGAGTCCAGTCAAGCTGTGTTTTTGTGGGTGGTTGATGGTTGATGGATGGATGAGAACGCCGATGATCAATAACAACAACGAACAGACATACAAGAGCTCATGCATACAAGTTTCAGTGTGTTACTGTACCGTAGGAGCTTGTGTGCATCGCATTGCATTTCCGATGCTGTGTAGCGCGGCGTAGCGTGCGAGCCATCAGACATGGAGTGAGATAGGATTAATAATAAGAACTCCTTTTATTTTACGGTTCTCTACCTGCAGCAGCTAAATAGCTAGCTAGCACCCCACATGCTGCATCTCTTGCTTGTGCTTTTCAAGAGAGCCTGACCCATCCATCCATCACAATGATGATGGCTACCTTTCAACAGCAGGACGGTGGTCCCTCCAAAGATGCGGCTGCATCGGACAAAGGGGGAGGCAGCGCTGTGGAGCAGCAAGAAGAAGGCCCCACAGCAAGACCCAACAAGCGGCAACAGGAAATGATTTCGACGTCTCCATCATCGGGAGGACTACTACTAGTAGAAGAGACGGAAGTTGCCAGTGCAGGTGCCGGTTCCAGTAGATCTACTGGTGGTACAGGCTATGCGAACCCTCCTTTTCTCCCACGCCATGAGCAGCAACAACAACAGCAAGGGCCCGACAACCTTACTACTACTACGGCGGGCACTCCCACTAGTATTACGACGGGCATGGGTAATAGTAACAACAAAGCAAGCAATAGCAGTAGCAACACCGATCATCACATTGCTACTGCGAAAGAAACTACCATCGGTGTGGGTGCCAGTGAAGCCACTACCAGTACTAGTAGCCTGAAAGAGCAACAGCAGTACCATCAGCAACAAGTGGTCTATGTGAACAGGGCCAAGCGAGCAGCCTCGGAGGGTTCTTCATCCTCCTCGATGGCTGCTGCTGGCACGGCAGGAGCTACCACTCCTCCTCCTTCGGAATCCGAAGCCGCCGCCGCCGCTGCTGCTAGTCGAGCAAGGGAGTTGCGTCTTTCACGCATCAAATCGGCGGCCAGAGCCATTACAGAAGAGTCATCTCCTTCCTCCCTTCCTGTGACTACCTTGGACGCAGAAGAAGTCTTGGCGGCGGCAGCAGCAGCAGCGGCCGCTGTGAATGCCTCTAGTAGTGACACGAGTGGTAGAAATACTAATTCAAGTCAAGCGACTGCTAGCATTACTACTACTACCAGTAGCATTGCACACGGACCAGGAACCGCCACGACCACTGGCACCACCAAGCTCATGCCAACCTTTCCAGCTTTGACGACGACGACGACGCCTACGCCTGTGGAAGCGAGTCCTACCCCCACCGGTACCAGCGCTGGGGCTCGTACTTCTGCTCAAAGTAGGAGCGGCGCCGGTCAGCAGCAACCCGAGGGGTCTCCCATGTCCACGTCCTCGCCTGCCCCCACGCCTAGGAGTGTTAGTGTTGTCAACATGGACAGGAATCACCATAATAGTACTCCTCCTACTAGTAGTAGTAATGTCAACGAGGGTAGTGGCGGTGCCCTTGGGCAGTCCAAGACGAGTACCCCCGTGAGTCCTCCGACGACGGCCGGGTCAAGTCTCAGTGTCCTCCAAGGCGGCAGAGCTGCGGATCATGGGATTATGGGAACTCCACCTTCGGCCGCAGCCTCCTCCTATCAGTCGTCTGCGGCAAACACACCTTTGGTCATGCTACCGCCACCACCGACTGCCGCACAAGTCCAGCAACTTCAGCAGCAGCATCCAGCCGCAGCAGCACAGCGACAAGGCTCGATGCAGCATTCGGATATGTCTGTTTCTACCCGGGGACGGAATGATAGTTTTAGCAGTCACAATACAACCGAAGGCAACGTCAACAACAGCCATACTACTGGAACTACTAGCACTGCTACTAATGGCCAAGGTCACAATCGTAGTCACAGTACCAACACTGCTGCATTAGCTACTTCGACGACAACGCCGGGAGTTCGTGGAGTTCCACATATCTATCATGATTATGCTCAGGTACCGGATGCCGTCGGATATGTTCGTAAAAAGACGGGAGGTGTGACGCAGCCCTTTCCGGAAAAATTGCATGAACTCTTGGAACAAGAAACCACCGATGACTTTCAACACGACGTCAATGGCATTGTCGGGTGGTTGCCACATGGGCGAGCCTTTTTGGTACGAAAACCAAAAGAATTCACACAAGATGTCATGCCCAAGTACTTTCGACAGACCAAGTTGACTTCGTTCCAGCGGTACGTTCTTTTTTTTAAATCAGCAAATCAGAAAAAAACCTTCCTTTCGATAACCATTTCTTACACTCCAACCTCTCTTGCACACGAATTGAATGGAACCAGGCAACTGAACTTGTATGGCTTTCGAAGACTCACGCAAGGAACAGATGCTGGAGCATACTATCACGAGCTTTTCTTGCGAGGAAGACCTCAACTCTGTCTCCGGATGGTACGGCAGAAGGTCAAAGGAACGGGACACAAGCAGCCGGCGGATGCTCAAACCGAGCCCAATTTCTATGCGTTGCCGCCTCCCACTGGTGGAGGAAGCCTCAGCAATGTTTCTAGCCCAGTTATGAAAGCAGCAGTGGCACCGGCGGCTTCGCCACAGGCTCCCATTGCACCTGCACCGCCAGCAGCCGTACCAGCGTTGGCCCCACCGCTACTACCTCCACCTCCTCCTGCCAATGCTACGAGGAAGACATCGCCTCCTCCTCCCGATCCTCCGGGCAAAGCCACCGTGGTGCGGACTGGCTCTCCTGAAAGAACGACTCCTCCCATGCTACATGCAGCGACCGCATCTATGCTCGCCATGGCCCAACAAGTGGAAATGTCTCCTGACACGCGAGGAGTTCAAGATGCTGCCGTTCTGTTAAAAGGAATTGCCGCGGGTCTTGCCCCAGGACGATTGGCCAGTATCAACCCAAACTCGGCCATTCCGTACATGGGGGCACCCCCAGCAACGTCCCTCCGAACGGCTGCTGTGTCTGGCATTGCAAGTAACTATGCTTCCCCTCCGGCTCGGTCATCCTATTCGAGTCTGTTGTGGGGTGCAGGAACGCCCGCGCCTAGTCCGGCCATGGGACCCGCTGCCGCTTCTCCAGCTCCTGCGCCTTTTTTGTGGCCTCCAGCGCCAGCAGCGGCATCTACCCAACAACATCAAAAGGAACAGCAACAGCCATCGAATGGCGCAGACAGTGATCACCAAGATGAAACTCTTCCAGATGCCTCGTAGAATGATCCACAAGACGCGCTGTAGGACACAGGAGAGGTTTGGGCAATTTTCCATCATGCTTGTACCACCTAGATCAGAGGACGCATGGGCAAGAACAACAAAAAGGAAAAAGAAACAAGGGTTCCGCTTGTCAAGTTCCCGGACGGTTAAGCCACTGAGCAGAACTGTCATCAAGTTCTACAAAACGGAATTCGCGTGGTACCTTGGGGTTTTCTGGTGCTGCCAAAGAAAGTGACTCTTCATACAAGCTAGAAGACTGCCACTTATACTAGCCCCTATCATAGTGTTTTCAACAATAAAACTGCACGAATAAAATAATACACAAGGTTCTGTATCATCAACAAAAATATAGCGTTTTTTAGATATGTACTACTGCGGTCTCTTCATATTTCCACAAGTCTACCAGGCCGGTTTCCGGTCAGATCGGTAACTCCATACTCCGAGTTGCTCTCGAGATCAAATTCGTCCTCCAGCGAGCATACTCCCTCCGATGCATCGCTCATGCTATTGTTACGTTTGCGCTTGCCCCTTGAGGTCGTCGCCCATGCCTTCTTTCGCCAGTTAGAGAGCGATTCTGGTGGCTTTGAGTCTTTTCCTCGTGACGCCACCTGCTCACGTCCGTAATCACATGGAGATGGCTTCTGCTCTCGTGCTTGCTTGTTGATAACTGCAGACTCTTCAAGCACAAATACATCATCACCATGTGATAGGCTCTGAATTCCCAAAATCGCACCATCTGCTTCACGTTCGGATTCTTTCTCGTCTTCATTATTATTGTCGTCGCTGCTGCTGGTTGCAATCGGCGGCAGGATGGGAGTGACAGAAGAAACCTCGATCGTGGATCCAAAAGTTTCAAAGGAGTTCGTAGCGATTGTGGAATGGTCGTAAAAGGACTCGTCCGCGGCAATAACAGCCTTATCGTGGCTGTTGCCATGACTTTCCCAATATTCTCGACAGCACAGGGGCGAATCCAATCCCTGCATGATACGGTTGATCCAGCTTTCTGGATCATTTCCAATTCGAGTCGCAACGGCGGTCGAGCGGCTGCCAGAGGTAGAGGGCTGGCTCAAATTCGACGTAAGGTTGGAGCTTTGGCGCGCAGAAATTCCGATAGGATTGCTCTCAACACTAATCTTGACTCTTTTATGCCTACCCGTATGACTGTTAGACTTGTTTTGTCCAGTGCGGGAATCTTCGTCGTGTTCCGCAGATGCAACAGCAGCCAAATCTACGGACGAAGAGCTTCCTGGGAGATGAAATCTGACACGCCGACCAGATTTCTCATTCGCGGCCTGAGCAATACAAGTAGAGAAGAGGAGGAGACAATCGGCTGAGCAAGGAAGACTTCCGACAAAATGTATGTATTGCACTGACGAAACAGCTTACCTCTGCATCGCGATTTCGAAGGATAGAAACAGCCTGATTAGTGGTTGTATTATTGGGAAAGTGCCTCGTTTGATTTTTTGATATGTCAGAATGGCTGCTGAGAGCATCCGCATCGTCCCCTTGGCGCGACTTTTTACAAGGAACAGATCTGCACGAATACGCACGCCACCAGACAACTGCCGTTGCGGCTAACATGAGTAACACAAACAGAGCCGAGAGGGAAACAGCAATAATTCCGAGGCGGTGCGTATTGTCGGCACGTCTATGGATTGTGGAAGTAGCTGGTCCACCATTACTCGAATCGGTGTCGTTGTCGATGCGAGAGAGAAAGACTTCAGAGACGCTGTCAACCTCAAGTTCGATGTCGGCCCCAGAGACGCTGTCGTTAGAGACGCCACTAGTCTCCTCATCATGATACTGAGGATACGCCCCAACATAATGATAGATACGAATTGGAGTGCGTGTAGGCGTTGGCGTTGGAGAATGACTCGTTGCATCATCGGCAAGTTTGCGCCTTCGAATATGCTGCTGCGGCCCAATACTCTTGTCGTAGCTTGGTGCTTGTCTAGCGCAACCCATAAGAGCCAACAACGCGAGCATCCAAACCGCACTTATTAGGCGACGACAATGTATCATACCTGTCGGGTTCGACATTGTGGTGCCGGTCGAAGATCCCATCGTCATGGTGGCTTCGATTTTTATCTTTTGAGGGCAATCGTATATTTAACTTAGGATCAACGCATCTGTAAATGTGGTAAATCAAGCATCCACTGCGGGTAATCGTGGCAACTCAATCAACGAAAAATGAGATCGACACGACTCCGCAATACATACAAACGGAATGTCCACGATCGATGTTCCCCACGATCTTGTTGCGATGGAGGTGAGGGGAGAATACAATGGAGGTACGCCCAGCGAACGCGCCACATATGAAGACCGTTAACTTCTTCTTTAGAATGATAGGCAACATGCGTATGATGGAGGTCCATAACAGCGGCTCTTCGCCCCACGTTGGCCGGCGTGCGACGCCAGAGGAAGAACCACGTGACCGATGCTCTTTCCTTGGATATAAAGGTCCCACCCCTATTACTCGAGCAATTATCAGTATTGTCAGCCCCATCAAGACGGGGCCCCATCAAGTTCGAATTGCTGCCAGAAAGATGGCCGTGTGGGTGACTGCCTCAGAAGGTACCGTTTTCATCGATATCTAACTGGCGAATAGGTTCTAGTTCTCAAAAGGCAGACCCCAATCCTGACTTATTCCATCGGTTCCGTGACTGCTGACCATTCCCACCCCCACCTCTCTCCTGTCGGCTTAGTTTGGCCAATTGCCGCAATTCTTCTGGAATGGGACGTCCTTCTCGCTCCATTGCCCCCAATAAGACATGCCCGAAATCTGAATCCTTTGGAATTCGCAGCAAGGTGTACGCAGATCCTTGTTTTGGTTGTTGGTCGTCTTCACCATCGTCCGTACTGTCCTTGCTGGTAGACAATCGTCCTGCTCGACCCACACGATGAACAAAGACGTCCAAGTTCTTGGGCGGATCATAATTGATGACAGTTTCGACTGCTTTGATATCCAACCCACGAGAAGCCACGTCCGTAGCAATCAGGACGACCTGCTGCTTTTTGGTAAATTTGCGCAAGGCAGCTGTCCGATCCGACTGGTGCTTATCTCCATGCAGTGTCACACAGGTAATGCCTTCGGGTAAGGAGGGTTGCACATTCTTTAACAGCTCTTCGCATCCATCCTTGGTCGCCACAAAGACCAATGTCCGTCCAACGCCACACAAGACGGGCAACATTTGTTGCAACCACGATAATTTCGCAGCATCGGATGGCACCACCATGACGTGTTGTTGAACGTGAAGTGAGGCCCGTCCAGTTGTCCCCACCGCAATTCGAATGTAACTTTCCTCAATGTTGTTGTTGTAACCAATGCCTCTCTTTCCGCTTCCACAAAGCCATTGCTGCGCTACCTTTTCAATCCTATTGGACATAGTAGCACTCAGCATGAGAGTTTGTCGATCAGGCCTGATATTTTCTAATATTTGGTTCACTTGATTGGAAAAGCCCATGTGCAAGAGTCGGTCACTTTCATCCAATACTACCATGGTGGTTCGTTCCAAGGACAGGCCCGTCAATTTTTTGGATGTTGATGCCGCAGCATTTTGTTGCTGTTGCTTGGTGGCCAAGACATCCAAGAATCGTCCAGGAGTGGCCACCACAATTTCCACTCCTCCTCGTTGACGTAATTGTTGTGTCAGTGGATATCGACCCATGCCACCAATAATGGTGAGCGATGTCCCACCCAGACATTGAAGCATACTTTGAGCATACGTCTGAACTTGCAATGCCAATTCTCGTGTCGGTACCAAGACCAATCCAATGGGTCCCGTTTCGCCGTTTTCCAAATGACGTTGATCGCAAACATGTACCACCATGGGCCAAATATAGGCCAAGGTTTTGCCGCATCCTACGTTTGAATTTTATTGTTCCAGTGGCACACACACAAAAGTGAGCAAACGTTGGTTGACGTCACGATTGTACGACAAAATACAAAGAGTTTTGGGCGTATGGGACTCACCGGTTGGTGCCGTAATCAATGCGTCGTGCCCCCCTAAGGCGACGGCGAGTGTTTGAGCTTGGACCGGTGTCGGATGGTGATAACCAGATTTGGAAATGTGTTGTAAGAGAGCCTGATCCATGACGGTATTTAATTGTTGAAATTCATGAATGGGAGGGATGGTGATGGTCTGGTGGTGATGGGACTGGGAGTTTACGGTAATGCTATGCTCTTGTCTCCACGCTTGATCTTGTTGACTTGCTGTAGTAGAACTTGGCTTCCAGAAGACTTTTTCAAACTTTTCGTATTGCATTTGTTGATGATCGACTTGGTCCAATTGAATGTCCACATGTTTGGAGCGTTTACGGCGACTCAAGTCATCCTCCTCCTCGTGGTCGTCATGGTCATTGTCGTCTTGCTGTTGCGTGTTATTATCGTAAGCACCAGCTTTGTGAAAGGTCTGCTGCAATTTTCGTTTGGCCAACGCGGATCCTTTCAAAAATCCATCTTCGTCCACCTCGTTGTCATCATCATTCTGTGAATTGTTTTTACTTGCTGCTGGTGGTGGTGGCATGTAGTCATCATGTGCTGTATTCCAATGGCTCGTCGCTTCTTCTTCATTGTCCAAGTCCAAGCGACCCGGTTTGGGTTTGGCGGCAGAAGTGTTGCCAGTCGAATTCGCCGCAGCACTAGTAGTAGATGCTGCGGGGTTGCCCAAGCTCTTCATGTAGGCTTCCAGAGGATCTTCCTCTTCTTGCTCGCCATCGTTTTTCGCCGCCAGTTCGTTGCTGCTGAGAAAGGCTGCTTTCTTTGGTTCCTCTTCATCACTACTATCCTCTTCATCAAACCAACCCATACTAATGTTTGTTGTCTTCTATCTTCTATGCGTACTGGCTATCGTTCATAGCTAGCGTGCTGATCGAAGACAGGAGTTGGGTTAGAAGTTAGAGCATCCATCCAGTGAGTCTGAGTGTCAGTTGAGTATGAATGCTTTAAAATAAAGTGTAGAAGAAAACCCCCAAATTTGAAAGGGGGAGGGTGTGCGTTCACAATTGTCATTGGCGTGAAACTCGTGACTAATGAAGTCAAAATATTGGTTCGTGATGAAGGAAGATCTGGTGTCCCCCAAACTAAAAGGGGCGAGGAGACTTGTGGCTCGTGCTTACTTCGACAACAATTATTATTTTATTGAAGTCACGAACACAAAACTAGCAGACGAAAGAAACCAAAGCCAAAACCCAAAAGTACTAGTTCATTAGAAGGTAACAAACAACAATGTCAGAGCAAGACAATAAGTTCGCTGCTCGCCTCCAGAGTGGCATCCAGACGGCCGAAGCCTGGGATGATGATCCATCGCTTCTCGCTGAATGCCGATTGATGATTCCCTTTGCCCAACTCATGCCAGAGCTTTATAGTGAAAGTACGTCTGGTGGTAATGGCACTGCTGCTACTGCCGTTGCTAAAGAAAGTCCTTATAAAAGTGACAAGGATCACATGTATCAAGGCAATGTTCTCTTTTTGAAGCGACTGGCCGTTTATTTTAAAAAGGAAATGACCTGGGTCAATCAACCACCGTGCCACAAGTGCCAAAGCACGGAGCATATGCAAGCCAAAGAAACACGAGGACCTCAATCACAAGAAGAAAAGGAAGGACAGGCCAGTCGCGTGGAAGTCTATCACTGTCAAAATTGTTCTGCTGCTGGCGCAGCTGACCCAGTGGTAACAACCTTTCCTCGATACAATTCGGTCCGAAAATTGCTCGAGACAAAACGTGGCCGGTGTGGTGAATATGCCAATTTATTTGGTTTGTATTGTCGCGCGGCAGGCTTTGAAACACGCTACGTCTCCGATTGGACGGATCATGTGTGGGTAGAAGTCTTGTGCAATAATGGCTCGGAATGGATCATGGCCGATGGTTGCGAAGGCATCATTCAAGAACCGAGCATGTACGAACACGGATGGGGCAAAAAATTGAACTATGTCGTGGCCTACCAGGCGGGAGGAGGTGTGGTGGATGTCGCACCACGATATACCCGCAAATTCCATACACCCGAATTTCAGGAACGTCGACGACAAATCACGTCCTCCGAGGCCAACTCGGATGCCATCATTCGGCAGTTTCACGATCGCATGATTCAGAATTTGCCCAGCAAGAAAAAGGAAGAAATAAATCGACGCCGAAGTATGGAACAGGCACAACTGGACCAGTGGAAGAATACGACCGAGTGGTCCGAAGCGGAAAAGTCTGGTCAAGGAAGAATATCGGGTAGTTTGGAATGGCGTGTCCAACGCAACGAAATTGGAAACAACAACAACAACAATACTGAAACTGACAAAAAGAAATCGTCGGTCCAATCTCTCTGCGTGGAACAATTCTACCCCACGGGCTCTTCGGTCTCTATTTCGGTGTACCCAAAACCACAAGCTGGGATCATCGTGTCCGGCACGAATTGTGATGTAGGACAACCCCACTGCATCTCGGCAGTCATCGTGGACGATGTTCATCTTGGATGTATTTTGCAGAGTCGATCCTTTTCTCTTTGGGGTGATTTGGCTGCGTTTCTACAAACAATCCCAAGCGGACGCATTGTCGCTTTCAAGGGAAGAACCAAAGAGAAAGCCTTTCCCGAAACATTGGAAAAGCAAATGGAAGTCTTGGCAGGGTTTCGTCTTCCGACAAAACCAGGCGACGGCGTGGTTTATTTGGGACGGCTCATGTCAGGAGCCCCTCCAGAATGGACCCAATGCACTACCTTCACCAACGCTGATCCCTCGGAAGTACAGGTGCATTTTTCCGATGTTTCGCGTTCGGAAACCAAGTTGAGAACCGAACCCAAAAAAGTACCACAGCGTGTTGCGGGGCGTCTCCCCGAATCTGCCATGCCTTTGCAGACGCAGTTATTGGCTACCGACTCTCAAAAGCGCATGGCCTTTCTCGCCCATGCCAAAACAAATCCTGACATTGTCGGATACACTACCAAAAATGGTTGTCCCGTGTACTTGATGAACAATGCGTCCTTCCCGTTTCAAGAAACACCTGGAGACTGGACGTCCTTTCATTTTTTACCAGAAGAACTGGTACCCGAAGGCGACGATGGTGCTGCTACCGGATCCACTATCGGCGAGCCAAACTTTCATGTCCCATTAGAGGAGAACTTTTTCAATACGCTCATGGGACCGTCTCTTCTCGTAAAGACGGGCCGGGCTGGAACGGCAACCTTACCGATTGCAGATGCTCTCAGACATAAGCGACTGGTCGGTCTTTATTTCAGCGCGCACTGGTGTGGACCTTGCCGACGTTTCACGCCTATGTTGATCGAGGCTTACGAACACCTCAAAGAGACCTTTGCGTATCATGGCGTAGAGATTGTGTTTGTGAGTTCCGATCGATCCACCGCGGAATTCAATCAGTACTATGCCTCCATGCCATGGGCTGCCGTACCCTACGAGGAAACTCGCATGATGCAGCAGAGTATTAGCATGCAATTTGGCGTTCGTGGCATTCCAGCCATGGTCATCTTGGACACCATTTCAGGTCAGGTCGTGGCGTCTCTTGACCAGGCCAGGAACGAAGTGGCGCAAGGTTGCAGTCGGGGTGACACTGGCATTGAAGCAATGTTTCAAGATTGGATCTCGCGACTGCCTGCTGAGAGTATCGAGCTTTTCGAGCTCTTGCAACTGTCTGCTGAAGATGGGGCCGTGGCAGATGCCGCGAAATCCCCACCACTAAGGGACGCTTACTTGACTCATAATGAAGAAGCAGCAAATCCGTGGGCCAAACCGGGCGACGAGCCACCTATTAAAAACTTGGAACCCGGAGTTGCGCCAAAAGAAAAAATCTCAGGTCAGATCAAGGGAGACGATGCCAAGGTTGTATTGGAGACCCTTCTCAAGTATCTCAACAATGCAATCCGCGAGCCATGGAATCCAAAGTTTCGTCAATTCAAAATGAGCAACAAAATTGTCGACAAAGCAATGCGAGCAGAAGGAAGCGTGGATTTGATTTGCAAGCTAGGAATGATGGTAACCCCAACACCAGAAGATTTCATGGTGGCGATTCCTCTGGCAGCCGATCTGGACCTTTTTCGTTCGTCCATGTCAAAGGCACTGGCTGACGCCACTGGTCCCACTCCTGGTCCGACACCAGGCCCAACTCCAGGACCCACTCCTGGACCCACGCCAGGGCCGACGCCGGGGCCAATTGCCACAGACACGGCTGACGTCGCCGACGTGACGAAGCTAGCACTCTCGAGTAGTAGCGACAAGGATAAAGAAGACTCCTCGACAACCGCATCGCTTTTGTTAGCGCCACCGTCTCGCGAGGAGTTGTTGGAATTGGTCCGCGCCATTAAGTTTGCCAATCCCGACTTGTCGCAACGTGCGGTGCATAAAGAGCTAACAGAAACCTTGGTCGCAAATAATAGCCAACATGACGGAGTGGACTGTTTAAAGGGCATTAGCTTGCAAGATGTGAAAAAGGTAAGAATCGTTGGTTTGGCATCATTTTCAGAAGATTCTTCGCTTTTGACCTGTTGATCTTTGTCCTTTTAGGTGTGGAAAAAAGCTGTGGCTCCGTTGTTGGATAGTAGTAACGCTGGTGGCGAGGGTAGTACCAAAGACCCCAGTAACAATAGCAAGAATGCCGATTTGGCGGCCAAACTTCAGGGGACAAAGCCTCAAGTCTTCACTATTGGTGATGGAAGTCGCGTGTACAATGATAATCATTGGCACCAGTTGGCGCAAGATTATGTCACTCAACAAATGCAACAAGCAGCGCAAGAAGAAAGCCCCCAAGAAGACGAGGCACTGGCAGAACTTATCAATGAGTACGTGCATGTCTTTTTGGACGTACCAGCCGATATATCGGGGCAACGACCGCATCAAGCCCTTATTAATTTTCAACGACTACTGCCCGTTAAGGATACGAACGGTGGTAGTACTGGTACGGCTAACAAAAGTAACCCGAAGAATAAGAAAAAATCCAATAAAAGCAAACAGAAATCCACCCAACAATCGTCCCAACAACAAGTGCAAACAACACCTGATGGTGCTATTATTGTAAAGATTCAACGAGCGGCTCCTTTGTCCCCTGATGATAAAACCATGCATCCCATGCTTTTGTACGATCAATCTCGCACCCTCAGGACATTTGTGCATCCGCATCCGAGCGATCAAGGCTACGAAAAGATCGCGGCCCTCGTTGAAAGTGGTGGAGCGGGAGGCGTCTTGGGACATTCTGGTGGTACAAAAGCCTACTTCTATGCCAGACTCACCAAGCGCGATGACAAAAGCAAACACAACCAGGAGCTTGATATTCTTAGCATTCGAATTACGGAATTGGCACCGCCTCAAGAGTGGTAATAACAAAGTAGCAACAGCAGAGAAGGATCTGCTGGAACCCTGCCAAAGTAGTATTTATTTAGATATTGAAAAGGAACCGGTGTAAGCCGTATTACTTGAAGGCGTGCGGGCTTCAGGTCGACCACAAAGATGAATGGCCTGAGTCTAAAGTGCTCCCGTTTGACGCGAGGAACATGGTGAATGAGTACTGCGCAGAAACTTGTGGAATAGGGTCCACTGCAGGAGTCAAAAGGATATCGGAAATCCATGGACACGGCAGAACTTGTGTCATGCTAATACTACGTGGGACAACTGAACCAGGCGAGAGGCGCGAAACTAATTAAGTGCACTTGTATTCTAGCTAGTACTAGGTACTGTAGTAGTAGAGAAGACGAGTAGCATTGGATTCTAATGCAATAGTACTACCAGTACTGTAGTATTCTAATAAACGCCGCTATCGTACTGCTAGTAGCTAGCTGGCTAGCTAGGGGTCGGAATAAGGCTGAAAGGCACTGTGCGTCCTCGGAAAAATGACATCAAAAGCGTGAATTCATGTTTCAGCGGGACTCTCATCAGATTCATCGTATCTTGATGATTTGTCACAAGTGAACAATAATATTTATTAATTATTAATATGCATGGTTGGGCACGCACAACAACGGCAGAGTGAGTCTATACCTAAGCTACTCAAGTAAAGATTAGTGTTGTATGAGGATTGCTGCCTCATCCGATAAATAAACTGAATTGCCGTCAAGAATAAGTGTGTGGCAAGGACAGAAAACCATTCCCTCAAGATAGTGTAGATTCGCTTTGTTGCGACGGCCACATACTACGTCCTCCACAAACAGCCAAGAATGATTGCAGGAACGCAGATAGGCCCACCAGGCCTGTTATTGTTTGCTTTATGCCTTAGCACGACGACTTCTACGATCGATGCATTTGTGACTTCACCACAAGTAGCACCAATATCTCCTATTAGGAGGATAGGTCCTAGGATATCTCAGCCTACAGTTTACAAACCCACCAAACATAACCCCCTGTTGACATCCACAGCCTCTTCTACGGCTGCCGACCCCAAAGACGATGGGCAAAATATCAAGAGTTTGAAGCAAAAGCTGACCAAGGAATTTTTTGCCATTGGAGCACCCGCCTTTTTGCAGCTGGCTGCAGAGCCCTTGGCCGCATTGGTAGATACTGCCTATTTAGGGCGCTTGGGTCCTGAAGTCTTGGGAGGTGCTGGAGTTGCCATCAGTGCTCAGTATTCTGTTTCCAAACTCTACAATGACCCATTGCTTCGAACCAGCATTAGCATGGTGGCCTCCCAAGATGGAAAAAGCCGTGGGATGACTAGTGCCTCAGACACGGCAGCCAAGGATAGTGCCCTCAGTATTCAAGTGTCATCCGCTTTACTGTTGGCGTTTTGTGTAGGCGTGATTCAGTTGGTGGTGTTTTCTGTATTGGCCAAAACGATTACCGTCGGTATGGGCGTGACGGAGGCATCTCCCATGTGGCATTCGGCGACCAGTTACCTTCGAGTTAGGGCCTTGGGTACTCCTGCTGCAACTCTGTGGTTGGTGACGAATGGAATCTTTAGAGGACTCGGCAATACTCGGACTCCCTTGATTTATTCGCTCATTTTTACTGGCCTGAATGCCATTCTGGACCCGCTGTTTATTTTTACCTTCCACTTTGGAGCTTCCGGAGCCGCCGCTGGAACTGCCATTGCCCAATACATTGCTCTGGTGCCTCTGCTGCTGGCTCTGAATAAGCAAGTTCCTATTGATGTGGTGGGTCAGATCTCCAAATTGGGCGAAGCTCTCAAATCCTATCTCAGCGCGGGCAGTCTTGTGCTCATTCGAACGTTCGGAAAGGTGTTTGCCTACGCGGTCTGTGCACGAGAAGCTGTACGTATTACAACACCATCAACAACGCCATTCCTAATCCGCTTCTGACAACATAACTATATCATTCTTTCTCGCAGGCCCTTTTGGGACCCGTGGCGGCAGCGGCGTACAATTTAACCTTCCAATTGGGCTTTGCAACGACTCAAATTTGCGAATCGGTCGCCGTGGCCGTTCAAACTATGTTAGCACGAGAACTAGCGGACACCACGACGCATTCTCCGGACGTTCGGCGCCAGTTGGTCCGCCATCTCATCCAGACTGGGATTCTGATAGGAGGCGGTGTCGCCGCACTCTTGTCCTTGACGACGTTTTTCCAACAAGACTCCGTCTTACGTGGATTGACCAACAATGCTGCCATTCGCGCTTCCGCGGCTGCCATTTTCCCAGTCGTCTTGGTCACTCAAACGCTCAAAGGATTAGCCTATCCTGTCAATGGGATTGTCATGGGAGGATTGGACTGGTTCTTTAGCATGATGGCCATGTGGCTGGCCAATTTCGCGTGTGTTGGTATCGTCAAGGGCTTTGCTCTGAAAGGCACCTTGACCTTGGGTCAAATTTGGTGGGCCTTGGCTGCCTTTATGGGCACTCAAGTTGTGACGGGCATCATACGCTATGAAAGTAAGACGGGCGTTTGGAAGGTGTTACGGAAAGAAAAGACGTCCTAGTAGCTAATTTTTCTTTCACTTATGATGTAATAATGCCAATGCTAGCGCTACAGTTATTATAGCTTTTATTAAGTACTAGTACGATACTGTACTAGCTAGCTAGTAGCTATTGGACTTGGAAGCCGTGAAGTAGGGTATGGGGTCAGTGTGCTCCCAGAAAAATACCAATTCATTAGGGTTCATGCTCAAATGATCAATCAATAAAAATTGGATGTCTGCTTTTGGCTGCGTCGCTTTTTAGCTACCACACGAAACAGACCGATCGAGCCATCATCGATCGACTACTTAACTATGCTACAATACGATGGACGTACTTATTTAGGTTCTTGTGATTGTCTAGCTAAGTTGATTTGACCAAAACCGGTGCAAGCAAAAGGGAACTATAGCATAATACATGGTACAATCCATCGCACCAAACAATCAATCTCAGACCTAAATTGAGTCTGGCATACACGACAAGAACGACGACGGACAACGACACAAAGTCAGTTTTATGACTTGTATCACACACACATAGGGACATCTTTCGATTCAAAGATCAGAGCCATATTCGCATGGAAGACGAGAGGCGACCATTACATGTACTGAATGTCGCGATGAGCAAACAATGGACGAGTAGTACAGTCCAGTAGACTGCTTGAATGTGAATGGTAACAACCATCACTCGTCATAACTCGTTACTACGACGTAGTCAGTCTCAAGAACCATGAAGGCCAAAACGAAGACCAAGATCTTCTTTATTCCAGTAGCTCTTTTAGTTTTGGGCTACTTGCATCTACTAACGATGTATGCGTCGAGAATGGAGACTCCCATTGCAGCTAACGTTGTTGGTGGATGGAAGGATTTTCCGCCACAACCTGTACACCAACAAGCTGCAGTGATATCTCCACCACGCCTCACGGCTCAAGAAGCACGTCGTCAAATGATTCGACTGAAAGCACGTCCCACTGTGCCTCCCATGGTGCACGCAATGGAGGGAAACGAAATTCCAACTTCCTCTTTTTCCACAATGAATCTCGAGGATCCCTCGATAAGAGCCCAACGAGTCGTGTACATTATTACTCCCACGTATTATCGCAAAACCCAACGTGTCGATTTAATACGATTGAAACAAACACTACAACTAGCAGCACTAAAACATCATGCCAAGATGTATTGGATTTTAATTGAAGATGCTCAAGAGTGTTCCCAAACAGTACGACAAATCGCACAAGAAAGTGGACTTGCGTTTGCGCACAAGGCCATTGTCAGTCAGAAAAAGAAAGGACATCGAGGATTGTTGCAACGCAATTTGGGATTGGACACGATCATCAACGACATTCGAAAAGAAGGAGTCATTTATTTTGCCGACGATGACAATGCCTATGATACGCAATTATTTACCGAATTGACTTTTACTAGGCATACCAGTGTCTTTGCGGTCGGCATGAGTGGAGGCAGTGCTTGGGAACGATGTCATGTCAACTTGGAGACTGGTAACGTCGATGCCATACTCAGCACGTGGAAACCCAAATATCGAATTCCCGTCCCAGGAAAACCCGGACAGTTCACCCATCCCGTTCGCAAATTTGCCATGGACATGGCCGGCTTTGCCTTCAGTACGACGGCACTGATGACAACACAGGCAAGATTTCAACCAACTTCGACGTCGGGAATGCTCGAGACGGACTTTTTGTCGCTTTTAGTCCACAATGTTGGCGACTTGGAACCCTTGGCGGCCAATTGTACGCGCATCTTGGTGTGGCATGTCAAGACCACTGAACCACAATACTTCAACAATCCCGAAGCTGACGATAAGACCTTTGATTTGATGGTTCAGTTGGTGTAGGTATAGTATAGCAAATGGAAAAATGAGTCCAAACAGAGTCTTTGAGAGGCGTGATTCTGGACATTCGAATTTCGTCAATACGATCGAAGAGTTCCTCGTCCGTGGTGTGGGCCTTGCTGGCCGACCCTGCAAAATCCATTCCCTCAGTGGACCCTTTTTGGGCCAGTAACAGGCATTTAGCATCCCAAACAGGCGTCTGACACTTGGGAAGGACGGGAAAGGCATGACGGCCAATGATAAATTCATCAGTCGAGCCCGTATCCTTACTAACCGCCTATACCGTTACAAAGGGATTCGCGTCAATGACTCGTTTGGCTCCAAACCCTCTGCAATATGGTTACTCTAATATGTGTTTATCTCCTCAAGGCTAAATGGGATATGAGGACGCGACTGAGGATAAGACCAGTCGTTAGACCAGCAACTGCAGTGGTGATTTTTTTATACAATCCAAATGTGTTCATCTTCTTCTTTGTCATCTTCGTCATCTTCGTTCTCATCTTCGTCGTCCTCTTTGTCCTCGTCCTCGTCCTCCTCCTCTTCGTCCTCGTCCTCGTCCTCTTCGTTGTCTTCGTCGTCCTCTTCCTCTTCGTCCTCTTCGTATCTAGCTCTGTATCTGTTCACGTAATCAGGAGGCTGTGTACTCAAAAAGTCCTCATAGCTAGTCATCCTCTTTCCCACCGGATATAATTCCTCCAAACGTGCTACATTCTTGGCAGCTTCTTCACAGGAGAAAGACATGAACAAAGGATAATCCTTTGTTTTGGCACCCCAAATTTGATCCAAAATAGACAACGCGTCAACTTCTTTTTCTTGAGCTTTGACCCCAATGGAAGGGATGGTTCGATACTTGTTGTCCTTGCAACGGAAATAAAATCTTTCCGCTTCACTGTCGAAAATGCAGACTGTTATGGGAGCATCCTCCTTCGCTCGATTCACTAGCCAAGGGAGAGGAATGGTGTTCCAAATTGAGAAACAGGCTCGCAAAGCCCTGCTAGCAGAGTAACCTTTGTTGATCATGATTGGCAACATGGTTCCCAAAGACATGTAGTGGTCAAGCTCTTGGTGAGTTCCGAAAGGAGACATGTCATCCCCAGTTTCGATGACTAGCGTTGACAAATAAAAATGAGCCTTTAGCCAACGGCGCATTTCCTCGGCTGATTTTACACCCATGTTTCTCTTTGTCTCGTCAGTGACCTTCGCGGTATTAAACATTTCTCTTCTGGCGCCCTTCAGTTCTTTTTTGTATTCTTTGTTCTTCTTTTTTGTGAAGAGTGGATTTGTGAATTGTGTGACAACTTGCTTGCTCCTTCTTCGAGCAAGTATTACCAATCTGAAAAAATGGTCAAACCGTTCTCTCAAATGCCTAGTTACAGCACCGGTAATGGCTAACATCCTCTTGTTAGAGATGCCCTTGTCTTTGTCATCGATGTTAGGCATTTTGTACAACAAACAGCATTCCTTGTACATAGCTCGCCATGGGACAGTGCTCACTTCTTTGGTCAAATCAGTCCACGAAATCAAACTTGATGGAGTCCCATCTCTTTCCGCAATCATTGACAGTTTCATGCCTAGGCTACAATGGGCCACCAGGCGCACAACGGCCAAAGCAGGATTGCCAATGGTTCCATGAGGAGTTCTCTCCACATCAAATGGATAGGCACCAGAGCGTTTGTTTTTCACCCTTGCAGCTTGGATGGTGGTCAGGCGACATCCGCATCGTCGAGGCAATGCGTTGGTGTTGCGAAGTTCATTCCACACTTTGCCAAGAATGACCAGGAAGTCCGGTTTTCCGTTGCATCTTTCAAAGTAAAACTTGTCCGCGTACAATGGTTTGTATGGTTCTTCGTATTTGATGGGACGATCCCACATGAGATGCGTGTCCACGATCTCCGACACCGTTTTGCCAAAGCACTCATCAGTTGGATTGATTCTGTAAAGTTTGATAAAATGATTCGCAGTCTGTATCTCATACTTGGGCCCGTAGTTCATGACAAAAGTCGTTAGCTCTTCTTGATTTTTAGCATCCTTGGCAACAGTCTTTTGCTGTTCGTCGTTTACATCAAAGTCTTCCATGTCTGGGTCTTCGTCGTCAGATGACTCTGCTGTCATGGCTGTCACATTCAGGTCTGCATTTTTGAAGAGTCCATCCTCTGTTTCTTTGATCTTGTTGGAGTTGTTCATGGTTCTTGTTACTGAAAGCATAAAGTTGAAACTTCATGTCGGCCATCTGTGATAACAACTTTGGTTTTTGTTGGTTGTTGTTGTGTTCTTTTTGGTTAACCGCGCAGCGTAGCCTTGACCCTATCACCTATGTGGCAGTCCTTACAGCGCAGTCTTGACCCTCTGGCTAGCAGTGACGACAAAGGTGCGATTTCATCCATGATTCAGTCCACGAATCAGAGTCGTGTCCCGAGTTCAAGACCTGGAACCACTGTGCATCCCAAAAAAAAAGACACAAGACCATGTGCTACCTTTGTTTGAGGAGCATTTTTTGCAGAAGAATTATTTTTTCGGTCGATCAGTATAATAACTTACTTGCTGCCGCATGCACAGCTGCGCAGCTGTGCCACGTCAAAGTCTCCCACACAAACAGGGCGGCATTGTGCTTCACTCAGCAGATGCTCAAAACAGCCCGAATCCCGAAACATTTGCTATCAACAATATTACAAAACAACGATGTCGTCCACAATCTCTCCGCCGGCCTATTTGATTGAACGTTTGAATCAACTGGATAAGTATCACCTTGAGCTCAAAAATGACCCCAATGCAAAACAAGTTCATGAAATTGTTAGACTCAAGAAAGATGATAGCAACAGTAAAGAAAACGAAATGGAGAAAGAAATATCGCGCTTGAAAAGATCGTTGCAAGCAAATTACAGTGTTATCAGGATAAAAGGAAAAAATTATGACAAAGCTTACGAGCACAGATTGAAAGGGTACGGAATAGTGCGATGGACCACCGAGGACAGGATTTGGTGGATAAGGAAGTTCAAGAAAGACATGGAGATTGATGATGACAAACCCATTTACATTGGAGGAGGCAAGGAGCCACTGCCTTCGCTGAAATGCCGCGCATACCCCCAAACTGTGTATATAAGACAATGGTCTGCCAAGTACAGAGAAAAATATCATGGCTCTTTTGTGGTGCGTGGCGACAAAATTCCTCTCACTGAATATGAGTTGAATCAATTGAATGAAATCAAGTTTGTTTGGTCTGACCCTAAATCAGAAAAGAAGAAAACATTTGAAGAGCGCATGGAGGACTACAACAGGCTGCCACCGGGAACAATGTTGACTCATTTTGTGACGGAACACAGGAAATTTTACAGATGGAAAATGGAGATGAAGAAAAAGTTCCAAAACGGAACAATCAATGAGAATTCAGTGGAGTACAAGACGCTGCATGATGATCCCAATTTTGCATTCTTTGTGGCGAAAGAAAGTCTGGATGGAAAAATGAAAGACGTGACCATGGACATTGATGATGATGACACAAACGAGAAGGTCAAATACGTGTATTGCATAGATGACGAGGACAAGTATTCTGGATATTTCAGTGACACAGATTTTCCACCGGCAGTGGGCCCAAGCAAAAAGGAATAAAGTTCTATGTAATGATTTCTAATAAATGCTTAAGATGATATTCATGACAACATAATCCAAAACGCTCTCTCTGGCTTCTTGAGCGCCGCATGGCCTTCGACATCATCCGAGCTCTTCTGTTTGGAGGCCAAGCCAACCACATGGCTGTGGTATCCTTCGTACTGATCATAATGGTGAAATAAATCATTCTCCATTATGAGATTCAAAATATTACTTTTCCTACCATTGATTGGTAAACTCTGTTTTCCTTTCTGTTCCGCCAAGAAGGAAGTCTTGTCAACGTTTGTTTATGAGTACAAGCATGCCCGTTGTCCATTGTTACCTGTATGACAAGCATCTTAGTTGAGTTTGGACGGTATCTGTCTGTAATATTTCATATCCCAATATTCCAGTGGACTCAAACCGATTGTTTTGTTGTCATACCGAGGCTCCATGCCAAACAAAACCCCGGTAGAAACTGACGCCGACGTCTTCATGGCTGTTCGTGGATGAGTTCTAGGAGTACTGGCAGCATCTGTATCGTTATCTTCATCCAAAATCAACTCTGGAAATCGATTTCGAAACAAGGCTGCTAGATCCACGCGACTGCCACAGGTACTAGCGTGACCTGCACCCTCCACTATATGCACTTGAGTGTCGGGTAGAATGCTGGCAAGTCGTTCTGCTTCGGCAATGGAAGGCAAACAGCGATCCTTTTCTCCTGCCACAATCAAGGTTCGAAGTTGTTGCTTGTCCCCTCTCCCCATGGCCGCCAAACGGTCAGAAGTCATTCGTTCGCACCCCGTGGCCAACCATTCGGACAGTCGCCACCGCAATGTGGACCGCGTCATGGTAGGTATCACAAAGGGCAATGAGAAAGCTACACGTCCCTATTTTGATGCGTTCGATCAACAGGAGAGTCAATCAAAACGCAATTCAATTCAGGTATTCAACCCCCCCCGGTAGGCAGACAGCCTGCAATGAAACGTACCATGTATGCTTCTCGGGCTTCATTATCAATGACACTTGGAAGGGCCTTGCCTTGCAAGATTGAAAGCAATTGTCCCACAGAATAGTCATCCGTAAAGAGCGGCAGGAGCTTGACTAATCCTGGCCAATAAAGCCACAGAGGCAAACTGGCAACTTGAGGTCCTTGCACGGCCAATTTGGATCGATCGAAGCACGTGGCGGCATTGATCAGTGTCAAACCTTGCAAATTAATACTTTCTTGCTGCTGGCTTTGATTTCTCTCGAGTATGGTCAATGCCACTTCTGATGCTAAAATGCCGCCAAAGGATTCACCTGCAAGATAGACTGGTCGGCTCATCCTTTGTGGTTTCGTTTGTCCTTGAATTTTCCCTGCAGCAGCAGCCAGCCAGTCTGTGACGGACCCCCACGGTGTTGTAGATTGCTGTGGTTGCTGTAGTTGTAGTACCTCATCTAGTTCCGTTGTTGTCGCTTCACTTTGAGAACTCTTCGATTTTGAATCCAAGGATGGCGATGATAATAATTCCGTTTCCAAGTATTGCAATACGCCATCTCTCAACTCGTCAAAATAGGATCGATCTGCAATGTCCACCGTCATGCATCGGACATCGAAAATGGTATGCAGCTCTGGAAATTGAAGAAAGGGACTTAAGAATGTTCCATCAAATCCTGGCAAGTACAAGAGCAATGGTTTTTGGTTTGTTTGCAGTCGTTTGGTTGTCGTGGCATTACGGCCCTCTTTTTGTACGGTGTCCATGTATTCGTCAACCGCGGGCTTGTATCCGTATTCCAGCAGGGGGGCGATGAAGTTTACGCGACGAATTCTTCTTGTATCATCTTCTTCCCCCTTCTGACTGGCACCACGTTTTATCGACTCGCAAAACAATAATGCAGATTGGCCAAGACGAGAAGTCCTTCCAATCGGGACAGTTTGCTTGGTGCTAATAAATCCAAAAGAGATCATAGGGAAGAAGAGAATCATCCCCGTCCAAACAACAACTAAGACATGGTGGACCATCGTAGTGCCTCGCAGGTCGAAGCAAAAATCTCCCTTTTGGTTCTCAGGAATTGCAAATTCAATGCAAATTATGCTCTTGCCATTCCATCAAAACTACCAATATTCGCTCGCTGGTCTATATAGTTGGCTAGCTCTGCAGCTCAATACTTATATTGCTTGCTGCTAGCTAGCTACTATATATAGATCTGGAGACAAGAGTGTCGTCCAAAAGCCAAAATAGACGGCGTTGGCTCATTTTTGTATCCTCACGATCTTTGATGGATCGGGTGGAAGGTTCAACTTATTACTTGTTAGCACAAACCCTAAGAAAAGACATTTTAATCGCACGCTTTCTCGCTTAGGTTATGAAGTCCGGGAAAAATCGTGTCAATAGCTACTCTAGCTAGCTAGTCTAATGATACTACTAGTAGTACTTTTAGTAAATAGCAGTCAATTTGGTTTTGACGGAAATCATCAGCTGGGTTTGAATGATCAATCAGCCAGGCAGAGGCCATCGACCGACAACTAGTTTTTGGCCGTTGTATGGCTTAGTTGAGTTGCAGATTGGGTGACTTGGTTTCGACATTTGCAATTATGCTGCACCGGTGGAAATACGTTGCTACGTACTTCTGACATGACAAAAATGCACGCAGCACCATCTATGTTCAACTAAAGTGATGCACTAGTAACTTTCTGCGACATAACACACATGATTATTTTATAGAGACTACAAATGTGGTGCCAAACCATAACAGATTGTCCCGCTTTCTTGCTGGCACACTCTCTAGCGAATATATATTTCTCCGTCGGATGCTCATTGCAAATTACCGACTGCTTTGTTTTCGAAATGAATGATCAGCTCCACAATTTAGGGAACAAAACTGAACATCATCTTACCATCAAAGTAGAAAGAATCGGTTGTGACAATGCGTCCATGCTGCTTGCCCGTGTGGACTTCATGAATACGGACCTGCTCTTTCATTCCCGAAATGCGTCCACCGCAAATGACAAATGGATCACCTTCCATCGCCAGGCCATTGCTCAGCAATTCAAAACACAATTCATCCAGTAACTCCTCGATATTCTCCAAGTTATTGACACAGATGGAGTGAATGCCTGCCATTGCACCACTGGCTTGACGTGCGGCAGTCTCTTTGGTGGTCATCATGAGAACGGTAGCGCCAGGACGAAATTTGGCCACGTAATTGGCCATTTTACCAGTTTCACTGAGAACGACAATCAATTTGGCGTTCACGTCCAATGCCGTTTTGACCGCACTGGAGGACATACTTTCCCCCACCGAGAGTTTTCCATGTTCGGCAATAATGGAATTTCGGACGGACTGAAACAACAAGTTGTAGTTACGCGCCGATTCGGCTTCACAACATGTCCTGGCCATGACTTGGACGGCTTGTTCAAAGTAAGGTCCATTGGCCGTTTCTCCCGACAACATTACAACATCTGTGCCATCAAAGACAGCATTGGCCACATCGGAACACTCGGCACGAGTAGGACGAGGATTGGTAATCATCGATTCAAGCATCTGGTATAAATTTAAAAGAGATTCAAAAATGAAGTAAAATTGAGTAAACCACGTTGAGACAGTGAAGCCACCGTTGTGGGAAAATGCAGAAAAACAAAAGCGACAATGAGAAGGAGCAAAAAAACAACGATAGAAACGTACCTGCGTGGCAGTGACGACGGGAACACCACGAAGATTGGCTTCACGAATCATGTATTTTTGGGCCAAAAAGACCTTGGAGGCGGGAATTTCCATCCCCAAATCACCACGGGCCACCATGATCCCATCTGTTTCCTTGAGAATGGCATCATAATTTTCCAGACCTTCTTGATTTTCAATTTTGCTAATAATCTTGATGTGTTCTCCACCATTTTCCTTCAAGAGCTTTTTCAAGGCCACGAGATCGGAGGCTTTACGAATAAAACTGGCGGCAATAAAGTCTACCTTGTATTTGCAAGCAAAATTGACAATGTCGTCGACGTCTTTTTCGGTAAAGGTCGGCAAATCCACAACCACACCGGGCAGATTCATGTTTTTGCGTTCCCCAATGGCACAATTGTTTTCAATGCGACAGGCAACCTCACCGGCCGCAGCATCACACGACAAGACGGTCAAGACGAGGGATCCATCGGCAACAAGAATCTGCTGTCCATCCTTGACGGACGTCGCCAATTGCTTGTAACTACACGCCAATTTCTTACTATCTCCCTTGAAGGAGTAATCACTGGTAAGTACAATGGTCTCACCCTTGACCAATTCAATCTTACTCGCATCATTGGCAAAAAATCCCGATCGAATTTCCGGACCTTTGGTGTCCAGGAGGACGGCAATGTTGCGCGACTTGTCTTTGGAGACTTTGCGCAGACGCTCGAGGACGCCCAAGTGGCCGGGATGATCGCCATGGGAAAAATTAAAGCGAGCCGCATTCATACCGGCATCCATGAGTTTGGCCAAGCCTTCTTCGCTCCAACAAGCGGGACCTAGAGTACAGATAATTTTGGTTTTGCGTTCCTTGACCAGGCAGGGTTTGGTCACGGTATCGAGGGTAATGAAGCCTCCACGGAGGGTAGGGACGCTGCTAGTATTGGAAATCATCTTGTTACTGTTGTAATTGTTGTTAATAGTAGTAGATGAGTGGTAGGATTTATTTTTCTGGTGCTCACTGATCTTGTCAAAATAATTGTGAGCTAGTAGAGAGGTGTGATGGTGAATAGTAGGTACATGTGTGTGTGTGTGTGTGTGTGTGTGTTGGATCTGCAATTACGTTTACTACGTACCAGATGGAGGTAGGTTGTCTGTTTCGTACCGGTATGTGAATCTCCTTGCTTTTCGTCGACGTGTTTCTTCTCGCACTTTGCGCACCGAATCTACATGTACATACTCAACTGGACTCAATCGGGTCTTTCATGCATTCATTGGGTGGACGACAAGGTATCCAAGGTATCTTTCTCAATTTGCTTCCGTGGTTGCTGCCGCGCCTTTTTCAGAGCCAATGGAAACCGCGATCAATTTCGTTCGTACTTTCATTCACGAGAATTAATACTGTACAGTGTAATGACTCATTGTGCACTCAGAATAAACCAATCACGGACGAGATAGCGTCTGGCCGCAGTCGGGATATAGAAATGGTTGTGTTGTTGATCCATGCCAGATTGCATGCACAACAGAAACAAATTGTCTTTCTTTGTTGGTGCGCCACTAAACATGACAACCACATTTTTTTCAAAAACTAGCAATGACAGATAAACGATTTTACCCGTGATTCAACCGGAGTCATGCTGGTGACTCAAGTCATTCAGACGCAAATTGCGCAAACAAATGGTTTCTGTCGCGGGGCAAATCAATCCCACGCTTTTCTGTGAAGTGATGCACTGTCTTAGGGTTAGCTGTTGTGTAGCAAGCTACCTATTCTTTGGTGCTGATTGTGGTGTTACGTCCACATGTTTGGTGAACCCCGACAAAGAAAGTGGTCATTTCGATCTTCGGAGAGTCAAAACAATGTGCATCTGTGTGGACGTTCGTGGTGAATTGCCAGAAACGGGCAGTCTGTTTTCCTGAGGACCCTGTCAATTTGATCAAAATGCACCTCAACATAATTTCTTATGAGTTTCTTATTTGCGATGCACATATGCAATTGCTTTGGTGAAACATTGCAGTTGGAAACTTTACCTGAAAACAAAATAATTGTTGACATTTGTTCTCTTTTGTGACGAGCTGTTGGTGATTAACAAGCATGTTTCCGCAAGAAGCCTTTCCTTCATGTCAAGGTGAAAAAACACAATGACAGCATTTTTGAATAGAGAAGCAAAACAAGCAAACAATTTGTGGACATTGTTTAAGAAAGGCACGACAAGAAGCCAGCCTGATAAGAATTAAAGAATTTTAACAAACAAAAGAAATGCAAAAAATAGGTTCTAATTCCTCTTTTCAACGGTTGGCGTTTGAAGTGCCACATTTTGTTCTGAGTTTTTTCCTTGTTCTGGGCATCATTGATAACTAATTGTCAATGATGATCCTCTTATTGACTCTTCTGTAGATCTAGATTGGGAATTCATGCTAAATAACAAAAAGTGGCTTGTTGTGAACCAAACTAAGTTGCATTTTTTGAGACTAAATGTTGCTTTAGAAAAGAACACAGATGAGTGCAAATGTGTCTCCCAGGTTTCTAGTTAGATGTCAGCAATGCAAAGTTCAAAATGCAATGATAGAAATCTTTGAAAACATTTTTTGTTTGATCAACTTAAATTGATGGGCTTATTGCTTCCAGATGTGGCATTTTGGTGTGAGCATGGAATTTGGGACAATGCCTACATGATTGTGATGGTGATTTTGTTCACAGATCTATTGTTTGATTTGAGGTGCTATTAGATCCACACTAGAACCATCATGCTCCTGAGAAAAGAATCTGTCAGCTTCTTTTGTCTCCCAAACTGGCAATTGTCACTTTGGGTGCCTGTGTGGTTGTGGTTTCTCATGATCCAAAGTCTGAACCGGTCAAAATCAAAAATGCATTGTCCAAGAAGCATTGCAGACAAATTTGGTTTGTGGCAAAGCCAGCAGCCACAGACAAAGAATGCTCTGGCTACTAGTCACTGGGGTAGCTAGCTAGGTCTTCTTTTGCCACTGGCTAGCTGTTCAATTAGTCAATTAGTTGTCATCAGGAACTTGCCGCAACCTTCTTACAACTGGCACAGATTAAGAACCCTTTTTAAAATCGGTCCATAAATAAAAATCGGTTCATGTGTATGAACCGATTTTTAACAAGACTAAAAAAATCGGTTCATAAATCTTAGACTGATTTGAAATAGGTTCATAAATAGAAATTGGTTCATAATTATGAACCGATTTCAAACAGTACTAAGTAATAGTTCTCCGTGTAATTATGAACCGATTTGTGAACCGATTTTCATTTATGAACCCTTTGAAGAAAAATCAGTTCATAAATGTTGGTCTCTTCTACAAAAGGACTATAAAAAAGAAAGGTTCATAAAAAGGTTCATAATTATGAACCCTTTTCAATAAAAGGGTTCATAAATAAAAGGGTTCATAAAGTTTACTGTCAGTTAAGTTCTGCGTTGAGGCCAGTTCCAGCTAGCAGCATGATCTGGAGATTAGCCCTCAACGGTAGGTAGGGTTATTACTTTTTTCTAGTCCCGGTGTGACGTCTGTTTGTGGGTTTGTCTGTTGGTGGGTCACATAAGGGGCAGTTGAAGTAGAGGTTGGTCTGTCCATCTGTCAAACCAGAAGTGGTGTCAATGGAAAGACCCCCCCCGGTGGATCACTCACACAACAACAACAACAACAACAACAAAGTAAAGGAAACTCTAGCAATTTGATTTGTTGGTTTGCAAAGA
>Ga0163148_10001470_pt1 | contig 30423 bp, 28 predicted proteins | sample OliLakLV19MP7P2_FD_148606 | JGI IMG/M metagenome (GOLD analysis project Ga0163148, IMG submission 148606) | Freshwater microbial mat bacterial communities from Lake Vanda, McMurdo Dry Valleys, Antarctica- Oligotrophic Lake LV.19.MP7.P2 | ecosystem: Environmental > Aquatic > Freshwater > Lake >... | reverse complement strand
AAATGTGTTTCATTTTCTTCAAGCCTTCTATCAGAATGAATGACTAATATATCTAGTTTTATATTTGGTATTTCTTTTTGAAATTCTAAAGTTCTTCTTTTAACAATGGCGAATTCTTTCTCCTTGTCCTTTGCAGTATCTGTATAGGACAACCTTGTAAGTATGAATGTTATTTTAGGTGGTTTGCCAAATAAACTATTATCTGCATCAACTAAGCTTTTAATTATTTTTTTACTGCCATACAAATTCTCCTGGTTGTTAGCTGCAAGTATCACCGCTTCATCAGCCAATAGCTTTAAAGTAATACCAGCAATATCTGTAATGCCAGTTCTGGAATCAATTAGTAAAAAATCGGGTTGTAGTTCTTTTTCAATTTTACGTTTAAGGTCTAAGAAAAACTCCACCCCTTTGCTTTCCTCTTCGTAAAACATACTTGCCCAATTGATACAGGATAATTTTTTCCAGTATAAAGGATTATCAATATTACCAGCAGGAATTAATTGTATTTTCTCAAACAGATTAGTAGGTGGAAGTAAATCTAAAGAGAAATCTTTTATGCTTTTAGGGATAGTTTGTTTGGTTGTAAATTCATCTATATAATCTACAATTCCTTGTTCTATTTCTTTTGATGGGTTGTAATTATTAAACTTAAATTGCAAGCCTGGGGCTTCCAAATCAAAGTCTAGTACACATACTTTCTTTCTTAATTCAGATAGCCTGATGGCAATATTACTTAGGGCTAATGAACGGCCTACACCACCTTTGTAAGAATAAAATGTAATTGTTTTCATAATATTTAATTTGGTGTTGGCATTAATAATGAACCGCCCTTTTGTACTTTTCTTTTTGCTGTTTCAACTTGCTCTTTAGTAATGTTGTCGGGATATTCAAACATATCTTCTGTGCTTTGTGGCATCATAATATTTTTTTCAAACTTTAAATGCAGCTTTAAAGCCATTGCTATTTCCACAATTCTTGGCCACGATGCTGTTTCATAATCAGTTGCTTCGTAGCGTTGAATTTGTTGTTCTTTCAAGCCTATTAACTCACCCAAAACTTTATGCGTCATTTTTTGGGCAAGCCTTGCAGCTATTAACACAGTAGGAATATCGGCTAGCGACTTTGCTTGTAATATATTAAAACTGCCATTTACCAAGCCATCATACACATTTAATTCATGTTGTAATTCATCAATCAAGCTAGTCATAGAATTAATGCCTAATCTATATTTTGCAGTTGTTTTATCCGTTGCCTGGTCTTCAAATGCAGCTCTTGTATTTATTAATTCAGCCAATTTTGCTTTGGTAATAGACGCTTGTTTTTGATTCTTTATCATAATAAATAAATTGATTAGAGAATGTTGATTTTTATAATTCCTTTGGGGTTGTTGGTGGCTTTGTCTTTTTGGAAAAAGTCTAAATAAAGTATGCCATTATTATCTGCTATAAAGTGGGCAGGAAATATGTCGCACTTATATCGTAATTGTTGGTTTGCCCGTTTATTAGCAAAGTCGAAAAGTATTGGCATTATTCCTTCAGCCATATCATAATCAATTCCTGTATCCTCCCAGCATACATCTATATCCTTCGGTAACCTTTTAATTGTTGTAAAACTTCCATCAACATAAATAGCTGTGCAACCAATATTTTTTAAATCATTTATTAATCGAACCAAATTTTCAGATAATTCTTTACGCCAAATGGTATAGGCAAATCGTTCTTCTAATTCATCCAAACTTATTTCGTAAATACCGGGTGGCAAATACCCCTCTTTTGTAAATGCTGGTATCACATAGCCTAATGGGTTTGTTTAAAAAGGTCTATTTATTTATACCAGCGAATGTAAGGTATCTTTTCAATTTACACAACAAAATTGTTGTGTAAATTACTATTTACTTAGTAATTGGCAAACCTCTAACTATTCAGGAAAAACAATTAGTTATATACAGCCCCCAAAAAGGAAGCTTTGATATTAGTTTTTTATTTTTTGTCTTTAAGTAGTTTTAAGCAACTCATTTTCCTTAACATTTTAATAGTTATCCTATACAATGTCCTTATAACTCCCGAACCAACAGTGCGTAAAACAAACCAAAAAATAGCCGTTGAAAATTAATTCAACGGCTATTTTTATTTTTTTACATGCAAACATTAAAATTCAATAATCACACCAAGCGTAGGTATCACACTGGGATCATCATTTTTTACATTGGTGGGAATAGCATTACTTCCATCTGCTCTAATGGTCAGCCCATCGGTTGTTTTAAAAGTTCTGTTATCGGCAGTTCTTTGCCAGGTATATTCTGGTATAACCGGATTTCTTGCTATGTACCAGTTGGTAACATCCAGGAACAAATCGATGGTAAATTTTTTCAGGTTAATCTTTTTATCTATCCTTACATCACTGCTGTTAAAGCCACCCAAACGTTGTGCATTCAGTCTTGCAAAATCTAAAGTACCTCTTCCTTGCGATGAATAATTTAATCGGGAAGCCGTTTCATCAAATGGTGTAAACGGAGCACCGCCCTGGTAACGAAATTTTAAACCTAGTTCCCAGTTACGTGGAAATTTATAACCCCAGGTTACAGATAATAGATGTCGGTTATCCCAGGTACTTGCAACAAATTTATTATCGGCACCACTATACAAACTGCGGTAAAAGGTATAAGAAAGAATACCAAAGAATTTCTCCGTTAATTTTTTCTGTACAAAAAACTCAATGCCATAAGCTTTACCTGTTCCATTTGTATTAACTGCTTCGTTGCCCAATGCTGTAAAATCAGTTCCCAGGTTAGCTAATGAAATGCCATCTCTTGCCGATACAGGCACATTGCCATACTGCTTGTAAAAGCCTTCCACTGTAAAACGCAATCCATCGTTTGGTAAAAATTCAACACCGGTAGTATAGTGGGTTGAACGTGTGTATTTTGCATTTTTATTTACCAGTACATTGTTGTTATCTGCATAACCCAGCAATGTGTAAACGGGCAATTTGTAATAAATACCGGTAGATGCATTCAATGTCCATTTATCTGCCAATACATAACTGAAAGAAATTCTGGGAGAAAGTGTTTGTAACCCATTCATACCTTCTGTAGTAAATGTATTCATATCTGTACGGATACCGCCACTAATGCCAAGCCTGTTATCCAATACTCTTTTACCTACTTGCACAAAAGCGCCAAGGCGTACAAAAGGATTTAACGGACTGGTAAAATTTTGATTGATGCCGGGTTGTATCACATTGTTACCTGCATCTCTCACTTCTTTTTGAATTAATACAAACGATTTATTATCGTATTCTGCCAGTTGGGTAGAGGCGCCATAAGCAAGCTTCCAGCCATTGTTGTTTTTATTGATATCAAACCGAAGTTTGGTTTCTGTTTCATTGCTTACAAAATCCAGCGTTTGATTGGCCGCTGAACGGTTTTCATTGTCCTCATATTTTTGAAGGTTATTATTAAACCTTGTCCGGCTCAACGCCAAATTCCAAAAACCATTGGAGAGGCTTCTTTTAAGAGATATACCCATTGTATAATTCCATTGCTGAATACTCGCCGCAGAATTTAAATTGTATAATTTTTCTGGGGTTGCATCTTTCACGGCAAGAAATTTAAAGTCATCAAGAGCACCAATACCAATAAAAGTGAGGGTGGTTTTTTTATCAATTAGGTGCGTAACTTTTGTCTGAAAATCCCAGAAATCTGGCAGAAATGGAAGATCAAGTGCTTTAAAAAGCAGCTGAAAAGTCGATTTTCGGGCAGACGCTAAAAAGGTTGTTTTTTTATTTTTTGATAATGGCCCTTCCAATGTAATGGCAGATTCAGTTATACTCGCCCTTACATTCCCCTGAAATTTATTTGCATTACCAACCTTTTGTTTAAACTGAAATACACTGCTGAGTGCATTGTCGTATCGGGCATCAAAAGCAGATGAACTTAATTTTACATCTTCAATAAAAAACGTATTTAAAATCCCTTGTGGGCCGCCACTACCACCTTGTGTTTGAAAGTGATTGATCACGGGTATTTCAATACCATCTAAATAAAATACATTTTCGTTGGATGCACCACCACGAATGATGATATCGTTTCGAAAGGTACCACCACCCTGCCCGCCACCAACGCCGGGTAATGTTTGAATTACTTTGCTGATGTCAAAATTACCACCGGGGTTACTTCTTATTTCTTCCGTTGTTAATCGTTGAACACTGAGCGGTGTTTCTAAGGAGGCAGCACGAACACTGCGTTTGTTGGTCTTTATAACTACTTCTCCTAAAGCCGCTGCATCCTGTTCAAGCTCAACAGTGAATACACTTTCATTACCACTGTTTACAACAATATTATAAAGCTTAAATGTTTTAAAACCCACGGAACTAATTACAAGATTGTAAGTTTTAACGGGGATGTTCAAAATTCTAAATCTACCATTTGAATCTGCAGCGGCAGATAGGTTGGTACCTGCAAGATTAATATTTGCTCCGGCAAGAGATTGTTGGGTGCTTTTTTGCAGGATGGTTCCGCTGATACTGCCGGTTTTTTGGGAATAAAGAGTAGTTGCCATTAGACATACAGTAATAATAACAACGAAACTTTTAAAGAGAAATTTGTTCAGTTCTAATTTGCTTCTATACATTAAATACCTCTTTTGAGTTTTTTATTATGAATATCCGGCATTATTACAAACAAAATTTTTTAAGTTGGTTTGATACAACGCTTTAGCAAAAACATATTTCAACGTAAAAAGGTTGTTTGACTTGCAGATAAATTGTAGAATGTAGTTTTACCATCACAAAAAAACCGGGTGTATAAAACCCGGTTCATAAGTAAGTATTTATTAACTTAATTATTCAGCATCAGCGGCATTACCAACATCAGCAATTCCTCGTTTGCATCTTCTTCGGTTGGCTTAATGATTCCGGCTTTGGTAGAAGTACTGAGTTCAATATTGATCTCCGGTGTTTCTGCTGCATTTAGCATTTCTATTAAAAACTTGGCATTAAAAGCTATCTGTAAATCTTCGCCATCGTACTGGCAGGCCATTCTTTCGTTACCCTCAAAGCTAAAATCAACATCTTGTGCGGCAAGCTGTAATTCGCTACCAGTAATGCTAAGCGCCACCTGGTTGGTGCTTTTGTTACTAAACACACTCACCCTGCGCAAGGCATTTTGAAAATCAGCTTTATTTACAGTAAGCTTGTACGGATTGTCAACCGGTATTACAACTTTATAATCCGGAAAACGGGCATCAATTAACCGGCACACCAATTCGGTACCGCCATGTTTTACAAACAGGTGATTGCTGTTGTAAGAAAGCGTTAACTCATCTTCATTATCCGGTAAAGCACTTTTTAAAAGATTCAATGGTTTTTTGGGTACAATAAACGTATCTGTTTTAGGACAGCTAACATCGCTGCGTTTGTATTTTACAAGGCGGTGAGCATCCGTTGCCACACAGGTAAGTCCTTTTTTATCCAACTCAAAAAATACACCTGTCATTGCCGGACGAAGATCATCATTGCTAACAGCAAACAAACTTTTGTTGATAGCCGTAACTAATGCTGATGAAGACATAGTAAATGAGTTGGCATTATCTGCTACAGGCTCTTTAGGAAAGTTATCCGGATTTTCGCCCATCACCTTGTACTTACCATTATCGCTGGTAAGCTCAATGGCAAAGGTTTTATTATCAATGTTGAAAGTAAGTGGCTGTTCTGCCAGGTTCTTCAACGATTCTATTAATATTTTTGCAGGAATACAAACCTTTCCGCTTTCTTTAGCCTCAATATCAAGATGGACTTTCATCACTGTTTCCAAGTCAGTAGCCACTACCGTAAGCTTATCTTTTTCAATTTCAAACAAAAAATCTTCCAGAATAGGCAGTACTGTATTGGCATTAATAACGCCGTTAATTTGCTGCAATTGTTTAAGCAAGGCAGAAGAAGACACAATAAACTTCATAAAATAGTTTTAATTCAATTCAAAGATAAAAGATTGCTTATAATTCCTTCAAGATAAAAAATATTTGACCGAAGATGTGAATAAGTGAAAGTTGAATCAGGGTCGTTTACTTAAGAATTTTTTAGTCATTATCAATAATTACTCAATTAAAGATTGTGTGGCACTCCAGGTTTCTTTACGGCCTCGGATAAAAACGCCTCAATTACTACTGCCCTTTTTTTATCAGCTCTTTTACAATCAACATCTTTCTATCCAATGATTTTTTTACGCCTTCAACCGTAGGTGGTATGTATATATCCGGTGCAACACCACGCCCGTCTTTGGCTACATGTTTATATTGCACTATTCTGAACAAGGGTAATCTTACTTTAAGTTTTGTAACTGGTAAGGTAATATCCGGTATCATAATACCACTGTTGCCATGCCAGCCGCCACCGGTTTCTTCTCCTGCAAGGATTACGTTTTGCTGGCCTTTTACCGCATGGCAAAACAACGTGGAAGCAGAAAAAGTTGGCCCGTTTGTAAGTACATAAACTTTTCCATTAAAATGATTGTTGGTTTTAGGCTTAAAAGTATGGTGTTCATAATAGCCAAAATGATAATTACCGTCTTGTCTTTTTCTTGTAAAGAAAAACAGGCCAAGGTTAGTTAAAAAATTTTGGTGAATGTATTGGCCATAAGGCGTTAAAGACTTTGCGGCAGCATAAGCAGAATCGGCCACTTTAAAAGGCGTATTGCGAATGTACCTGGTAAGCAAGGCATACAAATCAATGTCACCGCCGCCATTGCTGCGTAAGTCGAGTACCAGGTTTTGAATGCTGTCTCTGCGTAATTGTTTAAACGTTTGCTTTATAAATCTTTTTAAATGTCTTCCGCCGCCGCCACTAAAAGTATTGAGGGTAATTGTTGCTGTGTTTAAACTGCTGTCTATTTCCAACGACCGGTAACTTTCCCGTCTTTCCCTTTTTCGTTGACTCCGGGATCTTTTTTCTGACGCAGTTTCTATCCTTTTTTTTGCTGCTTTTGTGGTGTCCTTTGGCGGACTCCACACAGGCAGCAAGGTGGATTTTGCCTGGCCATTGCTATCAATATAAGCTACGCGGTAATTTTTATAAATACCGAATATATTGCGATGAAAATAGGGGAAATTGCTGCTCAGCCTTATGTAGTTTACATTGTTGGCATACCCATCTGAAGGCAGGTATTGAAACATTTGCTGCTGCAATGTTTTTACAGGCACATTGTTGATAGCAGTTATTACAGTACCGGTTTTAAAAACTGAATCTTTCTTGTTGAGATTGGCACTCACCACCATGGTATCGTCCCATGTTTTTACAAACAATGGAAAAGATGGTATATGCCTATTTCGTAAGTACCTTCTCCAGTTGTTACTCATGCTGAAAGTGGTATGACCGCAGTGAATTTTTTGCGTAAGTGGCGCAATTACCTGCCAGCCAAATTGCAGCTCCGTCATGCTATCGGCAATGTTGTTATACAAACTGTCAAAGTAAAAATCCATTTGTTGTTTGGGTGTGTACCAATAAATGGCGGGGTGCTTTTGCTCCAGAATATTTCTTAGCAATGTGTAATCCTGCTGAAGCACCTCCCGTGAAAAATTTTTGTCTGCCTGGTAGGTTTTGTAGCTGCTGGCGCAGGAACAGCAAAAAATGATACTGGTAAAATAAATGTAATTGATCCGCTTCATTGGTTACGAAGATAAGCCGCTAATGTTTTTATTGTGGGTACAACCAAAGGTTTAACGTTACAAATTGGTTTGTTGTAAAGCATCAACAGCCATGATGGCCTTTTGCAGGCGTTCATCATAAGTGCCGCTGATATCAATCCAGGGCACCTGTTGGTTAATCATTATATCCTTGTAATGATGGTATAATTTTTCCCTTGTTTCTAAATCAGGGTATTCCCTCAATTCATCTTTAACCCAGGGCAAATCAATATTACAGAGTAAATACAAATCGTATTTTCTTGCTACAATCTGGTTTAAAATCCAGTGATGGCATTTACCAAAAACAAATTCGCACCAAACTTTCATTACATACATATTGGTGTCGAAGAAGAGGGGTAAATGGTGAGTGGTTGGTGGTGACCCGATAGCTATCGGGTGGTGAATGGTGACCCGATAGCTATCGGGTGGTGAATTTGCAGCGCTAATATTCGGGGTTCCCGATTTATTACAGATTGAATACAGCGCTGCATCTTCTAAAGCAATTTGCCCTTTTGCAATATCCAGTAAATTTTCGAAGCTGTAGTCGGTTCCGTTCTTTAATAAATATTCCCTTGCATATTCTTTTACCCATATAGTTTTGTAATGGGCTGCCAGCATTTGGCACAACGTGCTTTTACCAGTAGATTCGGGCCCTATTACAACGATTTTTTTTGGCATAATTTACTTTCTTTTCCAGGCTGGCTTAGCCTTAATTACCTTTTTAAATACGGGACAACTTTCATGGTGTGCTCCCGGCAAATAACCGGTACTCATCAAAAACTCATTCACTATTTCTCCCCCTGTAAAGCGAAATGTTCTTTTAAATAACAACGTCCATTCAGCTTTTGTTTTTGGATGATGGTGATTGAGCCAGTTTTTAAAAGATGCAAATTCCTTTTGTATTTGTATGATGGTTTTGGCATTTTCAATTGCAGCATTAATCTTTAACCGGTTGCGGATTATGCTGGCATCATTCATCAGCCGTTCAAAATCTTTTTCACTATAGGCTGCTACTTTTTTAATGTTGAAATTGTGATAGGCTTTTCTAAACCCCTCCTGCTTTTTCAAAATGGTGGTCCAGCTTAGTCCTGCCTGGTTAATCTCCAGCACTAAGCGACAGAACAATTCATTGTCATCATTAATGGGGAAACCATAATATAGATCGTGGTATTCTTTATGAACAGAAACTTCTGTTTCTTTCATTGTATAGATGGCCATGCAGTAACTCATTAGTTGTTAATTTTAAAAAATGAATTGATAATTGCACATGCTGATTGAAACCTTTCATCCCAATTTCCTGTAATTGAAATAATGGGGATACCGGCTTTTATGAATTGCTCTTTATGACTTTTATCGAGCTTGTCTCTTTCTTCTACCGAAAGTCTTGTTCCATCCTGTACAAATGGACAATCATTTTCAAGGTATAAATAAAGGTCAAATTTATTTGCATTTTCAATCCAGTGCGCTGTAATTAATTCCTTTTTAAAAAGAAACAGTGCATATGATTTTGTGATGTTTAATTCTGTATCAACAAACAATATCCTGTTCGCTTGTGATGACTGCGTCAGCACAGTTGTGGCCTGTAATATCGCAATTTCCTGTAAATGCTCATATCTGCATTCGTCGGTTTTTTCAATTATTTCTCTGGCCATTTCAGGAACAAAAGCTGTTTTATATTCTTTAGCCAGCTTTTCAGTAAGAGTTGATTTACCTGTTGATTCCGTTCCAACCAAGGCAATTTTTTTTACAAAATATGGCTTTGCTGCATCAGCAATATATTTACAATATTCAACCGGACTGCCCATAATTTGTGACCCTGATATCGTAAAGGATTTTCTGAAAATATCAAACAGCATGTGTTTACAACCGAAATATTCGGCCACATAATCTCCATAGGGCTCCGATGAAAAAATGACATCAACAACCTGAACTTTTTTTGATAATGCCTTTGACCATACCCTTGATGTTTCCTTTGATGAAACTGACGTATTGGGCAACTCTTTTTCATCGTACCCAAAATCTATTATTGAAATGCGTCCATTCCCAACAAACGATTTTTTCAACCAATTTAGTCTTACACTACCGGGGATAGATTCGCTATCCGAATGACATAAAATAACATTAATGTGTTCACAATTTTCAAGTGCAAATTCTATTAACGCAATATGGCCCTTATGCAACGGTAAAAACTTTCCAATTACTAAACCTTCTTTCATCCTAAGTTATTTTTTGCAGTCGCCCTTTTTTTCCATTCTGCCAATCCCCAAAAAGCAAATACCAGCAATACAAAATAATAAACACTGGAAAATACATATTGCTTTACAAAGTACAAAGGAATGGACGCTATGTTAGTAGCAATCCACCAGTACCAGCTTTCTACTTTTTTCTTTGTCATTAACCACATGCCGGTAAAAGCGGTGGCAGAAGCAAATGCATCAGCCGATGGAATAGCGCCGGGAGCAAAGTTTTTCTTCAGATAAGTAAGTGATACAAATATGATGACGTAAAATGCTGCAAAAAATAGCCATTGGTAAATCCACCATTTTTTATTGGAATAAGTTACCTGAACAATGTGTTCCTGTTGCTGGTTTTTTTTAGCCCACAAATACCATCCGTAAATACTCATGATGGTATAATACAAATTCACCGTTGCCTCACCCAGCAACTGGCCTTTGATACTTAAGTAAATATAAAATATAGTGTTGATGAGCCCTACAGGATACACCAAAATATTTTCTGCCCTCGAATACCAAACACTGGCTATACCGGCAAAAACAGCAATGAATTCCATCCAGCCTGTCTGCTTCATCCCATCTGCAAACTGCTGCCATATCTCTGTAATGCTCATTCTATCTTATTACTTTAATGAGGGCAAATTACAGCTTTGTTGTAAACTATGTATTTGAGTTATATCCCATACTAAAAAAGCATCTCAAAGAGATGCTTGAATTATTTTATTGTTTTACACCCCTTTAGGGGATGGGGGGTTACTCCGCTTCTGCCACCACTTCCTTCACTTCGGGTATCATGCGTTTCATCATACCTTCAATACCAGATTTTAATGTAATCATGGAAGAAGGGCAACCACTGCAACTTCCCTGCAACATCAGATTTACTTTGCCATCTTCGTAACTCTTAAATTGTATAGCACCACCATCCATTTCAACTGCAGGCTTTACATAATTTTCAAGCAGTTCTTTTATACGCTTTACCACATCGTCATCATCTGCACTAACCGTATTGCTGCTTTCTGTTTTCATGGCTGCGATGGCTTCCTCATTTACTACCGCTTTACCCTCTTCCAGGTATTCTTTTAAAAATTGTTTGATAGCCGGTATTACATCCTGCCAATCATCGGTTTCCACGGTTTTGGTAAGCGTGATAAAGTTACTGGCAATAAAAACCGACTTTATAAACGGGAAAGTAAACAACTCCTGCGCTAAGGGAGATGGTGTTGAACTTACCTCATCCGGAAAGTCAATACTTTTGCCGGGATACAATAATTTGTTGGCAACAAATTTCATTGTTTCCGGGTTGGGTGTCATTTCTGTATATATACTGATAACAGTACTGCCTGTCTTAATCATACTATTTGTATTTAAAATTCGTTACAAAGTTAACGGATAACCCGTAAAATTGTTTGTTAAGCCCTTTTCGAGCCTTCTTTTGACCGTTTAATTTCTCATCTCGAAAATATGGCACAATATTGCGACGGATGTTACTTTACACAATAGAAAGAATTTCAATGGAAGCAAATAGAATAATTGATCAATCTAAATACAAGTACAAACCTTTTAAAAATGATAATAATTAAATTGGGAATAATAAGAAAAACTGCAGCATTGCTTTGCGTGTGTACTTTAATAGCCACTTGCTTATTTAGCCAAAGGGTAAAACGAAAAGGAACAGAACCGATTGATATTTCCAAACAAAAAAGACCGGGAGCAAATATTAAAACATTCACAATCGCCCAACTTGCCGGTAAATGGCAGGAGATATCAAGAGATAGTAAAACTAATATGTCCCTATCATTTACCGATACTATTTTTTTAAACTTTCTGGATAGCGACAAAGTTTTCACCAAACAGGGCAATGAGACTACCATGAAAGGGGAGGCGGCTATTGATGCAACCAATAACGAGTTGGTTGCAGCTGCAGATGTTTATACAATTGTATCTGTAACAGACAGCATGATGGTATTGGATAACCAGGAAAATATACTGCATACACTAAAGAAAACCGACCAGTTTTTGTATGAAACTTTTGGTAAAAAAAAGACGGTCAGCGCTATTTACAAAGAACCCATCTCTGTTAAACTGGCTGATATAAGAGGCAAGTGGGTTGTATATAAAAGGGAAGCAAAACCAGGTACAGTAAACCCACCCTCTACCATCATAAATTATGTAAACATTATAAACATTACAGACGAAAATACTGCTACAGGGGAAATAACATTTTACCAATCAGAGAAGTCGGAAATGCTATCCTGTACAGTTAAAGTTACCAATGCGGGTTTTGCTGTAAAGGCAGATAAATATAACTGGCCTTTGTTTGTGTATAAGTTAGGTAAAAACGAAATGGTTTTCGGTGAGGCTGATGTGCTTTTGTATTTTGCAAAAAAAATGTAAAGAAGTTAGTGACACACAAAAAGGAATTACGAAGGCGCAATTGAAATTGTCGCTTTTGCCTCTATCCGCTAAAGTGGGATTTCAGCATTCGAATCAAACCTGTCCTAAATAATGAAACAATTTCAAAATTGCGGCTTGCGACTGTTTGAATTGCTTCCTATAACAATTTATGAACATTGTTATTCCCTTCTGTGTTTAAAAAATAATGTCGGTTTGTTAATTACAAACCTTCGTTTTATTTAAATTTTTTGGGGCTAATAAAATCCTATTCCAATATCCTCAACTTAGCATAATTCAACATAATTTTCTTCTCTCCGTTTGTTTCAAATTCCACAGTTGCAATGGGGTTTCCAACAGAGCCTTCCATTTTCATCACTTCCCCAAATCCAAACTTTTGATGCTCTACTTTTTGCCCCACTGCTAAATTACTGGTATCGCTGGGCGCAAATTCTGCAGAAGGCGTGTGTTCTTTGGTTTGCGGTTTTACGGGTACCATATAAACCGGGCGGGGTTTTTCTTCTTTTTTTGAAGAAGGGGTTTGCCAGGCAGGGTTGTTATTGCCACGCTGCATGCGCTCAAAACCGCTTCCCCAGTTGCTTGCACCACCTTGGTTGCGGATGCCACCTCCGGCAAAACTTTTATCAATATAATTATCCGGCATTTCTTCTAAAAACCTGCTTGGTTCATTTTGCTGCAACTGACCAAAACGATATCGGGCATTGGCATACGTTAGCCAAAGTTTTTTCTTGGCCCGGGTGATGGCCACATAAAACAAGCGACGTTCTTCTTCCAGCTCCTCTCTCGTATTTATGCTCATGCCACTGGGAAACAAAGTTTCTTCCAGGCCACCCACAAATACACAGGCAAACTCCAAACCTTTTGCAGCATGTATCGTCATCAACTTTACGCTGTCGGCTTCATTTTTATCATTATCGGCATCCGTTAGCAACGTAATTTGCTGCAGGTATCCGCCCAATGATTTGTCCCCTACTTCTCCATCTTCTTCGTTCATCGGCGTTTCGGTAAACTCTTTTATGGAGTTCAATAATTCCTGTACGTTTTCGTACCTGGCAACACCTTCGGTAGTTTTATCGTTGAAGAGTTCTTTTACAATCAACGTGTTTTTACCCACCAGCACCCCCACATCATATGCATTCTTTTTTTGCAATTCGCTTTGAAACATTTTTATCATTGTAACAAAGTTGCTGATGGCTTCCAGCGTTCCGGATTTAAACCCATACATGGCTGCTTTTTCCAGCACCTGCCAAAGGGTTACATCATTTTCATTGGCAGCAAGCACCGCTCTTTCCATACTGGTTTTGCCAATGCCTCTTACCGGGAAGTTGATAATCCTTTTCAACGCTTCTTCATCACTTGGATTTACCACCACTCTTAAATAGGCGATGTAATCCTTAATTTCTTTACGCTGGTAAAAGGAAAGGCCACCATAAATCCGGTAAGGAATATTCATGCGGCGCAAGCTTTCTTCATAGCTGCGGCTTTGTGCGTTGGTGCGGTATAAAATAGCAAAGTCGTTGTTGAAAAAATGGTTGCGGAGCTTCTCTTCCTGGATGGTGTCAGCAACATATTTTCCTTCTTCATTATCGGTAGCTGTGCGAACCAATTTAATTTTTTCTCCTTCGCCTTTATCTGTCCAAAGTGTTTTGGGCAATTGGTTTTTATTGTTGCCGATAATTTCATTGGCAACCTCCAGAATGGTTTTGGTACTACGATAATTCTGTTCCAGTTTTACCACCGTTACATCGTCATAATCTTTTTCAAACTGCAAAATATTTTCAATGGTAGCGCCCCTAAAACTATAAATACTTTGTGCATCATCTCCCACCACACAAATATTTTCGTGCATGGCACCCAACAGTTTTATTATTTCGTATTGAGACGTGTTGGTATCCTGGTACTCATCAATCATAATGTATTTAAACTTGCGTTGGTACTTGCTCAACGCATCTGCATGGTTCTTCAGCAGCTCGTACATTTTAAACAACAGGTCGTCAAAATCCATGGCGCCATTTTTAAAACAGCGCTTGTTGTAGGCATCGTAAATTCTGCCGATGGCGGGCCGGTTGGCTCGGGAATCTTCCTGTTGCAACATAGAGTCGGCCATATATTCTGCCGGACCAACCAGGCTGTTTTTTGCAGAAGAAATCCGGTTATAAACAATATTGGGTTTGTACAACTTATCGTCCAGCTCCATTTCTTTCAGCACCGTTTTAATAACACTTTTGGCATCGTCGGTATCATATATAGTAAAGCTGGTTGGGTAGCCAATTTTGTTGGCTTCGCCCCTTAATATTCTTGCAAACACACTGTGAAAAGTGCCGATGTATAAATTGCGGGCCTCACTATTGCCGAGGGTACGTTCCACCCTTTCCTTCATTTCCTTGGCCGCCTTATTGGTAAACGTCAATGCCAGAATATTAAAGCTATCTACTTTGTGATAGCCCATCAGGTGTGCAATACGGGTAGTCAACACTTTGGTTTTTCCACTGCCTGCGCCGGCAATAATCATGATTGGACCATCTTTATGGGTAACAGCCTGCCGCTGCGGTTCGTTCAATTCGTCGAGATAATTTGGCATAGCGGCGAAGTTACGAAGACGGTTTTTGAGGTTGGGGGTTGTGGGGAAATAATTATGAGGCAGGGTTTGGAATATATATTAAGCTTTGGTGGCGTCGCACTCTTGTACAGTTAATCTTTATTGGGCTTTTACAACAATATAGATTGATTAATTGTACAAATTTATTTTCCCTTCATTAAAACGATAGCCCACAAAAAATGAAACCTTGCACCTTCGTAAGAAAACAAAAAACTTACGTACATTTATAAAAACTTACGTAATGTATACCAAGCTCACCCTCAACATCACCGACACGGTAGTGGAAAAAGCAAAACGTGCGGCAAAAAAAAGAAAGACCAGTGTATCAAGGTTGGTAGAGGATTTCCTTAATAAATTTTCTGAGGAAAAAGAAGGGGAGTCTGTTGTCTCTTTCTTTATAAAAAATGCCCCGAAAAACAAAACAAAACCAGGAACTGAAAAAGAAATAATTAAAGCCTACTTAAAAAAGAAACATGGCATTTAAAGTATTTGCAGATACAAATATCATTATTGATTTAATAGAACAACGGGATTTCGATTTAGATTCCATTCATCAAATTGTAAAACTTTCTGAATCCGGTGAAATAGATATATATATAAGTGAAACTGTCATTACAAATGCTCTTTACATTACCAAACTTCAGGGTCATATAGAAAAAGTATTAGAGTTTACAACAGTACTTTGTATTGGAAATGATATTATCAAAATAGCACTAGATAGTAGTTTTAAAGATAAAGAAGATGCAATCCTTTATTATGGTGGGTTACATGCGAAAATGGATTTTTTCATAACCCGGAATTCAAAAGATTTTTTAAACCACGCTTTGGTACAATTGCCTGTTTTAGCTCCAAAAACATTATTAGCAACACTCAAAGCCCCAAAGTAAAATCATCTCCATCTTTCCAAAAGGGAAACTTATTTCTTATTGCTTCTAAGTCATCTTTTACCAAGGTAATGGTATTTATATTTTCTTCATCCGCTTTGTGGTACAGCGTTTCGCCCAACGGGTTTATCACAAGGCTATCGCCGCTGTGATAAATATTGTTACCATCATTACCTACCCTGTTAACGCCAATTACATAACATTGATTTTCGATGGCTCTTGCTGCTAACAAGGTTTTCCAGGCGTGGTTTCTTTTTTGGGGCCAGTTGGCAACAAAGATTAGTAAGTCGTATTCTGGTAGTACCTCAACTCCCAGCCCCCGCTCCAAAGGGAGAGAGGGAGATTGCCTTGCCCAAACCGGAAATCTTAGATCGTAACAGATCTGCAAATTTATTTTCCATCCTTTTACAGAGGCAATCAATCTTTTCTTTCCTGCGCTGTAATGCTGGTCTTCTTGTGCAAATGCAAACAAATGTCGCTTATCATAATAACCGTATTGGCCATTAGGTAACATCCAAACGAGGCGATTAAAATAGTTGTTTTCTTCTTTTATAATGATGCTTCCGGTAAGAATAATCTTTTTTGTTATCGCCATCCTTTTCATCCAATTCATTGTTTCGCCATCCATCGTTTCTGCAAACAATTGTGGTTGCATGCTAAAGCCGGTACTGAACATTTCCGGCAACACTACTATTTCTGTCGGTTGTTGAATGCTGTTTATTTTTGCCTCCAGCATTTGCAGGTTGGCCTGCTTATTTTCCCAAATAAGATTGGCTTGTATGGTAGTGATTGTGAGAGAAGACATGGCTGATTATTTGTAACAAATGTATTGCACTGGTTGAACAAAATTGTAAACATTACTTATTGCAACAAAAAAAACGGTCGACTAAAAATAGCCGACCGAATTATAAAAAGTATTTTAATTACCTGTTTCCACGTTGTGGCGGTTGACTTGTTCTTCTGCCACTGTTCCACCTGTTTTGCGATTGCTGTGGCCGCCTGTTATTATTTTGTGACTGTCCGCCCGATGTTGGTTGCGGAGCAAATGATGCAGCGCTCAACGGAAATGGATGGCTATCTGTAATAGGAATATTTTTTCCAATCAGCTTTTGAATTTGTCTCAGATCATCCTTTTCTTCATGATCGCACATGGAGAAAGATGTACCAGCGTTACCCGCCCTTCCTGTACGACCAATCCGGTGTACATAGGTTTCGGGAACTTCCGGCAGTTCAAAATTTATTACATGCGTCAAATCATCAATATCAATACCTCTTGCTGCAATATCGGTTGCTACCAATACTTTCAGCTGACCATCTTTAAAATTATTTAAGGCGTTCTGCCTGGCATTCTGCGATTTGTTGCCGTGTATGGCAGCAGAAGCAATTTTTTCGTGGTGTAAAATTTTTACCAGTTTATCTGCACCATGTTTGGTACGGGTAAAAACCAGTGCCCTGTCTATACTATGGTTTTTCAACAGGTACAACAACAGGCCCGGCTTATTTTTTTTATCTACATAAAACAAACTTTGGTCAATCATATCTACTGTAGACGAAACCGGTGCAACAGAAACAGTTGCAGGTTTAGTCAATAAAATATTGGCCAATGATTGAATCTCCGGCGGCATGGTTGCTGAGAAAAAAAGCGTCTGCCTGCGTTCGGGCAATTTGATGATCACTCTTTTTACATCGTGGATAAAACCCATGTCCAACATTCTATCGGCTTCATCCAACACAAATATTTGCAGGTGTTGCAAACCAATAAAACCCTGGCTCATTAAATCGAGTAGTCGGCCGGGGGTTGCTACTAAAATATCCACGCCGTTTCTTAGCTGGTTGGTTTGGTGTAATTGCGAAACACCTCCAAAAATCACCGCATGATTGAGGCCGCAATATTTACCATACGCTGCAAAACTTTCATCTATTTGAATGGCGAGCTCCCGGGTGGGGGTTAATATCAATGCTTTTATGTGGCGACGGCCTTTTTCTTTTTCCTGTTGCTTTGCATTGTACAGCAATTGCAAAATTGGGATGGCGAAGGCGGCTGTTTTGCCGGTTCCGGTTTGTGCGGTTCCTAATAAATCCCTGTTGGCCAACAAGTATGGTATTGATTGTTGCTGAATAGGGGTTGGAGTGGTGTAACCCTCATCAGCTAATGCTTTCAGGATGGGTTCAATTAATTCTAATTTTTTAAAATCCATGTAATGGTTTTATTTTTTTAAGGCTGGGAAAGACGTTGCATTTTCTAAATCAGCGAAGGAAATTTTTACCATAACGGCTCACAACTTGCCGTATCATTTGTATGGTGTAGGGTGCGAAGGTAAGGATTTGTTTTTTGATGTGATTTTTGAACTATTGAATTAACTTAAGCTTAGGCTTGTAAGTAAATTCTGCTATTTTATAATTGCAGCTATCTCTTCATCACCATCCAAATGATTCATTTGCTGCATAATGTTTCCATAACGGCGGGCAACATAATTACACATTGGTTTTACGGTGAATACTTTGGGGTTGGGGAGGCAAGCGGCTATCATGGCAGCTTGGGCCTGTGTTAAGTTTTTAGCATCTTTATTAAAATATATTTTAGCAGCTGCCTGGGCTCCAAATATTCCTTTGCCCATTTCAGCTATATTCAAATATGTTTCCAAAATTCGCTTTTTGCCCCAGATTTTTTCTATCATAAAAGTAAAATATACTTCCAATCCTTTGCGGAAGTAACCACCGCCTTGCCATAGAAAAACATTTTTGGCAACCTGCTGACTAATGGTGCTGGCACCACGTGTTTTTGTGGGATGTTTTTTGTTGTAGTTGATGGCTTTCTTAATAGCTTTTACATCGAAACCATCATGAACGGGAAAAAGCTGGTCTTCACTGGCAATTACTGCCAGCTTAATGTTGGGGCTCATTTCATTCAAACTTACATAGTCTCTTTTTAATCCATTACCCTCCAATACACTTACAATCTGTGTAATGGTGATGGGGGGATTTACCCATTTACAAATAAGGATATACGCAAACTGAAAAAGGAAAAGGAAAAGAAAAAGTCTTGTAAGAAAGCGCCACGCTTTTTTCATGCTTTATTTTAATTATTTGAATTGCCGGGTGTTAGAAATTATTTGGAATGGATTGTGCCTGTACATACTCCAGTTTATATTTTCTACCAATCACCATACCCTTTCCGCCTTGTTTGGATAAAATATAACCAAGCCCTCCTAAGGCTATTCCAGCAGCCAATAGCTCCGGACTGAATTTATTTCTATCTGCCAAAAAAACGATTCCGCTTGCCAGCGTTATTAGTATACCACCACCCATTAATGCTGCACCACTGCCGCCCACATCAAAGTGCCTTCCTGTAATTGCAATCGAAAAAATCTGATTGTAATGATACGAATGAAGATAGCTTCCTAAGGTGTCTAAAATATAAACACCTAATTGCGTCATTACTGGTCGTACCATATATTCTTTTAAAAAAAGTGTGTCTCTTTTTATCCGTAAAATATTTGCTTCCATATATGCTCCGGTATTGGTAGTAAAAGAAATTTTACCTCCTGAAAAATAGGTACCAATTGTTATGTTTCGTTTCTTCAATAATATAAAATCCGATGCCTGGGCAAATGTTATGTAAGTGAAAACGCAAAAAGGTATTATCAGCAATTTTTTCATTTGTAAATTTAAAAAGACCTATTTAACCTTGGTATAAAATAATCCAAAAATCAACGCTGCAGCAAAAGAAAGTAATATTAAACCCGAAATTTTATTAATCAATGCCATATTTTTTTCGTTGAGCCTTTTACGAATTTTACCAGCCAATAATACCTTTAGTACATCTACACTGGTATTAATGATAAGACAGGTGGTGAAAATTATAATGCGCTCTTTTAAATTATGAGATGCGGCAATGGCGGTAGCGGTGGTGAGCCAAAATGCCATCACTGCCGGGTTTGCAGAGTTTAACACAAAACCTGATAGCACCAGTTGAGCATGTTTACTGGTTGTAATTTTTATTTTTGCTTCATCTTCCTTAAGGTGAATTTTTTTAAAGAACAGGTAATAAATACCGAGCGCAAATAAAAACAAACTTCCTGCAAAACCTATTTCTTTTTTAAAGTGTAACAGCTGGTTTACCAGTTCAGAAAATACATTACTGAGTATTACCCAGAAAAAATCGCTGAGCCAAACACCGGCCACAAAACTAAAACCACCGGCCCGGCCATTGTTGATACTTTGCTTTATGATTGTAAATACTACTGGCCCTACAGAAAACACCAGTAACAGGCTTATGGCAAACCCTTTCAAAAATGCGTCAATCATTCATTTTAAAATTGGATGGAAACATGGTGTAAGTGAAGATAAAAATAAATGCTGATTATTTCTTTTTGTAAATGGGTACAGTGCTGCATGGCTCACCGTACATGATACTTTTAGCTACTGGTCTTAATAATTGGGTAGCTTCCATATAGGCGGCTTCGCCAATAGGTAATTCGCCGCAACCTTTTATAACAACCCTTTTATCAATAAAATCTGCTAGCGGCAAAGCCTTTATATTTTTAATCAGTTGGTTATTTTTTGTTTGTTCTTCATTACCAAAAAATAATTCCCGTGCAGTTGGCTGCAAATAACTTGCTACCAACATATACGCCCAGATAGGTATAATGGCATCGGCGCTGCAGGTTACAGCTACTATTTTATTATTGTATAATGAGGTATCCAGATTTTTTAGTGCTTCCCTAAAATCCTTTTCTTTTAAAATGAGCCCCATAAATAAATAATCTTTTAAGTCGAATATGGCTATTTCATCTGTTGGATAGTAATCCTCTAGGTTTAGGGTAAACAGGGCACTGTCGCTTACCTTATTAATGATTGTTTCACTCATACTGCAAAATTAGGTGTTCTGTAGAGCCAGCGTATGCTTGGGGTTTCGAATATTGAAATATTTAACCTCAGATAGGCTATTTTTCCGATTGATGTATCTTAATAATAAAAAAGCCCCGGTCTCATCCGGGGCTTTAAAATAATATTAGTAAATCAATTAGAATGTTTTACTTCTGTCATCTTTGATGGTTGCTAATTTTTTCAGCGACTCAAACCAACCTGAATTTATTTGTTGTGATAATGACTTCATTCTATCGGCGGCTTGTTTTGCAAGTTCCTCTGCAGCATCTGCTGGCTTATTTCCTATGCTGTTTACTTTTACTAAATACACACCGTTATTTCCCACAATTGGTTCAGAAACTTTAGTTTGATACGTTTTATTAAATGCTGCACCAATTACTTTTGGTTCTTGCCCGATACCATTTATGATTTGGGAACTAAATGTTAAAGACGAATCTGCACCCGCAGCACCAACTTGCAGCTGGTATGCTGCGGCAGCAGATTCCAATGTAGGAGTGGCTGTTAACTTAGTTTTTATTTGTGCTGCTTTCTTTTCATTTTTTACAAGGTATTCAACCTGAGGTCTGATTGTTTTTACATCTGGTAAACCTTCTGGTTGAACTTTAGCTACAACTGCAACTACAAATTGATCATCAATACTAAATGGTTCGCTTACTTCACCTTCTTTAGCACCAAATGCCCAACGAATTAATTGTCTTGCATCACTTAAAGCTCCCAATTGGTAATCGTTTTCCTTTATTATAGTTGGTACGTCAATTTTTTGTAGACCTGGATTTTTTGTTAAATAAGCATCTACTGCTTTTGCATCTCTTGCTTCTCCGGATAATTTATTTGCTTTTGTGCTGGCAGAATTTACTGTTTCGTCGCTGGCAATTATTTCTTTAGACAAATAAGCAATTTTAAAAGCTGGCTCAAAATTCTTTTGATTCAATACTTCAATATAATGCCATCCAAAATCTGTATGAACTACTTTTTTATCTCCTGTATTACCATAAAATATGGTTTCATAAAATTCTTTTGCCAAAGATTGATCTGATGAAAAATCATATTCACCCTTTTTTTGTTTGCTCCCCTGGTCATCGCTGTATTGCAATACCATTTTATTAAAATCTTCTCCGCCTTTTATGGCTGCTTCAATACTATCAATTCTTTTTTTTGCAATACTATCAGATAAAGTTATCTGGCCACTTTGAGGATCTTTGGTACCAATTAAAATGTGTCTGGTTTTTACACTATCCGGCAATTGCCTGCTGGCAATCATCTTTGCAACAACAAAATTTTTGTCATCTAAATAAGGTCCATAAACTGCATTGGTCGCTAATGAGGCCAAAGTATCTTTTTGAGCTGCGGGTAATTTTGACTTTACGGTATAAGCATCCTTGTAATCGTTATTGCTCATATTTCTTGCTAAAAAATTGGTAGCATTGGTATCTGCTGCAAAGGCGGTTTTTAATGAAACTACCGATTCAATAGTTTTTACTGTATCTGCACCAGTAGGATTGGCGCTGAAAGTAATATAAGATATTTGTCTTCCGCCTTCCTGAGTGTATTGCGATTTGTGCTTAGAAAGAAAGTTAGCTATTTCCTGATCACTTACTTTTACAGTACTATCATTAATAACTGAATATGGAACTACAACGTATGATATATTGGAAAATGCTTTATTTTCGGCTCTCTCTTTTTCTTTCATCCAGGTAGGATAATATCCTGCCGCTGCAATCAAACTGCTGTATTTTGTATACAGAGATTGTATTTTAATTGGTTCAACCACCTGTGATTCTATTGCTTCTCTTTGTTCGCCTTTCGATTTTTTCGCTGTCTGCCACCACTGCTGTACTTTGGAAATATCATATTGCCCGGTGGTTTTATCGGTAAATGCCTGTTTTAATGATTGTGGCGCATCTTCGCTAAACATAATACTGCTTAACTCTTTAGGAGAAAAACTAAGACCAAGCTTTTCAAATTCTGCCATCAATACTTTTTCGGCAACCAGCTGATCCCAGGCATTTTGACGAATCATATTGGTTTGAGCACCACTTACACGGCCGCCGTATTGGTCTTCAATTAGTTTTACCTTCCCGGAATATTCTTTTGAATCGATTGCTACACCATTAATCTTACCAATAGTGTTGTTACCTGATCCTGAATTTCGGCTGCTACCTAAATTTGCATCCATCAAAATAAAGCCAATTAAGCTGAGGGCAATTACACCAATAACTATGGCTGTACCTTTTTCACGAATGTTCTGAATTATCTGCATTTGTTATTTAATTAAAATGGACGGCAAAAATAGGGTAAAAATCTAAATCCAAAACCAAAAAAAACCTGTGGCATATTAGCTATAAATCAGGTTGAATAAGCGTTGTATTAATTACTGGCTTCAATAACGTTCCATAATCAATTAAATTTTGTAGCTCTGCATATATATATGTATACACATTATCTTACCAATTATTAAATTCTGTGTAGTAAATAAGCCTTTGTATGGTAAATTAAGTCTGGCAGACTTTTAGATATTAACATAGGCTGTTGATAACAGCTTATTAATGTTTATAAGGATGCTTTTAAAGATTTTAGACAGGGGATAGTTGGATATAAACTTACCAACAAAAAATTGAAATGGCGTTTTTTATTGGTGAATAGGATTATAACCATTGTTGAATCCACAGACAATTTTATGAAATTGATGATTTTATTTTCCTCATACTTTTTTATTAACCGCTGTTAATAATATTAATTGAGAATATGGTAGCTAGCAATATCAGGGTTGATAAAGAAAAAATTCTTTAAAATTTAAATGTTAATTTCTTGTGGATGATGGTTAATAAGTCGGTAATTTTAATTTTGCAAGTAATTAAAAAAATTTGTTTCCACATATCCACAGCCCTAGTAATAGTAGCTTATCTTAAATAAAAAAATTATTAAAAACTATTATGATAGATATTAACATTGCGAAATCAACAATTAATAAAAAAGGATTTTTGGATGTAGCTATAGATCCAACACTTGATTTGTTTGCTGAAATAGAAAGGCTCAAGAAAGAAAAGAACGCAATCATACTGGCACATTATTACCAGGAGCCTGATATACAGGATGTAGCTGATTTTATAGGCGATAGTCTTGGGCTTGCGCAGCAGGCAGAAAAAACAGATGCGTCCATTATTGTTTTTGCCGGTGTTCATTTTATGGCCGAGACAGCTAAAATATTGAATCCCAGTAAAAAGGTTTTACTGCCAGATTTAAATGCTGGTTGTTCTTTAAGCGATAGTGCACCACCGGCTCTTTTTAAACTTTTCAGGGATAAGTATCCGGATCATTTGGTAATTACTTATGTAAATTGTTCTGCTGGTATGAAGGCATTGAGTGATATCATTTGCACCAGCAGCAATGCCCAAAAAATTATTGAAAGTTTGCCTAATGAGCAACAAATAATATTTGCACCCGATAAAAATTTAGGTGCTTATTTAAATAAAGTAACCGGAAGGAAAATGATTTTATGGAATGGTTCCTGTATGGTGCATGAAATTTTTAGCCTGGAGAAAATTACTAAACTTAAGGTTCGGCATCCAAAAGCATTGGTTATTGCTCATCCTGAATGTGAAGAGGCCGTATTGGCTGTAGCCGATTATATAGGAAGTACAACTGGATTATTGAAATTTTCTCAACAATCGGATGCCAATGAATTTATAGTTGCAACAGAAACCGGCATACTTCACCAGATGCAAAAAAGTAATCCTTTAAAGACTTTTATACCTGCACCACCAAATAATAGTTGTGCCTGTAACGATTGTCCCCATATGAAGTTGAATACATTGGAGAAATTATATCTGTGTATGGAATATGAACAACCCGAAATATTAATGGATGAAACACTCAGGATAGCTGCGGCCAAACCAATAGAAAGAATGCTACAAATAAGTAAACAATATAAATTATAATATAAATACTATCGTTTTATTATTTAGATTTTTACTGTTTCAAAAATAATCTGATTCTGGTATTAATGTTCTGTCTGATATTGGAATAGAAAAGATTGATATCTCCAATGTGATAGTTATTTTGTGTAAAGAATATATTTCCAAAAAACCTTGGTTTACTGGTCCACAAAACGTTTCCGTTAATTTTGGCATCAACTACCCCCGGTTTAATTTTATTAAAATTATTTAATACACCACCAGTATTAAACTTATTAGGTACATAACTACTATCCATTGTCCAACTCAATGGATTAATAACAATACTTTTAAATTTTTCTCTGCTTATGTACCCGGTATCTACAAAACCTGTTTTAAAAGTTCTCCAGCTTACAAAGCAGCCAGTTGATATTGAATCTTTACAAGGTTGAATTTGTGTAAAATAAGTATCAGATACCGGCATGCCGATTAAATATGCACATACCAATTTGTTTTGTAATGATGTACCTTCAAAAAACTCCTTTAATAACCTTTTTGCATGTTCCGTACCCTGGCTATGCGAAGCAATAATTATTGGACGGTCATGGTTAAAATTCTCCATATAGTATTCAAAGGCTTTTTTAACGTCACTGTAAGCTATTTCAAAAGCTCTGGCTGCTGCTTGTTTATCATCAGTATAAAAAGATCGTAAATGAGCTTGTCTGTATCTTGGAGAAAATACTCTGCAACTTCCATTCAATACGCTGGCCTGGTATAAAATAGTGGTATAGTCCGTTTTTACATTTAGCATAGAATCATCAATTGTTGCATTCCATCGTTCATCTGTATTATCTAACAATGTGGTTGGGTGAATAAAAAATGCATCAACACTTGTATCTTTTATTTTGTCATTCCTAAATGGTTGCGGTACACTATCCGATGGATCCCATTTCCATGGATGTGCTGCCCAGTATTGCAGGTTGCTGTAGTCCTGGAGTTTATCTATACTATTGAAATGGTAATTTTGAGTTATAATTTTATTTTTTGGAGAACAGCCGGTATTCACTAACGCAAACAAATACACTAAAAATAATGATAAGCAATGTAGTTTCGTAATTTTCCAGGGTTGATGTTTATTAGGATAATTAAAACAAAATAGGGTTTGCATGTTTATAACATTTAAAATAAATTTTACCTTCAATTAATAACAATACTATTGTAAATTTAACTTCAAACAATTTAAATTAATATTTTATGGCAATTCCTTCAGTCGATCTGTCTGATTTTTTAAGTGGCGACCCTATAAAAAAGGCAGCATTTGTAGAAGCATTAGGCCTTGCTTATGAGGATGTAGGGTTTGTGGCAGTAAAAAATCATGGAGTTTCGGATGACCTTATTGCAGATTTATATAAATATTCTCAGGCCTTTTTTTCTTTGCCATCCGTACAAAAAAGATCATATGAAATTCCTGACCTTGCCGGGCAACGTGGCTATACAAGTTTTGGTAAGGAACATGCAAAGGGAAGCGAAGCACCTGACTTGAAGGAATTTTTTCAATATGGACAAACACCAAGAGAAAATTTTATAGAAGAGCATTATCCGGCTAATGTTACTGTTAATGAAGTTTCAGCATTTAATGAAACATTTCAAGCTGCTTATCGTGCTTTTGAAAAGTCGGGCACAGCGCTGTTACAAGCCATAGCGTTATATCTTGGCTTGGATGAACACTATTTTGACAAGTTTGTTTTTAATGGTAATTCTATTTTACGGGCCATACATTATCCACCTATTACAAGTGAACCAAAAAGTGCCATTAGAGCAGAACAGCACGAGGATATTAATTTAATTACATTACTTGTTGGAGCATCTGCAGATGGGTTGCAAATTCTTACAAAACAAGATGAATGGGTTGGGGTTACGTCTTTACCTGAACAGATTGTGGTGAATGTTGGCGATATGTTGCAGCGTTTTACAAATAATAAATTGCGGAGTACCACTCATAGGGTAGTTAACCCAGCCAGGGAATTGTGGCATACTTCCCGTTTTTCAATTCCGTTCTTTCTTCATCCACAATCTTCTATGAGTTTACAATGCATTGATAGTTGTATCGATCAACATCATCCAAAAGTTTATGATGACACTACTGCCGGCGAATACCTTGATGAACGTTTAAGAGAAATTGGTTTAAAAAAATAAGTATCTGGTAGTTCCCTTTTTATAGTTGGAATTCCTAAAAGCACCTCAAACTGACATGGATTTACATTGAATTTTATTCGTCATATACCTTTTTTAAAAGCTGTATTTACCTATAGCATCACTGCATTTGGTGGACCTCAGGGCCATTTTGGTATGATGATGAAAACCTTTGTTGATAAAAGAAGGGATATTACCAGGGAAGAATTAATGGAATATACTTCCTTTTGTCAAATGCTTCCAGGTGCATCTTCTACTCAAACCATTACTTTAATTGGGTATAAGAGAGGCGGTGCTCCATTAGCAATTGCTACATTATTAATCTGGATATTACCAGCGTGTACAATAATGGGAGCTTTTTCATTTCTTATAAATTATTTTGGGAAAATTAATTTACAAAACAGTGTTTTTAAATTCATACCAGAAATGGCGATTGGGTTTCTTTTATACGCAGCGGTAAAATCTTTCAAGGTTTCTGTAAATAATTTAATTACTCAAATAATAATGTTGCTATCCATGGTAGCAACATATTTTTTATTTAAAACGCCCTGGGTTTTTCCAGCTTTTATTGTTCTTGGTGGTATAGCTACTAATTTCAGTAACAAGCGCATCCCAGACCAGGAAAGAATAAAGCCAAGACAGATACGCTGGAGAAATATCACTTTTTTTGTATTGATTTTTATAGTTGCTGGTTATTTAAGTGAAAGTGCCCGAAAGCAAGAATGGCAAAACAGGAAAGCATTTAATTTATTTGAAAATTTTTATCGCTTTGGAAGTATTGTTTTTGGAGGAGGAGATGTTTTAATTCCGATGATGTTAGATCAATACGTTGCAAGGCCGACTGCAAATAAGTTTACTGCAAATAAATCGAACATTATCAAAATTAGGCGAGACGAATTATTAACGGGAGCAGGTATTGTGAGGGCAATTCCCGGACCGGTTTTTTCTATTGCTTCCTATACAGGCGGAATTGCTTTAAAGGATATGGGAATAACCTACCAAATTATAGGCTGTATCATTGGTACTGTTGCAATATTTCTTCCAAGCACTTTATTAGTACTCTTTTTCTTTCCGGTTTGGCAGTATCTTAAAAAATATGTTGTTGTATATAGGGCCCTTGAAGGAATTAATGCCGTTGTTGTTGGATTTATGTGGGCTGCTACCTTATTTCTGCTTAAAGATATCAGTATTACTTCCTTTACTATCAGCAGTTTAGTAAATATTCTGGTAATTTTAGTAACCTTTTTTATTTTGCAGTTTACTAAATTACCTCCACCAATTATTGTAATTCTGTGCTTGTTGATTGGATTAATTTTCTAAAGCTTATTTATAATATCCATACTTTTCAATTTCCTCTAAAACCATATCGGGTACAAGATATCTTATGGACTTATGTTCCTTAATTAACTTACGAATATGTGTACTTGATATTTCAAGTAATGGGGCATCTAGTATGTGCAGGTTAGCTATTTTGGTGTCATCAACAGTAAACCCGGATCTTTTGTATATGTAAAAAGAATAGTTTTTTAGCAGTGCCTGATAGTTTTTCCATTTATTGATATTTAATAAACTATCGCTACCCATAATTACTGCAAATTGATGTTCAGGATACTTTTCTTCTAAGTATATAAGTGTATCAATGGTGTACGATGGTTTTGGCAGATTAAACTCGACATTAGACACTTTCAGGTTCTTTTCTCCTTCTATTGCAACTCTTGCGAGATGTAATCGATGGTATTCGTTTAATAAGGAAGCCGAAGGTTTTAAAGGATTTTGAGGAGAAACTACTAGCCAGACTTGTTGTAGATCTGTATTTGTAACTAAATGATTGGCAATTATTAGGTGTCCTATATGTACAGGATTAAAAGAGCCGAAATACAATCCTATTTTCATAAATATTTAATAATCAATAAATTAAATTACTTCTACCCAAATCATCTCAGCTTCATTAATTCGCAGACTTAAGTGGTATCCAGCAACAATTATAGAAATCGGATCACCCAATGGAGCCACATGATCAATTTTAATTGTTTCCCCGGGCACACAACCCATTTCCATTAATTTAAGAAAAATATCATCTTTTTCAAATGATTTAATAATAACCGGCACCCCAGCTGCTATCTCTGACAATTTTTTATCCATTTACTTCATTTAGCGTTTACAAATTTATGCTGCTTATTACTATTGGCATTGTTTGGTGTAATATATTTATTCTTGAAAAGCATTTTGCCTACTTATGTATGTGTGTTTTGTAGCTTTATTATTCTTTAACGTTCAAATACCCCTTTATTTATTAGCAAAAAGGGATTTACTTTAAATCTTATGCAACTAGTTCATTTTTTTAATGCTGATAAAAGGGTAAACCTTAGCAACCGCAATAGTTTAAAAGTCTTCTTAGCTGCTCTTTTACATAAGGAATGCGAAAGAGAATTGGAATACCTTTCTTACATATTTTGTTCTGATAACTATTTATTAGAAATTAACAGGCAGTTTCTTGCTCATGACTTCTATACAGATATAGTAACTTTTGATCTTTCTTCGGATAAAAGAACCCTTAATGCTGAGATTTACATAAGCGTTGACAGAGTTAAGGAGAATGCCCAAGATATTGGCGTTCCATTTAATATAGAATTACACCGGGTAATTTTTCACGGGGTATTACACCTTTGTGGGTTTAAAGATAAGACCAAGCCACAGAAGGCGATGATGAGGCAAATGGAAAATAAATATATTGAGTCATACTTTAAATAAATGTTCCACGAATCACAGTTTCAACCTGAAACATACCTGACTCACCTTAATTAATTTACTTAACAGTATAGAAATTGAGTTTTAAAAAGCGTGGGTATTATTAATAAAGTAATGGTTGGATGAATGGGTTTCGATATTGGTGATACTAACTGAAACAGTTTAGTAGATAATATAAGATATAATAGTATCAACGTCGAAAGGGTTTATTTATAACCTCAAAGAATCAAATTGAATTGTTTTATTTAACCCCTTAAGAAAACATTCTTTAGATAAGTGTTCCACGAATCACAGTTTCACTATGAAACAAGTGGTAGCTTTGTCTAATGGAGGAAAATAATCAGGTTCCTGATCAGGAAGCAACCAGTTCTGCCTTTAAGTTCAAGGAAAAGCGAAAGTGGCAAATAGCCTTACGGAGGTATATTTTACAGAATAACCAAACATCTGCCTATGCACCTTATTTTGGTTTAGATATACAAAGCTTTAGAAACTGGATTGAATTACAATTTACCGAAGGCTTAAACTGGGATAATTTTGGAACGGCCTGGCAGTTTGATCATATTGTTCCCGTTACTTTTTTTGATTTTGAACAGGAGCAAGATCTTTACTTATGTTGGAATTTTATCAATATCCGGGTAGAAAGACTTGGTGAGCAAAATAACAAAGCAAACAAAACAGCTTTGTTGGTTGTAAGAAATTACTTTGAAGACTTGTTTAATAAAACAGACTTCCAGGTTTGCAGACAGATGGTGGATAGAATTCAACAAATGGAAGCAGCAGTTATCATGTATAATCCCAAACAAGAGAACTACCTCAAAGAGAATAAAGGAAAAGTAGAAGCCCTGATTGGATTAACGGCAGGGGAGATGAGTCTGTTTAACCAGGGTACAT
>Ga0163148_10001464_pt1 | contig 30534 bp, 20 predicted proteins | sample OliLakLV19MP7P2_FD_148606 | JGI IMG/M metagenome (GOLD analysis project Ga0163148, IMG submission 148606) | Freshwater microbial mat bacterial communities from Lake Vanda, McMurdo Dry Valleys, Antarctica- Oligotrophic Lake LV.19.MP7.P2 | ecosystem: Environmental > Aquatic > Freshwater > Lake >... | reverse complement strand
CTACCCCTAAAGGGCAATGTCGTTGACTTAAGGGTTTGTGTGTATAAAAGGGGCGTAGCCCCGACACCGTTTATAGAACAATATTTTGCGTGTTTTATGGAGGGGCGTAGCCCCGGCACGATTTGTCAGGGGTGCCGCCACTACGTGGCTCGTTCATACACCCGATTTTTCTATAAACGGTGTCGCCACTACGTGGCTAAAACCCTTAAGTCAACGACATTGCCCTTTAGGGGTAGGGGGTGTAACCAGCCAGTTGACACAGATTTTTGATCACTCCCTGCAAATCTCAACAATCTCAACAATCTCAACCCCTCAACAATCTCAACAACCTCAACCCCTCAACAATCTCAACCCCTCAACCCCTCAACAATCTCAACCCCTCAACAACCTCAACCCCTCAACAATCTCAACCCCTCAACAATCTCAACAATCTCAACAACCTCAACAATATACCCTTGTACGCCATAATAGACGTCGAAACGACCGGCGGCGTAGCCCGCTACGAGCGCATCACAGAAATCGCCATTGTACTGCATGATGGGGAGCGGGTCGTAAATACATTTTCGACGCTGCTGAACCCTGAGAGGAGCATCCCCAGACAGATCACTCAGATCACGGGAATCACCGATCAAATGGTGGCCAACGCGCCCAAATTCTTCGAGGTGGCAAAGCAAATTGTGCAATTGACTGAGGGTAAAATCTTTGTGGCGCACAATGTCTCGTTCGACTATTCCTTTGTGCGTGAGGAGTTTGCACGGTTGGGTTATGATTTTCAACGCCGACAACTTTGCACCGTCCGACTGGCTCGCAAAGTTTTTCCCGGACTGCCTAGTTACAGCCTCAGCAATCTAAAAAGTCACTTCCAGATCCATGCCGATAAAAGCCACCGGGCACTTGATGACACCTTGGCTACGACCCGGCTTTTCGAAATGATTCTTGGGGAGCAAACTGGAAAGCAGAACATCCGCTCGCTTGTTAATCTTGGGGTAAAAGAGACCAAACTCCCTGCTGCCATTACGCTTGAGCGCCTGCATGCGGTGCCCGAAGCCTGTGGGATCTATTATTTCCACGACGCGAGCGGCCATGTCATTTATGTTGGCAAGAGCTTGAACATACGCAAACGGCTTTTTGAACATTTCGCGGACTTGAGTGCCAAAGGCGAAAAAATTCGCGTTGGAGTAGCGGACGTGAGTTGGGAAGTGACTGGCAGTGAACTTGTCGCATTGTTGCACGAAAGTGCTGAAATCAAACGCCTTCAGCCTGCCGTGAACCGAGCCCAGCGCACCCGACAATATGCCGGGGCTATTTTTGCCTACACTGATTTGCAAGGATACCGATGCCTTGCTTTTGGAAAAAACACGGTTAAAAACGCCAAAAACCTCGAACTTATAGCGGAGTATCCCAAACCAGACAATGCCCGAAATTATTTGCAAAGCCTTGTATATCAGCACGAACTCTGCCATAGACTAACGCATTTGGACAGTTCAACAGACGCCTGTTTTCATTACAAGATAAAAAAATGCTTCGGCGCCTGCGTGGGGGAAGAATTGCCTGAAGACTATAATCTACGTGTTGAAGCGGCGGTTGCAAAACTCTCGCGGCGGCTTTCGGGTAGTTTTTTCTATGTAGAGAAAGGTCGCACCGAAGGCGAAGTGGCTGTGGTTGGGGTACAAGATGGACGCTTTCTCGGCTTTGGATATGTCAACTCAGAAGATGGCGATCAGCGGGTGGAAGACCTGCTCGAATGTCTAAGCACCTCTTTTCCAGACCCTGACGCCGGGCGAATTATTTTGGGGTATGTGGAAAGGCATCCTAAGGGGGTTAGAAATTTTTAAGATTTAGCACTGATAAGAAACCCGACAGGACCCTACATGAGTCGCCCCGAACTTTGTAACAATATAAAATAGAGTTCTAGCCACGTAGTGGCGGCACCGTTTATAGAAACCGACCGTGAAAAGTGTTCTGAACCGCGTAGCGGTGACACGGTGCCGCCGCTACGCGGCTCTGAAAATGTGGAAAATCCGTTTTCTATAAACGGTGCCGCCACTACGTGGCTAGAACTCTGCATCGATACTCTTTTAACCCCTGAATCGCATTACTCATGTAGCTCACCAATTAAAGCTCACCCCAAACCGCCACGCCCTACCCGGCATTGGCCGATAGCGAATGATTTCGTACTGTGCATTCCAGAGGTTCTCTAGTCGAAAATCAATCGTGAGGCGGCGTTTAAACAACGCACAAGTAGCCAGCAAATTCGCAATGGTAAAAGATTCAATTTCTTTCCCGCCATTGTCCAATCGCTCGCCTGTAAACTGCTGCAAATACGCCGCCGAAAATATACCCCGCGTCAGGCGCAGCGACAACCCGCCCGATATCTTCGGCGTAAACGGCAATTGCTTCCCCAGCACACTTTCGGAACCACCATACACTGCTACATTGGTGGTTTTGGAAAATTGGAATCGGCCTGTTAAGTCTACTTTCCACCCGCCTTCGCTTTGGCTTTGGCGGGTAAACCCGCCATCGCTTTGGCTACGGCGGGTAAACCTGCCATCGCTTTGGCTACGGCGGGTAAACCCGCCACTTACCTCTATCCCCCGGCTCCACACCTTGCGCAAATTATCTGGCCTGAAAAGCCCGCTTGAATCCGGTTGCCAGAGAATCCAATCGTCCAAAATCAATTGAAAACCACTCAGTTCAAAAGAGAAATCTGGGCGATGAAACACCCAGGCGAGGTCGGAGGAATATCCTTTTTCAGGGCGCAATTCGGGCCTGCCAAGTTTTTCCCAATACCGATCGTTGAAGGTGGGTAAATTGAAATTGCGGGAAAGATGAAATTTCGCCTCCCCCACCCTTCCAAGGCCAAATTCTCCCCCTAAAGACCAAGTAAACGGAGCGGCCTGTGCCTCTGCCCACTCCTGTCGGATCAAGCCTGAAAATCGGATGTTGGCTTGTTTCCATTCACCCATCGCATAGCCCGCAAAACGTGTCTGCCCAAACCAGCGGGTGCTGTCGGCATAGCCATCCACCTGTGCCCATTGACGGAGCGCGGTGCTGCCTGTTCGCCAAGCCCAATTATTGCCGACAGAGGCAGAGCGCTCCGAACTGAGCAAGACCTGCCTTGAACGGCTGGTGTCGGTATCGCCCGCGAGGTGGAATGCAAGAAAATCATCCAGCCAGGCGGCACGGGTGATCCATAGAATGCGTGGATTAGGGGCGTGTTCCCAAGTGGCGACGGCACGGTGGGAGCGGTCGCGCTGCCAAGTTTCGCGAGGGGCTTCTGTTGTGGAAGGCGGGATTTCCCGAAAAGCGGATTGCAGCCAAACGGCTGTTTTCAGGACGTTTTTTTCGTTGATTTTCAGTTGGTTAAACTGTTGCAAATCGGTCTTTTCCAAAAAATTGTTGACCTGCCGTGTGGTGTAGAATTGCCCATCGAGGCCTTGTTTCTGAAACTTAAATTCATTGTCAGCCTGTTGCCATGTTGCCCGGATATTGGAGGCGATTTTTTTGCCAGAAAAACCCATGCCCGCGCTGCCTTCCAAACGACCAAAACTTCCGGCTGCGCCACTGCAAAAGCCCGAAAAACCCGCATCAAAATTCTGTTGGCCTTGCACAATCACAACGCTGCCCCCCATAGCGCCTGTGCTTTTTGCCGCGCTTTGTCCGCCATATTGGATTTCAAGTTGATCGCCCGGCCAGAGCGGGAGCAACGAGGCATCCACCACACCATTCATGGGACTTTGAAGGTTTAGACCGTTCCAAAAAACCGGGGTCCTATTTGGTCCCGATCCACGCACGGAAACCGTGGCCAAAGTTCCGGGCGCATTGGCCCTCACGTCAAGTGCATTTTCCCATAAAAGCCTGTCTGACAGGGCAATAGAGCCGTTCAAAGGGAGTGAATCGGCTTTCCAAAGCGTATAACCTGTCCCTTCGAACCGGACATCTCGAATGGTAAATTCCGGGAGGATCGACGGATAGTTGGATATTGGGATATTAGGATATTGTATGCTGTCTTTAGTTTGAGCTTTGAGCCAAGGGAAGGAGACTGCACACGCAATTAGAAACAGGAGCACTGTTCGGTCAAATCTGACAAATCTCTTCGTAATCTGGGCGATCGTGCGCATACTGGTGGATGTAGGAGCGAATTGTTTCGCCCTTGTGAAGCACAAACACGCCGGGCATTTGGAAGCCATCCCCAAGATCGTGGTTTTCGAAGTCTGGGTCTGCACCATGACCTTCAATCACAGTAGCTTGAAATCCACGAATCCAGTTCATCAACCCAAATAGTTGCTGGGGAGTGCCCCGACCTAGCCCAAAGGCTTGATAGAAACGCTTTTCTGGATCGGCAATGTGATCAACGGGATGAAGTTTGTATTTTTTGAAAAACTTCTCCGCCAACTCCTTGTCGGGTGTCATGTGGACGAATATAACTTTGAAACCTTTGGACTCAAATTTTGCCCGCCGCTTCGCAATATCGCTGATGGCTTCCCTGCAAAAGGAACAGCCAAAGTAACGCAGGAACACTACCATAACAGGCTGTTTTTCAGCCATTTCTGTCAGCGTTTCCCCATTTTTGGCGGAGACCATTTCATTCCAAATTGCAGGTGCAGGCATTTGAGTTTGTAACTTAAACGAGTTTCATCGCATCGAGTGCTTCTGCGACCTCTTTGACAGCTTCTGCGGATTTGTGCAATAGTGCAAGTTCGTCTTTTTTCAGGCGTAGTTTGACTATTTCCTGAATGCCTTTTTTGCCCAATTTCACAGGAGCACCCACAAAAATATCTTTGAGTTTGTACTGTCCGTTGAGCCGCACACAGCAAGGAAAAATCCGCTTTTCATCTTTCAAAATTGTGATAGCCATTTGGGCGGCAGCAGCGCCGGGCGCATACCATGCCGAGGTGCCCATCAGGTTCACCAATTCACCCCCACCCACTTTGGTGCGCTCAAGAATGGCATCGAGTTTGTCCTTCCGGATCAATTCAGTCACCGGTATACCGCTCACGGTAGTATATCGAGGCAGTGGCACCATCGTGTCTCCATGTCCGCCCATAAGCACGGCTTGAATGTCCTTTGGGGATACGTCCAATGCCTCGGCCAAGAACGCACGATAACGAGCGGTATCGAGCACGCCAGCCATGCCCAGCACCCGTTTGTCAGAAAGGCCGGAGGCTTTCCAGCAAGCATAGGTCATCACGTCAAGCGGATTGGATACGACGATGATAATGGGATTTTTGGTATGTTTCAGGATGTTTTGCGTGACTGACACCACGATTTTTGCATTGGTGGCGATAAGGTCGTCTCGGCTCATACCTGGCTTGCGAGGGATGCCTGCTGTGATGATTACTATATCAGAGCCTGCCGTGAGCGCATAGTCGTCGCCGCCAGAAACGCGGGTCGAGTAGCCGTCTATCGGGGCTTGTTGCCAGATATCGAGGGCTTTGCCCTTGGCCATATTTCCTTGAATATCAATGAGTACGACCTCGTTCACAGTGTCCGCATGGGCCAGGACATTGGCACAGGTTGCGCCTACATTTCCAGCGCCTACAACAGTTATTTTGCTCATTCGTAAAAGCTTTTCATCCCGATAAATGCGGGAAGTGTTTTATTTGAAAAAATTTTCCTGAAAAAATGCGCCGCAAAAGTAGGAAGCTCAAATGGCAAAGCACAAGCCATCTTTAAAAATTTGGGATCACAACCGTGTCCCGTGAAACGGCGTAGCCAGAAAAATTACCATAACCGCCTTCTATGTTGTTGAATACAGCATCAGGATCGCTGAAAGGCAAATTGCTTCCCTGCCGGGATAGGGAAAGATGGTAGCGGTAAAATTGTTCTGAAAGCGTTCGCCATTCTATAAAAATGCGGCGTGGACGCTCCGTTTCCGGGTCAAACGGAATTCGAGCAACGAGATAAAGGGTGCGGCGGTCGTCAGCCCAATAGTTTTCATTGATCAAGACCACGGGTTCAGGGATGTCATGAAGCAAGGAAAACGTACGCCCATCTGCCAGAAAGTTGGTGCGCCCTTCTATCGTGAAATTACCAGGATCGAATACGTCCGTTTCATGTGTGAGGTTGAATGCAAAATAATGCTCCTCAGATGGCAAAGCCTTTAGCCGGAGTTCGAGCGGGATACGCAGTTCACTCAAGCCCTCGCCTAAGGAGCTAATTGTAATATCACCCGCGCCTATTACAATTGGCTCCAATTCGACTTTAGCAGGAATTTTGCTGGAAGATTCTATCACAGGATAACCCGGTACGCGCACGGAAAAGGCATAGTCTACACCATATTCCGCCTTTTGATCTCTGTTGCTTTCCCAATAGGTGATTTCGGCTGTAACGGTAGTGTCCGGTATAAGCCGATCCCAAAACTGTCCGTCCGCAGAAAGCGTAGCAACAACATCCAATGACTGTAAAAATTCCGTTGCGCTGCCATCGTTCACCGATTTGCTGAGCGAGATTTTGACCCGAAAATTTTCCCCCTCGGTAAAGTGGCACACCGCTACTAATCTGGTTGGCTCTTCCGGCAAGTCAATGATTACTTCTCGTGCGCAACGGACGAGAAGCAAACAGAGGAATGTGAGAAAGAGAAGTTTACGACACATTGCGGCAAAGATAATGAACTATGAACTAAGGTAGGCTGCACTGTTCTTAAAGACCAACATTATTTGACTGCTGCCTTAGCTGCGCTGAAAAAAGGTATGAAAACATACTGCATCAAAATTGTGCGGTATTGGGTTGATGCGATATTCTTGCGCCATCAAATAATGGTTTGCGGATGCGGCACAAGCCATTTCTGCAAATTCCATTCCTACCACTATCCCTGCTGTGTTATTGCCAAGCATCCAAATTAGGTGCTTTCGCATCTGAAGTTGCGCCAAGCAATGGTGTGCCCTTGTATTTGGACTTTATCCGGTGACCAAGCTTTTTCAAGCAGGTCCCTTGGGAATATACCCTAAAAAGTGTTATAAGTTTTCCGAGAAGGGGCTTTGATTTTTGTGCCATCAAATACTTAGCTACTATAATCACTCCGTCCTGACCATATACACTTACGTTCACCATCAAACTTAACTGCCACATGGAAAAGCAAAAATTCAAAACGAAACTCCAACTCATTGATGAACTTGGTCTTTCCAAATCCGCTTTTTATCGCTTGTTGGAAAAGAAAAACATCCAGACTTCCCCTGAGATGCTAAGCCCGAAAACAGAAAACGAACTGCGAATTGCGCTTGGTTTTCCTCCGCTTGCTGTTATAAAACCTCTAACTCTGTTGCATTTGAAACTTGAATCTGCTCGTTAATAAGCAACAGAAATGGGGATATTCGGATATATTCGCCAATTGTCGCTAATATTTATGCAAATCTCCGCTCCAAAACAGGTCAATATCGCCTGACTTTTAAACGGGTAAGGGATTGCCCAGCGATACCGGGGATTCATACAACAAAGCCCAAACGGAGCGCAACTCAATTTTTCAATAAAATCATTTTTCACCAACTATGAAAAAAGTAACAATCAGGATTAGATTAGCACTGCTTTTGTTGTGCTTTTTTGAAAAAACAGATGCGCAGTTTGTCTTGGTAGACTCTATTGAGTTTAAAGCGAATACCTCATTTTATGCCGAAAAATCCATCCGTTTTGACAACCAATTTACAGTGTTCAAGCGCCGCCACTGGGAGGGAGAAGAATTTCTCTCTCAGGGCAATAAAATATCCATAGAAAACACGATCATTGATGTTTCTCCCTATGACTTTGCTTCCTCGCAACTTATATATTTTGACAGGGAGAAAATGCTTCTCTGTACTCCTTATGTTGGCACCCCAGAATTAAATGAGCCTGGGAAACTAAGAGATGGGTATCGAGTCATTTCTAAATTTAAGATTAGTAACGAGAATGAATTGACACTTGTAGATTCAGTATGGATTAATATAGAAGATATCGCTGTAATGAACGACTTTGTTCTTCAGCCTAAGCCGATTGTCATTACAGCAGCACTTGCTGTAGAGGGCGGCGGGGGTAATTGTGGCTATAATGTTTATGACGAGAATCTGAAAAAAATTGGCATAGTAGAACCGAATCTGCCATCATCTTGTGGTGTTGAATGTCGTATATTTTGGTCGGATGATGAAATAAATTTTATTGACCAAGATCCTGTGCAAGAAAATGTTTTTTCATGGTGTAAAACGGATTTGTCTATAAAAGAGAAACATTGTACAAGAATATACTTAGATAGCTTGTTTCATGGTTACACTTCGTTTGTGAGCAATAACAAACTATATATATCATCTTGGAAATCAACACCTGAAGGCTCTGAGTCATTTGTTTCTGAATATTCTCATAAAGGCCAATTACTCAATATTTTCAGTACAGGAAATGCTTTAGTAAATCAAATTGGCAAGATTGGTGATAGCATAATTTGTTTTGCCTCTCGACCGAATTACTCTGAGGCAATTATTCTTGATAAATCCTTCAGACTGAAAAACAAGTTCGAAATATCAGGACACAAATTATTGTTGAAAGATAAAATATTGATTTACAAGGGCAATAAAATTTTTATCTATGAAATCAAATAACCTTCTTACTACATTTTTTTGGCTAACTTCCAGTGTGATTGTATACTCTCAACAAAGTTGGCCGTTTTCAAATAATAACAGAGGCTCAATCGGAGGAACCCCTGGCGAAATCAGAACAAGTGGCAACCTCGCACGATTCCACGGTGGAGTGGATATGAACAATCCCGACCCTGCTCAGGGTTCTACTGAAATTGCAGTATACTCTCTTGCAGCTGGCAATATTTCATGGAATACAAGTGCAGGTGGTGTCCAAAATTATGATAATGCATGGGGAAGCGTTATTACTTTAGGTGATCGGCAATACAAGCATGTTAGAATTTTACAAGATCAAAACGGGAATCCTGCATTTAACCAGAATCAATTCATCGCCGCCAACACCCACATAGGAAATATGTTTTTAACCATCGTTGATGGCAATGGAGATATTATTTTTCCTCAACACGTCCACCTCAATGGAGTGCCCTCTAATATAGACGTATATGATCTTTTTGATCCTTTTTCAGATGTTTCTGGAGCAGGTGATCCAGACGGACATTTGCCCGTATATTGGAATTGGAACACAGGTCAGTGGGTCAGTGAGAACAACCCCAATGTCTTGAGGTTTTATACTGATGGCGTGAATTTCACAACCGACGAAATGTCACATCCAAATACGATAAAATTGTTTGGAAGTAATTCAATGCCTCCAGATGTTAATTTGCCGCCGAGGGGAAACTTTCCCGAGACGACTCACAAAATCATTTTTGGAGACATAGATATCGTTGCGAAAGTAAAAGACCCGGGCATTCTGGAAGACGGCACACCGAGCACAAGCAATAACGCTCCCCATATCATCCAATAAAGGTACTGCAACCAGCCTCGGATATTGACTTATCCGTGCCTTTCGCCATACTATGAATTTTCTTTGCATAATATTCCGGCAAATAACGTTGTGCCGCCGACCGCGCAATCCAATTCAAACAACACTTTTTTAAGAGGTTCAGCTTATCGTTATGGAAACAATCGCTATATTATCACCAACCAGAACAATCAAAATGGGCGTTTGCGGACTGCACCAAATGGCTCAGCAAGCGATGGCCGTTTTGTTGTGGGAACGAAGGCATCTGACATTGATAATGAGAACGAAGAGCATTATGTTCCTGTTATCGTCGATAATTTCAAGCCATATATTAGAGAAGCAGAAATCTGGAGAGGCGGCCAACTTTTAGTCAGGAATACTTGGGAGTTTGATGCTGGAACAAATACAGCATCACTCACCAGAATACAAAACCCTTCTATTGGAGTAATTGGTAACAATATTACGATAGTGGTGAGGTCTAGTGAACCATTAAGATCAGAAAACCTTCAAGCTAGTTTAGTGCCAGATATCCCGAACAATCCGATACCATTGGGACAACCGACTTCAATAAATGAATTTGAAACTGAATTTACCTTTAATTTGACATTGAATAATAATCCGGCTAATCCTCAGTACTGTCTCCAAACAGCTGGGAGGGACTACGCGGATAACCAATTATTGAGACTTCAAGACATGGCCGGGTACCCAAATACTGTCAATATTCCTCACCGGATGATTACAAATACTGGATGGCGCTGGGAACCGGTACAAATTTTGGATGGCATTGATGCAGTAACTTGTGCAGACAATGACATCTTATGTGGATTGTATTTAACCGATGATTCCCCTTCCAGGGGTTTCTCTCCCCTTAATAGTGAATGCGATTGCGAACCAGTTGCAGATTTCACATTCACTCCAGGCTCAGACGGCCTTACCATTGACTTTGATGCATCCACCAGAACCGGCACAGAGCCATTGACTTATGCATGGGATTTTGGCGATGGTACTTTATGCAATGGTGTTCCATGTACTGGAATTATGCCCACCCACATTTTTTCGGAGGGGGGGGCAATATTTGGTTACCCTCACCGTGACTGATGACTGCGACAATACGGCAACTGCGCAACAGACCGTTGTAGTTTCAGATGGCACCTCCCTTCATGTAGAAATAGTAGGCCCAGGTCAAGCGCTTCCAAATCAGGAAGTTACTTTTAATGCCATTGTCAGCGGTGGCGTGCCACCTTATACCTATTGCTGGGAGGCTATCAATGGCGCTCCGCACCCATTGCCCAATGATCCTCAGTATAACTGTGGACTACATGAAAATGATCAAATCATACGATTCGAACTGCCAACCGGCAGTGGTACTGCTACTGTTTATGTCACCGTCACAGATGCAAATGATGAGCAAGAAGTTGTGATTCATAACATTGATATTACAGCAAATGCTTTGACTTTAGATTTCGACCATTATCCCATATATCCTACCTGGCTTCCTGGCGGTGGTTCGATCATTCCCGGACAGTATCTGTATTGGGTCGCAAATGTTGACCCATTGTTAGAGACACCGTATCCTGCTGATTACACATGGGATTTTGGAGATGGATCTTCACCTGTCACTGAACCCAATGGACAGCTGGAGCATACATTTGCCACTGCGGGCACCTACACAGTAACCCTGGAGATGTGCGACCTATTTGGATCCTGTATCCCCACCGCCAAGACATATCAAGTGGGTGGTAGCATTGGTCCATCTGGCTATGAGATTATGCCGGGAAATACAACGCCTGCTGTTTGGACCGTGAACGGCGATGAAAATGATGAATATCGAGTCGAGCTGGTCAACTTAGGCGGGGCCTTATGCAATGATAACATCAAATGGAATTTGTTTTGGAGTGACTGCAACTATAAGGCCTGGGAAAATAGCGACGTGAATTCATCAGTAATAATTGTGAACAATCAATTCTTTGACGACATAAGTAACCCAGACCTCTTGAACCCATGGGGATGTTTGGACGCATATGCCAGTGATCCACCAGACCCGCCTATTTGCCCAGGTGGTGCTGCATCGAATGACTGCGTAGTATTTATGCAACCATCGGCCATTCAAGTGGGCAACATCGCAATAAGCGAAGCGCCGGGCTGTGTTTACAAATTGGGCGCGACGGTATCGGGCGGTGGATGGAAATTTGAAAACCCAACTAACAATCCCAACACGCCCAAACTTTACAAAGAATATCAATGGACGGCCTACAACATCGACAACCCAGATGAAGAAATTGACATTTTGACAAACGCTGACACCAAAAACCCTACGATTAATGCGCAACATGCTTATTTTAATCAATTTTCAAACGGCCGGTTCCCCCAGTTTGTAGTGAAACTGCGGGTCACTGACTTTGCCAACCAGATAAAAGAAACGGGCGATGTGGTTTCGTTCAACCCTTTCCGTTTGAATGCAAAACCGGATTACAAGCGCTGCCCGGACACTTGGTCGTATTTCGAGAGCCAACCCTTAGCTACTGGAGGGACAGGCAATTATCAATTCACATGGACAACTACAAGTGGGGCACTTGATTTTGAATCAAATGATCCTCATGATCCAAATCCGTATTTTAAAGCACCTGCCAATGGCAGTAAGCAATATAACCTGTTGGCAGAGATGCTCAATGCATCAGGGGGTGTCGTATGCCAATTGTCAAAACAAATCACAGTAACCGCAGCACCTTTGGTTATTGACCTCCCAGCATTCAATTGGCCAATTTGTAGTACAGGTGGCCGAGAAATTGGGCTATTCGACCTTTCAAGTATAGGCGGTTCAGGTAATTATGGATTTGAATGGAGCGCTGAGCCAAGTCATTTAAATTACCTGAGCGATATTTTTTCCCCAACGCCGTTACTTAGTCTTAGTGGCGTTCCGGCCGGAACATCAATCACTTATACTTTAACGGTTGGCGACTTGGCATCGCAATGCTCTGATTCGCACGACTTCACCATCACCAGCGTTGCCAACGATCATACGGTCATACTTAAAGGCCCTGGGAGCATTTGCTATGGAGAAGAAGTTGTGTTAAACGCGCAAGGTGCCCCTGTAAACAACACCCCTCCGTTTGGGGATATTTTCCATTTTTACCAATGGACAACCACCAACCCACACCATGACCTCTCCGGATTGGGCAATTACGTAACTAATTTGCCTATTGACGAGATAGTGAGCAGTCATCCTGGCATGTACAATTATACGGTTCGTTATCACCACTTTGTAACAGGATGCTCTGCGGAAGCGAGCTTAAATGTCACGATTCGGGAACCATGGAAACATAATGGATATGTCCCAACTATAAAATCTGTCGTCGCAGGGACTTCAGCACAGCTTTGGAAACCGAGCGTTAGCAATACCATTACAAACGGCATCCAAAATTTAAACAATATTAGTATTGATTGGATACCTTTTGATCCTCCAATTGTTGAAAATAACGTGAGTACGATGTTGCCCAAAAGGGGAATGTTTACCCCGACTACCGCCGCACCTTATTTGACAATGAAAGTAACCGATAACGCTACTGGCTGCTCGGAGTCTTATAAGACAATACGATACATTATTTCAGAATCAACCCCCAAACTCTGGGTTTCTGCCTCAAATACCTTTTCTTGTATAGGCGGAGAAGTATGCTTTGATGTCGTGTTTGACGCCCAGTTGGCCAATTACAATACATCCCTTCTACCGCAAAGCATCGTAGTGGGAGGAGCAATTAATGCCCATAGCAGTGTTCAACAACAGCCAAGTTTCAAATATTTTCCTGTTGAACTGAAATTAGTCAATTCTTCCGGCTTGTACAAGGGTACATTTTGTGAAAGTGATTTTTTTCAGCACCAAACAGGCCATGACAAACATTACAGAGTGAGTTTTAGCTCGATTACTCCTGATATCTGGACGGGGGTTGAGAGCGTAGTCATTGATGTAGCAATTTATGATTATGCAACCCAATTGGGCCATGAGGTAGAATGCTTGCCCAAAGGGATTGAAAATGGTCATCAGCATGCGCTTTCTTATAATTTTGGGCTAACATGTGCTACTGTTGGAAAAGTGCACAATTATAATTCATATTCTTTTGCGCGCGATTATATTGAGATAGAACCGGATGGCGAAATAGAATTGATACCAAGCGCTTCAAGTGGGGTACCTCTCGGAAAAGGGGCACTTCTTGCTATCAACCCTTGTATTGACCAACAATTTCTATCGCCTGATCCTGATGAATCGCCAACACCACCAATATCTGCTAACCGGGCAGAAGAAATAGAATTTACTCCAATCAGCTCGGAGGCGACGCTTGAAGTTTTTCCCAACCCATTTACAGGCGAAGTCAATATCCAGTACACATTGCCTTCTGATTGTAAAGATGAAGCATTCATTAACCTGCTTGATATCACCGGGAAGCATTTGCGTACCATTGAAAAACGAAAATCAACATCAGGTGGCCAATTCGAAATTATTTTCGATGGCAAGTACCTTCCTCCTGGTGTTTACTTCTATGAATTGGCGGCAGGCAATTGTCGCAAAATAAAAAAAGCGGTCAAAATTGGATTTTAACTACCAATGTCTTTATATGGCGTGTTATCCAGAAGTCGGTAAAAATCTCTAAGCATTAACGATTTAAATAATTGATTATGAAACGGTTAAAAATAGCAATATTTTTATTGGGCACATGCACAGGTATGAATGGGACATTATTGGCTCAATATCATTGTCCCACATCGATAGGGTATGCTACTTTCTGCCCGTTCGCAGGCTCTGGCTTTTTTATGTATGGAGCAGAACCAGATCCACTGGCGACATCGGCTGAATTAAATTTCGATGGGGGGGATATAAATTGTAATACTACAATTAGTCTGGTAATAAGTGATTGTAGTTCTCAGGGGCGTTTCTACGCTGACAACATTGCCCCTTATTGCCAAGATCCAAACCCATCGGGGACGGTTATATTTAATACAGGCTTGGAGTGCGTCTATATAGATGGAGATCTTGTTCCATGCAATAATTTAGTAACGGAATGCAAAGAGACGATGATCGAATTTGCCAAAGACTTTATACAAGACTCTCCCAATTGTAAGCTATGGGAAGGCCCATGCGCCACAGAAAGTGAGATTTGGAGGTCGGGCGCGGTGCTCATTGGGGCAAATTCATGGACGTCCGGCTATAAATTAGGCGTAAAAGGTGGCATCACCACAGAAATGCTTCAAATATGCAAGCCTGAATGGTGCGACTATGTGTTTTCAGACACCTTCAATCTTATGCCATTGCAAGAGGTGAATGATTACCTCGTTCAAAATGGGCATCTTCCAGGTTGTACACCAGGGGCAGTCATCGCACAGGAAGGTGGGTTTCTGTTGGACAAGGAAACTGTACACCAACAGGAGAAGATTGAAGAGATTTTTTTACACTTGATAAATGCCCAGCACCGCTTGAACAGATTGGACAACAAACTGCCTGCTGGCGCTTTGCAGGAGGCACTACCTATTCAATTGCCTGGGAGCGAATATACTTCTGCAAGTAGTGAAGAAATCCTGCCCCTGTTACAAATCGAGTGCTTTCAGATCAAGTCTGCTCCAAACGGGATTGGCGGAATCGTGGTCTCACCCGACAGTGGCCCATACAATGTGAGTTGGTCGGGAGCGGCTGGCAATGGAAACATGAGCAATATTGTCTGTAATGGGACAATAAAGATCAATGACCTTGCAGCTGGGAATTATAACATAACGGTGTCCAATGCTACGGGGGTTCTCGGCACCTGCAATTTTTCAATTTTATCCGGGGTTTCAACAACCTGCGAGTTATTCAACGATCCGAGCTGTAAGCAAGCCATCATAGATATGCTCGAAGAAGAGGCATTTGGCACGCCACCTGATTGCAAACAATGGGAAGGTGACCCTTGCTCACACGATGGAGAAATATACCGCTTGGGGAATGTGGGAATCGGTACAAGTGTGGGAAAAGCAGGCTACAGCTTGGCGGTAAAGGGTGGGATTTTGACCGATAAATTCAGAGTAGAATTATGCGAAAGCGGGCCTGGTTGGTGCGACTATGTTTTTGACGAAGCTTACCCTTTACAGCCCTTGCTTGAAGTGGAATCTTTTATCAAAAAAAATAAACATTTGCCTGGGTCGGTTACACAAAACGAAGTGACCGAAAATGGCGGCTTTGAAATGCGAAGCGTCAAACTTGACCATCAAAAAAAGATTGAAGAAGCGTACCTCCATCTTATCGCGCTGGACAAAAAGAAAAAAGAACTGGAACAGCGAATCAACCTCCTAACTGTGCAACATTAACCTGCCCGACTATGAAATTCTATTCCAATTTGCAAAAAATACTCCACGCGACGCCAATATGGGCAATCTTGCTGTTCTCCACAACCTTGGTGTCGGCGCAGGTAGTCAATACCGATCTGAGAGCTACTGTTTACAACGGCAAGATAGCTATTCAGGTGAAAGATGCTCTTTCCACAAACTCATATTTTGCCGTAAGTATGGCTGGTACAGTTGATCTTTCCTTTTATTTTGGCCCTGAAGACCCGCGGAATGGCATCTATTCTACTGGAATATTAGCTCAACCCAATGGGCAGGTCTATCTGAGGTTTGAAGATATACCATATCAGATGGGTGACACCTTGACTTTTAGCGTTATCGAAACACTTCTTTCGGGCACGACCCGTGAATATGTTTTTGTTAGAGGGGATTACTTTCCAGAGGGAGGAACCCCAGTTACCACCTGCCCAATTTCAATCATTTGTACTGGACAAAAAATTAAATTGATCTACGACCCTCAAGAGGTAGTAATTGGCGTTGGTAGTACACAATCAATTCAATTATTTATGCCTGGGTTATGCCATAATGGTAATATTAATGGCGGAGGCTATGATCCTTCACAAAATGCCATAATTGCCATAAACCAATCTCAAGGTTGTGGCCCGTTTGATTGCCAAAAAATCATGTCAGGGACAGTAACATTTATCATAAATGGAATAACCTGTGTTTTTCAAAACGGACTTCCGATTGGCAATTGCTCAACTTGGAGCGATTACTACACTGGGAGTTTAGAATGTGCTGGGTATTTTGAAAGTTGCGCACCTGAGATGCTCGATTTCTTTCAAGAAATTAAATACACTATTCCATGTCTTCAATGGATTGACAATAATGCATGCAACACCACTTCCCAAATAAAACGACCCGGTAAAGTCGCCATCGGCACTTCTAATTTTGCCCCAAATGCCGCACTTACTGTCAAAAACGGAATCATTACTGATAAGGTAAAAGTAACAAACTCCGGCTGGGCCGACTATGTGTTCGAGAAAGACTATCCGCTCATGCCTTTGGAGGAATTAGAGGCTTATATTTCAAAGTATCATCACTTGCCAGACACCCCCAATGGAAAAGAAGTTGAAACAGCCGGAAGTTTTGAACTGGGAGAAACAACCATCAACCATCAGGTCAAAATCGAAGAAATATTCCTGCACTTGATAAAATTGGAACAAGAGACAAAAATGCTTGAAGCAGAATTGTTTTTATATGAAACTTTGAATAAAATAAGGATTAAGAAGTAGGTATCAAAGTTCAAAGTTTGGAAAGACTCTCCTCCAAAATCTGTACACGGGCCAAACCATCCGCCATTTTTTTGCGCTCATTTTCAACCACTGCGGCGGGTGCACCACTTACAAAACGCTCGTTGGAAAGTTTGCCTTCAATGGAGCGAATAAATCCGCGTTGATATTCAAGTTCGTCTTCCAACTTCTTGCGCTCGGCTTCAACGTCAATGGTTTGGTTGAGCGCAACGTAGAATTTATCCGTGCCAGAAATGAAGGATTTGGCATTGGCTGGTTCCTCGCTGGAAAGTTCAAGCGATTCAAGCACCGCCATTTTCATCAGCATTTCGCGGAAGCCTTCCTGTGCAAAAAGTACCCGGGCTGTGTCACTGTCCTGCACAGTAATGGTCAATGGATCGCGCGGTTTTACCTGGTTCTGATTGCGCACATCACGGATGCCTGTAATGATGGTTTTGGCTGATTCGACCTTGGTAATCAAGGCGTTGTCAAAAGGCACAGATTTTGGATAGCGCTGCACACAAACATCATCGCCTTTTTTCCGCACGCGCAGTTGGTGCCAGATTTCTTCTGTTACAAATGGCATGAAGGGGTGCAACACAACCATGATTTTGGAATAAATATCCAGGGTGGCCTCATAGGTTTCGCGGTCAATTGGCTGTTCGTAGCCCGGCTTGACCATCTCCAGATACCAGGCGCAGAAATCGTCCCAGATAAAGGTGTAAAGTCCTAGCAATGCTTCGCTCAAACGGAATTGCTCAAAATCGGATTCTACCTGCAATAACACTTGCTGGAATTTCTCATTCAGCCAGCGAACTGCTAGGGCATTCTTTTTTACAATATCCTCATTTTCAGCAATTTCAGTTACTTGCCATCCTTTTACCAATCGCAACGCGTTCCAGAGTTTGTTGCAAAAGTTGCGGCCGTTCTCGCAAAGTTTGTCGTCGAATAGAATATCGCCACCTGCTGCCGCGCTTGACATGAGTCCGTAACGAACGCCATCAGCCCCAAAATCTTCCAGCAATTGAAGAGCATCCGGCGAGTTGCCGAGCGATTTGGACATTTTGCGGCGTTGCTTGTCGCGCACCATACCCGTGAAATACACAGCCTTGAACGGCTTTTCTCCCCGGAACTCATAGCCCGCCATGATCATCCGCGCCACCCAGAAAAAGATAATATCCCAACCCGTTACCAACACATTGGTGGGGTAATAGTAGGACACTTCACCATCAGGTTTGTTGAAACCATCGAACACGGAGATTGGCCAAAGCCAGGAAGAAGCCCAGGTATCGAGCACGTCTTCGTCTTGACGCAGATCGTTGAGGATCAATTGATTGTTGCCTGTTTGTGATTGTGCTTGAGCAAGTGCTTCTTCCGCAGAGGCTGCCACGAACACGTGGGTTTCCTGACTCAAGCCTTCGCTTTTCAGGTACCAGGCCGGGATTTGCTGTCCCCACCAAAGTTGGCGCGAGATGCACCAGTCACGCAGGTTTTCCATCCAGTTGCGATAGAGGTTCTGAAAATGGGGTGGGTAAAATTTCACCTCCTCGTCTATAACGGCCTTGAGCGCTGGAGCGCCGAGGTCCGCCATTTTCACAAACCACTGGAGCGAAAGTTTAGGCTCCACCACAGTGTTGGTGCGTTCCGAGCGACCGATATTTGTTTTGTAATCTTCGATTTTGACCAAACTCCCGCTGTCTTCCAAAAAGCCCTTCATCTGCTTGCGGGCCTCAAATCGGTCGAGTCCGACGATGGGCATGAAGGCACATTTGTCATTGATTTTGCCGTCATCGGCGATGGTGTCAATGACTTCCAGGTTGTGGCGTTGACCCACTTCGTAATCGTTCGGGTCGTGGGCCGGCGTAATTTTCAAAGCACCCGTACCGAATTCTATGTCCACATAGTCGTCAGCAATGACCGGGATGGCTCGGTCAATCAAGGGAATCAAAACCGTCTTACCTACAAGATTTTTGTACCTCGGGTCCTTGGGGTTCACTGCGATGGCCACGTCGGCAAAAATGGTTTCGGGCCGCTGCGTAGCAATTGTCACACCGACCCCTCTCCGGCCATCCTCATCAGGGGAGGGAGACCCGCCGTCGGCACTTTTGTATTGAATGTAATAGAGCTGTGCGTTTTCTTCATTGTGTATAACCTCTTCGTTGGATAGCACCGTCTTCGCTTCGGTGTCCCAGTTCACCATGCGAAAACCCCGGTAGAGCTTGTCCTTTTTAAAAAGGTCAATAAATACATGGACGACATCGGCGTAATAGCCTTTGTCCATTGTAAAGGCGGTTCGTTCCCAATCACAGGAGGCGCCAAGTTTGCGCAATTGGTGGAGTATGATACCGCCGTATTTTTCCTTCCACTGATAGGCATATTCCATAAATTGTTCGCGTGTAAGGTCAGCCTTTCGCAGTTTTTTCTCTTCGCGCAGCCAACGCACCACTTTGGCTTCTGTGGCGATGCTGGCATGGTCGGTACCTGGCACCCAGCAGGCATTTTTGCCATCAAGCCGGGCTTTGCGAATCAATATGTCTTGAATCGTATTGTTCAGCATGTGTCCCATGTGCAGCATCCCCGTCACATTGGGCGGCGGAATGACAATTGTAAACGGCTCACGCTCGTCTGGCACAGAGCGGAAATAGCCTTGGCTTTCCCAGTGGGCATACCAACGTTCTTCAATATCGGAGGGCGTGTAGCGAGCGGTGAGTTCCATGTAATTGTGGATTTGTGGATTTGGTTATTTGGGGATTTGAACGCTCTGGCTGAGGTTCAAACCAAAATTCAAAAACCAGAATTCCAAGTATTATTTGGAAAGCCGAGTTTATTCGCAAAGGTTTTATTCAGAAATTTGGAAAAAGGAGAGCAAAGGTAGTAAAAGACGCTGGATGTTGACCTTTGACACATTTGGAAATTGGACATTCTTTAAAGGACATTGCCCATCTACACCCCACCCTCCATCACTTCCCAGGTATGATCCCCCAGCAAGCGTATCGTGGCCAGGTGATCATAAGGCTTTTTGCGCCCCCATTCCGAAGGCGCAATCATCGAAAGCAGGTGCTTCCCGTCGGATTTGCGTTGGTAGAGGTGATAAATGTGGTGGATAACCGGTTGGAAAGGGATTTCCGATTGATAAATAACCTCGGAGACTTCCATGCGTGCATTGAGCGACTTCGCCTGGTTCATCAGCGTCTCCATTTGTTTGCGGAGCTGCTCCATCTGGCGGTCGGTCTGGTCGTACATAGCCGTCATGGCATTGCCCCGGATGCGGCCTTTGTCCTCCGGTCGGATGACAGCCCCACCTGCCGTGTGGGCGTATGGCAGCAACCCGGGCGTATCGGTCACCTTGTCTTTGTCTATCGGGTTTACGAAAGCCTGTTCTTCTGTTTTTGGTTCCATATTTTTTGCCATGGGGCAAAGGTCGTGAATTGGGTTTATTAGTTGTCTTGCCTAATTCGTTCCACTGCCTCAATTGCCGCTTTGGTCCGAACTTCAAATCCTCCCTGAATAATCTCATACTGCAAGCCTCGACTTTCCAATTCCTGCCGCAGCCGTTCAAACATCCATTCGCGCTGGCCCTCGTATTCACGCAGGCCGTCGTTCACCCAGGGAATATCCGGCGCACAAAGCAGGAATAGGTCATAACGGCGCGCATGATCTGCCCAGAAAATCCAGGGCTGGCATTTTCCAGCGAAATAAATTTCGCTCCACACTTGAGTGACGATCAATTCCGTGTCGCAAAAAAGAATGCGGTTGGCTTGCAGAGCCATTTCGTCTTCGCGGCAGAGCTGTCCTCCTGCTACGTGGGCAAAATCCAGCTCCGTGGAATCCATGCCAAACTTTTCGCAATACGTGCGGCCATATTCTTCTACAAAAACCGTTTGAAAATGCTCGGCGAGTTTTTCTGCCAGATAACTTTTCCCACAACTTTCTGGCCCTATAAGTGCCACCCGCTGGATGTAGTGAGGGCGCACATTTGGGGGCAATAACTCCCAATAAGCAAGCGGATTTTTCCTGATTTCTGAAGTTTGGATGGGAAAGTTTTTTCGTTCAATATCAATTGAAACGTGTTGAATACCAAGGCGTTGAGCAAGCGGTTTTTGTTTCTCTCCGCTTTCAAACAAGCGTATAGAACTTCCCGGTCCCGATTCTTTCGGGATTAAACTTTCGGGAAGTTGCAATGCTGACGAACCAATGACATGCCGCACATCCAGTTCAGGAAACGTGCTTTTTACCCAATGATAACGCAGCCAACCTGGAATCGCATCGTCTTTTTGCGAAGTGACCAGCACCGTCAAGCCATCGCATCGGAGTCGTGCCTGCTGGATCAAAAACAAGTGCCCTTGATGAAAAGGGGCAAATTTGCCAAGTATAAAACCGTAATTCTTCATAATTCGTGACCTTCGACAATGGACGTTAGACTACTTTTGCACACTTTTATACCCTGGAACTCCGTTCCGGGGACGCTCAAATTATCCCGAAACGGAGTTCCGGGGTACAAAAACACTCGTCGTGCCAAGCAGAACATCCAACACAAAGAAAGTTCAAAAAACGGGTAGGCAGTCCTCCATTCCAAAAGATATTCTTGAAAAGGCTTTCCGCTTCATGGCGACTGCTAAAGCCATGACCGATATTTATGAGGCCAACTTCAAGTTCGTCAGCAAGTATGTCCATGCTACCTCGCGCGGACATGAGGCCATTCAACTCGCGGTCGGGATGCAACTACATCCACAAGATTTTGCCTACCCCTACTACCGCGACGACAGTATGTTGCTCGGCATGGGCCTTCGCCCTTACCACCTCATGCTGCAGCTCATGGCAAAACGGGACGACCCATTTTCCGGCGGTCGCTCCTACTACTGCCACCCTGCTTTACGCGACGAAAATTACCCCAAAATCCCTCACCAAAGCAGCGCTACCGGTATGCAGACCATTCCGGCAACAGGTGCGGCCATGGGATTTTGGTACTTGGAACAGATGGCGGGGGCAGTTGGCAGGAGCAGTTTTATCCACCGAAGTCAGGACGAAGGAGGGGGGCAGCCTGTGCACCAGAATGGAAAAATCTTGGTTGACTTGGAAAACCCCTATCCATACCATTATAAAAACAACAGTCAAACCTCAACCGTCAACGGCCTGGTAGTCTGCTCCCTTGGCGATGCCTCCGTCACTGAAGGCGAAATCGCAGAAGCGTTCCAGATGGCGGTGCTAAAAAAGCTTCCTATCCTGTACCTGGTGCAAGACAATGGCTGGGATATTTCCGCCAATGCCGCTGAAACCCGCGTGGCCAATGCCGCTGAGTACGCCAAGGGGTTTCCTGGCCTGGAAGCGGTGAGCATCGAAGGCAATGATTTTGTGGAATGCTGGACGGTCGTGCAAGATATTTTGGAAAAAATCCGACAAGAAAGAAGGCCTTTTTTGCTCCATGCACGGGTGCCACTCCTCAACCACCACACTTCTGGTGTGCGCAAAGAATGGTATCGCGACGATTTGGCCGAACATGCCCAGCGAGACCCCTACCCTATTCTGAAAAAACGCTTGTTGGAAAGTGGCTTCTCCGAAAACGAAATTCAAAATATTGAAAATGAGGCCATTAAAACCGTGGCTGCCGATTTCAAACTTTCCAAAAACGCCGAAGACCCCAGGCCAGAAGACCTGTTTACCCACGATTATGCCCCTACCCTTATCACCGAAGAACGCGGCGAACGCAGCCCCGCCAACGGTGAAACCAAAGTGATGGTAGATTGTGCGCTCTTTGCCATCGAGGAACTAATGCGCGAACATCCAGACTGCCTGCTTTATGGCCAGGATGTAGGCAGGAGACTCGGCGGTGTTTTTCGCGAGGCAGCTACTTTGGCCGAAAAATTTGGCGACCATCGCGTTTTCAATACCCCCATTCAGGAAGCATTTATTGTAGGAAGCACCGTGGGCATGAGTGCCGTTGGTCTTAAACCCATCGTAGAGGTTCAGTTTGCCGACTATATATGGCCTGGGCTGAATCAGCTTTTCACTGAGGTGTCGAGAAGTTGTTATTTGAGCAATGGCAAATGGCCGGTGAGTTGTGTCCTGCGCGTCCCAATTGGTGCATACGGGAGCGGAGGGCCATACCACAGCAGCAGTGTGGAGAGTGTGGTGGCACAAATCAGGGGTGTAAAAATTGCTTATCCAAGCAACGGAGCCGACCTAAAAGGTTTGCTCAAAGCTGCCTGGCATGATCCGAATCCTGTGGTTATTTTTGAACACAAAGGCTTGTATTGGAGCAAAGTACCCGGCACCGAGGCCGCTCGAACCATAGAACCGGACAAAGACTACATCATTCCTTTTGGAAAAGCCCGGGTAGCATTGTCCGCAGAAAAACAGAAAATTAAAACAGGAGAAAGCCTGGCCATCATTACTTACGGAATGGGCGTACACTGGGCCTTGAATGCCGCAGCCCAATATCCCGGCCAAATTGAAATAATAGACTTGCGCACACTTTGTCCGCTCGACGAAGAAGCGATGTATGATGCTGCCCGTCGCCATGGGAAGGTGCTGGTGGTGACAGAAGAGCAGGTAAATGGTTCATTTGCACAGACATTGGCTGCAAGGATTCAGGAAAATTGCTTTATCAGTCTCGATGCGCCGGTGCGGACACTGGGTGCCGAAAATATGCCGGCTGTGCCGCTGAATACAATTTTAGAGCAGCGGATGATTCCGTCCACCGAGAAAGTGGCCAAAGCAATGGGGGAGCTGCTTAAATGGTAAGATATTCAAAACCACCTTACCACTCCTTCCAACAGCCATTGCCGCCATTTCCCCCCATAAGGCGGTAGGAAAAAATCAGTATTGGGCAGCCATTTCGCTTGGTACAGCACACCGCGCTGGTTGCTGAATTCCAAAAAGCCGAATTCTCCGTGGCATTTCCCAATGCCGCTGTTGTTACTTCCGCCAAAGGGCAATTCCGAGTTATAAAAGTGAGCCCCACAGTCGTTAACCGTCACACCGCCACAGCGGGTTTCGGCGATGATTTTGTTCGTGCGCCGATCTTCGTTACAAAAAATGTACATGGAAAGTGCCTTGGGCTTGGCATTGATGTAAGCGATGGCTTGTTCGATGGTTTTGTATTTCCGAACGAGCATTATAGGGCCAAAGATTTCTTCTTCCCAAATTTTCGACTCCTCTGGAATATCGGTTAGGATGGTTGGAGCGATATACTTTTCATTTTCAACAGTTTCACCACCGAAAGCAAGCGTAGCGCCCCGTCGCAAGGCATCATCAAGCAAGTTTTTGACTCGGCTATAATGCCGCTCGTTTACTATTCTGCACAGATCTGGGCCTTGGTGTATTTCCGTTGGTGTTTTGCCATAAAACTGCATGATTTTGGATTTCATTTTTTCCACCAGCGCATCGTGACAGCTGTCGTGAACCAGCAAGTAGTCGGGCGCGATGCAAGTTTGACCAGCATTCATGAGTTTGATCCAAGTGATTTTGGCGGCTGCAGCATCAATATTGGCCGTTTCGTCCACCACTACCGGGCTTTTTCCACCGAGTTCAAGGGTGACGGAAGCGAGGTGTTCGGCGGCAGCACGCATCACTATCTTGCCCACCTGCGGGCTTCCGGTAAAAAAAATGTGATTGAAGGGCATCGAAAGCAATTCTTGCGCCACTGTAACATCTCCTTCAAAAAGGCTGACCTCGCCGGGCGGGAAACAATCGCTCACTATCTGACGCAATACTGCACTACTGTTGGGAGAAAGTTCGGAAGGCTTGATGATGACACAATTGCCCGCAGCAATCGCCGACACCAATGGGTCGAGGGTCAGGTTGAAAGGAAAATTCCACGGTGAGAGAACAAGGCAAACACCTTTTGGCTCATAAACGATTTCGGAGTGCGTACGAAACAGTGTGAGGGAGCTTCCAACACGCTTGGGGGTCATCCAAGACTGCAGATGATGTATTGCATGTCGGATCTCGTGGAGCACTACACCAAGCTCGGTAATGTTGACCTCTGTTGGGCTTTTGCGCAAATCGGCACATAATGCAGCTTCTATTTCTTTGCGGCGGCGAAGGATGGAGTTGTAGAGGCGGCGAAGTTTGACGATGCGCTGGGCTGGGGCGCAGCGCGCCACTTCCCATTGGTGCTGTTGCTGGAGGGCAAAAACACGTTGCATATCGGATTTGAGTTCAGGGCTGACAGCGGGGGCAGTATGGATAGAAGACATGGCGTTGTGATTTGTGGCTGGCGAAGGTCAACATTCTTGAGAATGTTTAGAATTCTCAGCTCTTTTTTTAAAATTTATTCATTGGCATTATAGCGATTTTTTTTTATTAAATTTTGACTCTTGCGTTTTTTTAAACAATTTATTCTTATTGTAGAATTAAATATAAAATTTAACAAAAAAAATTTGCTTAGAAAATAAGATGCCTTTAACATTGGGTGTTGAAATAATAATTGGCTTCATTGTCTGCGGTAGATGCAACTACGAACCGTTGAATTGCGTCAATTTCAACATCAATAAATAAAGTTCTTTCGCATTAATAACCATTAAAACATTCGCTACGCTATGATGAAAGTAAGTGTGCAATCGATTCATTTTCATGCTGATGTAAAGTTGGTAGAATTCATCGAAAAAAAGATCCAGCGGCTTGACCGCTATTTTGACAAAAACCGAACCGTGGAAGCAGAAGTGTACCTTAAATTGCAGGATACAGGAGGACAAGTCCACGAAAAAATAATTGAAGTTAAATTGCTATTGCCCGGTGGATGGTTAATTGACAAAAAAACAGGCAGGTCTTTTGAATCAGCCGTCACTGCATCTACCGACACCCTCAAACGTCAACTCTTGCGCCACAAAGAAAGAACAATCACCATTCAACACGTTCGATTGACTGATTTGTAAAACGGTTTCAAAAAAGCAAATTTCCAGGGGAAACCCTGCCACTCACAGCCACAATCAAGGCTGGAAGCCCGGTCACCCACGACCGGGCTTCGTTATTTAAGGAGCAGTAGGGCAAATACGTCTTTTGATTATCCGATAAAATATTATGCGTCGTTAAATAGCGCTGTCAAATCGGAAACGAACAAATGAGTAAACACAAACTTAAACTGCCTACCCCGGTGGAAAGGATCGGCATGCCCCCTTCCAACACCACCAATCCGCTGCTTTGGGTGTTCGCCACTTGCACCCTCACGGCCATTGCTTATTACCCGATGCTTGCCAATGGGTTTACCAACTGGGACGACCCGTATTACATCACCGAAAACCCACTGCTCCGTGGCCCCGACTGGGGAGGGATTTTCTCGAAGTCTGTAGTGTCGAATTGCCATCCGCTTACAGTCGCTTCTTTAGCCCTTAACTATCGGGTATCACAATTGTCGCCATTTTCTTACCACCTTGTTGACTGGCTATTGCATATCCTGAATACAGGCTTGGTTTTTTACCTCGCATTCAATCTTTCCAATGGCAAGCGGTTGGTTGGTTTTATCACTGCGCTGTATTTTGGCATTCATCCAATGCACGTGGAATCAGTAGCATGGGCAAGTGAGCGAAAAGATGTGCTTTACACCCTGTTTTTTCTGTTGTCGCTCCTATGTTACCTGCGCTATCTGGAGCGGCCAGACTGGAAAAAATATTTTGGCGTGTTTGCACTGTTTGTGCTATCACTGCTGTCTAAACCGGCAGCGGTGACGCTCCCAGTCGTACTTCTTTTGATGGACTGGTATCGAGGCCGCGCCATCGGAGATAAAAATCTTTGGTTGGAAAAAATCCCCTTCTTCGCCTTGGGGCTTGCTTTCGGGTTGTCTACACTTCAAATCCAAACTGAAAATGCAATTGCCGAACCTGGATTTTATCCTTTATGGCAGCGGGCTGTTTTTGCTTGTTACGGTTTTGGCGAGTACATTATCCGCGTTTTTTGGCCCTTCCCTTTATCGGCAATTCACTCCTTTCCAAAACCTGGTGTCGTTCCGTTATCTTTTTATCCAGCATTGCTGGCAACAGCTGTTACGGTGGCGACTGCATGGTATTTCCGCAGAAATAAACAGCTCGTGTTTGGGCTTGTATTCTATACGGTCAATGTGGTACTCGTACTGCAAATGTTGACTTTTGGAAATTCAATTATTTCAGAAAGATACACGTATGTGCCGTACATCGGACTAATATTCGCAATTGCGACGACATTGGAAAACAGTAAATGGCCTAAATCGGTAAAAAATGGAGTGATGAGTTTGTTACTACTGTTTGCTTTTGGGTTTGCGATGGTGTCAAACAGGCAGGTCCGTGTTTGGAAAGACAGTCAAACGCTGTGGACAAAAGTTATTGAATCTTACCCTGACAACTATATTGCCCGTACAAACCGTGGGAATTACCTGGCAACCAAATTGAACCGATTCGAAGAAGGGCTGGCAGATTATTCTGCCATCTTGCAAATCAAGCCCGATCATGCTCATTCCCTTGAAAATCGCGCAATCATTTATTTGCAACAACATAACGATAAAGCCGCTTTTGCCGATGCGGAACAGTTGGTTCGGTTCCATCCAAATTTGCCCAAAGGCTATTTTTTGCGTGCATTTGCTGCTGATAAATTGCAAAATCCAGATCAAGCCATTGCCGATTACAGCATCTGTATTGCACTTCAACCCCACCATGAGGAAGCGATAGTCAATCGCGGTGCTCTTTACTTCAACGCTAAACAGAACTATCAAAAGGCCAAAGACGATTTTGACGCGGCCATCCAGATCAACCCAAAAAATGGGGCCTATTTTTTGTTCCGCGCCCGCTGTTGGGTCGCTTTGAAAAATAATGCCGATGTGCTGCGGGATATAACAACGGCAAAACAACTGGGCAAAACACCGGGCAATGACCTGATATTATCTTCCGAGCCTTTGCGATGAGGGTACAAATCCGTCGTTTACAGTGGCGTTTTAAAGCGTATTATTTATCGAACTACCGTCACATTTCCAGAAAGGCCCAACTCCAAGCCATCTTTAAAAATCAATTTCGCCACCCAAACAAAAACACCTGGATTTACCGGACGACCCCGGAAGTTCCCGTCCCAGCCATTCTCCTCATCGTTGGGCAGCAGGTTTTCTTTTTTATAAACAAGTTCTCCCCAACGGTCAAAGACCTCAAGCAACTGAACCTTATCCAGGGATTCGTCTGAATACACGGTAAAAAAATTGTTCAGTCCTTCATTATTCGGCAGGATCACATTGGGCACATAAATATGCCGTCTTAGCACGATCAGGTCAATTATGTGCAGGCTGTCGCAGCCTTTTACCGTTTCAAAATGAAAGGGGTACTGCCCCGGCTGTCCAGTGCGCGTTCCATCGGGCAATTGATAATAGTTTCCTTCATAAATAGTAACCGTTTCGTGCGTCCGAACTGAGTCAGTTAGGTCAGGCAAGTTCAAATCATTTAGCGTTGCCTCACAACCCAATGAATCTGTTACAGTTACAGTGTAGACATCGGGTGTCAGGGCATGAAAATAGCCATTTGCGTTTGGCCCAAGTCCATTGTCCAGCACAAATGAATACCCCCCTGACCCACCAGTCGCCGATACTGCAACAAATCCCAGCGGATGCCTACAATCCACTATACCCAAACTGTCTAATACCAAAAGCAAAGGTTCCTCGATTTCAATGTCGTAGATACTGGTGTGGGTGCATCCTGCGGCATCGCGGAGGGTGACGATATAGTTGCCTGATGGCAGGTCAGAAAAGACCCCGCTCGTCTGCCAGGCCCCGCCATTGAGTTGAAACTCGAAGGGCGAAGTGCCCGAATTGCCGCTCACAGAAATTGATCCCCCTTCCACACAACTCGCATTCGCGATTGAAAGCAGCGATACCTGCGGCAACGGCGGATCATTTACCGTATAACTACTTGAATCTGTGCATCCTGCGGCATCGCGGAGGGTGACGATATAGTTGCCTGAAGGCAGGTCAGAAAAGACCCCGCTCGTCTGCCAGGCCCCGCCATTGATTTGAAACTCGAAGGGCGAAGTGCCCGCATTGCCGCTCACAGAAATTGATCCCCCTTCCACACAACTCGCATCCTCGACTGAAAGCAGCGATACCTGCGGCAACGGCGGATTATTTACCATATAACTACTTGAATCTGTGCATCCTGCGGCATCGCGGAGGGTGACGATATAGTTGCCTGAAGGCAGGTCAGAAAAGACCCCGCTCGTCTGCCAGGCCCCGCCGTTGAGTTGAAACTCGAAGGGCGAAGTGCCCGATATGGCGGAAACTAAAATTTCTCCTCCAGTCACACATGTTGCTTCAACGAACGAAACGAGCGAATCCTGCACGAGGGGAGGCGCAGGTACGGTATAATTACTGGAATGCAAGCACCCCAAATCATCGCGTAGTGTGATGGAATAATTGCCTGCGGGCAAATTCTGAAAAACACCGCTGGCCTGCCAAGGCCCGCTATTGATCTGAAATTCAAAAGGTGCAGTGCCGGAAATTCCCATTACCGAAATGTCACCTCCGGCGACACAAGTCGCAGCGTTTATCGAGAGGAGCGAGTCGAGTGCTGGCGGCGTTCCAGACACCGAATAATCACTGATATGCGTACACCCTCCCGCATCGCGAATCGTAATGGAATAATTCCCGACGAGTAAATCCTCAAACAAGCCATCGGCCTGCCATGGCCCGCCATTGATTTGAAATTCAAAGGGTGCAGTCCCGGAAACAGCAGCAATATTTATGGACCCTCCTCCTGCGCATCCTGCGTTCGAAATGGACAAAAGTGAATCCAGCACAGGGGGAGGGATGTTCAAGGTTGCTGAGGTGTCGAGGGTGCAGCCTCCAGAAAATTGAAGCCCGATTTGGTAAACCCCCGAGGCCAAATTGGCAAAAACACTGTCTGTTTGCCATGGGCCGCCATTCAGCCGAAAAGTCAAGGCGGTGGATTGCAAGACGGATATTTGGCCATTGGGAATACCAGAACAATGGGGAGACTGCAGTACGAGCAACAGGTTATTGGAGACATGATGTGCTGGGTCTGATCCTTCAGGCAACACAAAACCGATCAGCAATCTGCCGGCTTCACCAGGCATGGCGCCATTGGTATAGTTTTGGCTGGAGAGACCATTGGCGCCAGCTTGCAATGAAGGCATCACATTGGGCGAATTTTGGGTGAGCAATAGTTTTCCGCCACCGCCGCCGCCGCCGGGTCCATGCAATTGAAAATCTGGGATATAAGGATTTGAGCCGCCATGACCGCCCCTGAGTTCACAATTCAAAATTCCATTGATTTGGCCGATTTGAAGTACAACGGTACCGCCAGCGCCGCCGCCGCCTTGGCCATCATTTTGGTCTTGACCGCCAAAAACATTTACCCCATTGGCCAATATGCGAAAATTGTTGGTTTGCAGCGCATTGGCTAAGACAAGCGCGATGCCACCGCCTGTACCGCCAGAGGTGCCACGGGTATCGTTGGCATGACCTGCGCCGCCCCCTCCTCCCAGCAGGATTTTATTGGTTTGGTTGTCAAAATATTTTTGCCCGCCAAGCCCGTCCGTATTGGGTGTTGGCGGTGCTGGGATATTGGTAATTTCC
>Ga0163148_10001461_pt1 | contig 30568 bp, 32 predicted proteins | sample OliLakLV19MP7P2_FD_148606 | JGI IMG/M metagenome (GOLD analysis project Ga0163148, IMG submission 148606) | Freshwater microbial mat bacterial communities from Lake Vanda, McMurdo Dry Valleys, Antarctica- Oligotrophic Lake LV.19.MP7.P2 | ecosystem: Environmental > Aquatic > Freshwater > Lake >... | reverse complement strand
TAGTTATGTTGATACCAGCAAGAACAGACACAAGATACTTTCACGATTATATTTACCAGAAGCCGAATGTAGAGATCAGATTCATTAAAGGTCGTCTAAAATTCGGTGGAAAACAAAAAGGCAGTGGTCCAGCACCTTTTCCAAGTATGGTAGTAATATTTAATAAATAAAGATATATGAACAACACAGAAAAAATCTTAGCGGAGTTTGATAAGGAGTTTGAATACAAAAATATAGTTTTGCAGGGAGACAGCTTGGAAATATTAAAAACACTAGAAGAAAATAGTGTGGACTCAATCGTAACTGACCCTCCGTATGGTCTATCTTTTATGGGTAAGGTTTGGGATTACGATGTGCCAACAGTAGAGCTATGGAAAGAAGCTATCAGGGTATTAAAGCCAGGTGGACACTTACTTTCTTTTGCAGGTAGTAGAACCTATCACAGAATGGCGGTGAACATTGAAGACGCTGGGTTTGAGATACGAGACCAGATTATGTGGGTTTACGGCTCAGGCTTCCCAAAAAGTCACAATCTTGGGAAAAGCGTCAATTCCCTTGAAACAAAAGAGTGGTCAAAGATAAGCAATGCACTTGACAATATAGACCAAAAGACTATAATTGAGTTATGGAAAACGAATGCAAAACTTGCGGAAATAAAATTAGCAAAGAGTCTAACAGGAGTTGGAAGCAATACTCAAAAAAAGTATTTTGTTCCCGACATTGCTGTTCTGTATTTCAATCAAAAAAACAAATATGCAGATGCGATAACTGCGGAGTTGAGCTTATGCGTTCCAAGTCGCATATCAGAGGAGAATCTATCTATTGCAGTAGAGAGTGTAGAACAAAACACAGAACTATCACAAAACCTTGTGAAGTCTGTAATAAAATTATCACAAGACCGAAATCACAAGTCTTGGAGCATTTTTACTGCGGAATGCAATGTCAGGGAATGGCTAAACGAAAACACAACGGTCAATCTCAAGGTAGACGAAGCCCTGAAGACCTTGCGTGGAAATCAGAAATACTCAAACGAGGAAATTACAAATGTTCTATGTGTGCTACTGACCGACACCTTGAAGCTCACCATATTAAATCAATCAAAGACTTTCCAGAGCTTAGACACAAACTCTCAAATGGAATGTGTGTCTGCCACCAATGTCATTATTACGGAATACACAATGGAATGCCTAATTTCAAACATGGTAGATATTCTAATAGGAAAGGCAGTTGATAAGTTGCAGGGGAATGAGAGGGAAGACTTGGGAGAGCATATACAAAATAAAACAAATCCAGATTCAAAAAATAGAAGCTGGCAATCCGAGAAAGGTGTTGGTAATAAATGGGATTTATCCAAAGGCATATCACCCTACGAAGGCTGGGGTACAGCTCTAAAACCTGCTCACGAACCTATTTGTATGGCACGCAAGCCACTATCAGAAAGCACTATCGCAGAGAATGTATTGAAGTGGGGGACGGGGGGGATAAATATAGATGGGTGTAGGGTAGGAACGGAAGAAAAACTAGAAAGAGTACAAGGTAATAATAAAGAAACAAGTACGCCCAATGCCCCCAATAATGGTTGGAAAAGTGAGCCACAAAATCAAGGCAGATTCCCCGCAAACTTTATCCACGACGGAAGTGATGAGGTGGTAGGGTTGTTTCCTGAGAGCAAGTCAACCATTGATAGAAATGAAATAAATAGGGGAACAAGTAAATCATGGTTTACGGGCGACCATGTAGATAGGGTTCAACGTGGCGACTCTGGCTCCGCCTCACGCTTCTTCTACTGTGCGAAGGCTTCAAAGAAAGATAGGAATGAGGGGCTGGAGGGGTTTGAAACTTCAGAAAAGTTTACAGCAGGTAATTATTCACAAAGTCCAACTTGTAAAACTTGCGATAAGACACTTAATGGAACTAATGACCATTCGAGATGTTCAGGTGAAGTTTACTATAAAGAAATGGAAAGCAAAAACACTAAAAACAACCACCCCACTGTAAAACCCACCTCCCTTATGCAATACCTAGTAAGACTTGTAACGCCAAAGGGAGGAACAGTACTTGACCCCTTCACAGGAAGCGGTAGCACAGGCAAGGCTTGCGTATTAGAAGGCTTTGACTTCATAGGTATAGAACTTGACCCAGAATATGTTAAGATAGCAGAGGCAAGAATAGCATCATCAATAAACGGCTCTCCCTAGACACTAACAAGAAATAACTATGAAATACATTATAATTTACGGTCTTATCGGTTACTTATGGGGGTTTTGGTGGGCGAATAACGGTAAGAGAGATTATGCGGTGCTTACTAGGAATAGACAAGAAATAACTATGAAACAATTACGAAAAATCACATGGAGACAGTTATTTAATAAACTAAAGAACGATTTTTACTGGGTAAGATACAATGAACAGAAGGCTATACTTGCTTTTGAGTTCGCTGTCATTCTATCTGAAGTAGCAAAACAATTAAATATTGAAATGACAAGAGAAATTGTTATGAAAGGCGAAGAAGTTCTGGTTAATGAAATGAGGAATGAAACAGCTCAATCGTTTGCTTGTAAAATGAACTCATTAGCACTTGCAGTTTTAGAACCAAAGGATATCATTTAAATGAGTACTGGAGATATCGACTTGGTGTTGTTACTGAAGGAAGTAAACTTCCAACAGTGTGGCATACACACATACGACTCTCTTGTATTCATTCGGTACTAAAAAAACTCAGCCATATCTATACCTTTTTGGAAGATAACGAGCTGAGTTTTTTGATATCTATATTTTTGGTTTAATTCTCTGTCTCATTCCCCCCACCTCACCCTTATCTCCACCTGAATTGTATAACTTACTCATCCTGTTTGGAGTCCCTTGGGTATTTGGAGTGATTATTCTAGGTTCTGGAGCAAGAAGTGTCTTTGTGTTGAATAGTCGATTTAGATTTTGTTTATTATTGTTATTGAATCTCTCACCAGGAGTTGTTGGTCTTTGTGGATAACCCATTTCAATCGCACCTTTTGCGTTAGTTTTACTTTGAATGTCCATATTTAGTTTTAGTTTACTTGCATCTCCAGCAGGAAGTCTGGGTGTCTCCTGTAAAATCCTTGAAATTTCTGCTCTACTAATAGGATTTTTTGCATCAACAAGACCTTTCATTATCTGATATATCTCTGGTTCAGTTTTTCCTATACCTTGTAGAATTTTAATTTTCAAAGGGTTATTTGCTGACATAATCATATCATCAATTACTCCACCAGCTTGGTATCCAAATATACCAGCGAATGGTCCACCGGTAGAGTATCCTGCTATAGCACTTCCTATTCTTGTTGCTGTTCTAAATCCTTTCTGGAACAATGTCCTATCTATTGTTTTATTATTTAGAGATTGTAAGTAGTTTGCTGTAATGAATTTAATTTGTTGTTGTTTAAAGTACTCTTCCAAGACTTTTCTATCTGCGGCCGAAGCATTTTTTAACATCAATTCTTTCATAACTTTCCCTTCTATACTTTTTTGAAGAATAGTTTCTTTATCAGAAATCGAAGTCGCCTTACCTGTTATCTTTCCTTGATTATAAATATCATTTTGTGAGTTTATTTTGTGATTGTATAAATCTGTTTGGCTATCTCCATTAGGTCTAAGTTTATTTGTTTCGTCAAAATTAACTTTTTCTTTCATTCTAGCTTTCTGTTCAGGAAGCAACTTAGTTTCTGGTGTAGCATCAATAGCCTTATTTATTGCTGTAATCTTTTCTTGTTGTGTTACCAGTGGGACACTGCCTTCTCTACTTGCCAAAAATTCTCTCATAGTCTTACCTTCCTCAATAGCCCTTTTATGTAAACTATCTGCTGTACCTTCTAATTTAAATTTTCTACCTTCAGAATTATTCATAGTATAAATATTTTCATTCTTCAGTGTATTTTGAATATCCTCTGCGGTAATACCTTGTTCTTCTGCCTCTCTTAAAATCTTTGTCGAATTGTCGTTTGATTTACCAGCTATCATAAACTTACTTGTCTCTCTATTTTTAAAATGGGCACCTAATTCAGATTTTGATAATCCAGGGTATTGTTTAATAAACATGTCACTGGCTTTATTACCTGCTTTTGAAGCATAATTATTTATACCAGAATCAAATTTTTGTGCACCTGTAGTAATCGCTTCTGATAGTGGTTTAGCAACATTACCGAAGAGTGGAGTCCTCTCGGCATAATCCTGAACACTCTTAACTACCTTATTTGTTGTATTACTGATAGCTCCTCTAACACCAGTTGGGATAATAGGTGCTAGTTTAGTTAATGCTGTATTTATATAAGGGGCAGCAATATTTAGTGCCTTTCCACCTAACACCCCTACCCCTGTAGAAATACCTGCATCTAATACCCCTTTTGGAGTGAATATTTGTGAACCTTGTTGCTCTAATGAGCCACCAAATCCTAATGCACCTCCAGCAGCCATTGCTGTTTTTGGTCCACCAAATCCTAAGGCTACAGTTTCAATACCACGACCAACATCTTTTATTACATCAGAGGTGTTTTGTGGAGTAGGGGCGATAATACCAGCTGGACCAGTTGCTTTTGTATTGAGAGTTCGTTCATTATCTGCATTACGAATAGCATCGGCACTTTCTGGATTATCTTTTATCGCCATCTGTGTACCTAAATAATCACCTAGATTTGCGGCCGCTTGAAACGGTCTAGCAATCATAGTAGCTGGAGCTGATACAAGTCCTTTAAGAAAACCACCTACACCACCACCAGTATCCTCTTGTGGAGTACTTATTGGTTGTGAAGCAACAGGAGTTGATATTGGCCGGACTTTAGATGAAAAAGAAACAGTGGGAGTTGTAGATGCTCCTGGAACTGGTGGGGTAGATGTTGCCGCTCCTTGAACTGGTCTAACTTTATTTTGAAATGATAGTGCCATATTATGTTGTTTTACGTTTGGATAAATTTCGTGATTTTGTTTTCGTGTGTTGGGTCAGTTGCATAACTGTTTATATCATAACCCAACCTGCATCTTGTGCTTCTTTACGTTCTTCAGGTGTTAGGTCAGAAATATTAACCTCTTGAGTTCCAGTAGGGTCCCTAAGAACATTACTAGATGAATCACTACTAGCCACATTTCCTTCTAATTTGTCAATAATCCTTTGTAGACTCTTAGAGAACTCTCCTTCACTTTGACTAAGATTAAGTTCAGCCATTGCTGCTTTTAATGTTAGTCTTTCAGCATCAGAAACTGAACCTTGGCCTTTCAAGAATTTAATACCCTCAAGAGATCTATTGGCAATAAGGGTTTCAAATAGATTTTTAAAGTTCGCTGAATCACTACCTGGAGTAGGAAAACCATAGAAAAAAAGTCTACTTTTACCAACAACAGATGTTCCTTCTCCAGCATCAAACATTATTTTTAATCGTCTTGCCGCATCAAGAGTTTGTAGTCCAATTTCAGTGGTTGTTGGTTTTCCACTCGATTGATTTCCTTGTGAAGCCATTCCTTGTGCCACAAGTCCTTTATATTCTTTTGGAACATCCGATGTCTTGTATGTTCCATTCTGTATTCCAGAAATAAAAGCATCAGCAGTAGGGTTAGCACCAAGTACATATGTCCCACCATTTAAACCTGCTGAGGCTTCTGCCGCTGTCGGAGTTCCTTTTAAAGCAACGTCATACTTATGCTGTTGGGCCATTTCAGCAAGTTTATTTTTTGATGTTAAAGCAGAAGCATCTTCTTTTTGTTTCAAATCAAGTTTAGCAAACACATCTTTTAAAGCTGGGTCATAGATTCCAGCATAAGCCTTTTCAATAGCAGCCAAATCAGTTGGACTATACGCAATTCCTGACTTAGAACCTGCATTGTAAGGGTCACTTTCTCCTGTAGCTATATCATTTCTCTGATTGTTTAAGTCAGTTGCGGTTGAAGTAAGTTGTTGGGTTGTTTGTGGACCTTGAGTGAGAGCATCTCCTGCATATCCGGGCACACTTCCACCTGTGACTTTTTGTGCTAAATGATTTGCATATTCTTGAGGAGACATAACTTTTCCAGTCATTGGGTCAGTATATTTACTGTAATCAAGACCTTGAGGAGTAGGGGTAACTGGAGCCTGAGGAGCTTGAGGAGTAGGGGTAACTGGAGCCTGAGGAGCTTGAGGAGTCTGAACTACTGGAGCTTGAGGTTGCGAAGTAACTGGACTTTGATATGTTCCAGCACCATTTGGTAAAGTTCTTGTCACAGGAGAAAATGGACTTCCACCCGGAGAAAGGGTCATTGGAGTAGTTGCCTTCGGTCGCATAGAATTGAAGATGTCTGATATTCTTGGGTTTGGTGTGAAATTGTAATTAAATGGTGCCATGTTATTAAAATTGATTAGTGTAACCTGAACCTACTAATTTGTTACCCTTATTAGCTAATAATCCTGCCGCTCTCTTTTGTCCTGCTGCTTTCGCTGTATTGATTTGGGTTCCTTGGAATCCTTGATTGGCACTGTAAACACTTGAAAGCCCTCCAGGAGTTACCCCTCCTGATGTTACATTAGGATTATAATTCTGAGTTCCTAGACTGTAGTATTGAGATAAACCATTGGCAGCCGAATCTCCAAATTTATAACCAAAATCTCGGGCAGTGTTTCCAATCTCATTTCCTTGCTTAGTTCTAGCATAAGCATCATTTTTGGTATAAGTATCCCCTAATTGTTGAAGTTTTTGAGCACGCCCACCCGAGAAAAGAACCCCTTGATTTGCGGCAGTTTGGTCTTGATTTGTTTTTTCTGTTTGAAATTTTGTGGCTTGGTCATCTAGGTACTTTTGATATTCAGCTTGTTGTCCAGCTAATTTAACATGAGCATCTTCAGTTTCTTTTTTTTGTTCAGCTTGGTAAAAAGGGGAAACGGCTGCTGTTCCTTGAGCTAAAGCACTAGCTTGGTCAGCATCGCTAAATGGTTTACCTGCACTGTTCACTAGAGCACTATAGTCTCCTGTAGTTGTTGCGTAAGTAATTGATTCTGGACTGTTTCCCACAAGAGCTGGGTGTGCAGCCGCTGCGGATGAATACTCAGTATCAAGTTGAGATTGGGTTTGAGGTTGAGTTTGAGGAGCTATAGGAGCTGGATTACTTGGTTGAGTCTGTTGACCTGAAATCGCTGCAATAGTTCGTGGTCCAAAATACCCTACACCAGTTGAGTTATTGACTCCTGTTCTCTGTTGTAGAGCCGCAACCGCTTTAGTAGTTTGTGGTCCATACGTCCCATAGCCAGTATTGACTTGAGCCTGAGTCATATATCCATTAGCCACAAGGTAATCTTGAAGCTGTTTAACTGCTTGTGTGTTATTGGAACCTGGTTGTAAGTTTACTTGTGGAAACATGTTATTGTTATTATATAATATTTTCTAATAATTATCTTTCGTATGATGATGATAAAACTGATATTTGAAAGTCAACAGCAGAACCAACATTCGTCACTCCAAAAGTTGTTACTCCTGTGGCGAGTGATGTTGGAACAAGAGTTGAAATAGTTGTTTTGGTTGATACTGCTCCACCATTCTTTCTGTAATAATAATCAACACTTGTTGAACCATTCATTTTTATGATTCCATCAAAAGAATCACCAGTAACTACTGTCGTTAGTGTTGTTGAAGAGTAACCTAAAGTACCACTATTTTGAACAGCATACACAGTGATAGTCGAGCCAGACTTTTGAAAATAAAATCCACAGAATGATAAACTTGTAAATGTTATTCCGGCACCAGTTATAGTAGGATTACCAAGACCATAAAATCCTCCACCTCCACCACTCCCTGAATTTAAATTTGCCATATATAATGCAACTGAAAATGTTGGACTACCTCCAAAAACTTCTTGAGAAACTCTCCAAGTAATCACTGCACAACTTGTAACTGTCGCACTTGTCTCTTGAGTTAATCCTGATGCGCTATAAATATTCACTCCATTTCCTGCAAGAGTTGGAGTAAACCGTGTAGGTGTTTCAAAACAAGTATAAGTTTTCATGTTTAGAGAACTAAAGCCGATTGCACTTGCATATCCAGTAGGACTAACATAAAAATTAGGAGTACCTGTTGGACCAGAATAGATAACATTTGTTCCTGATGGGTCTAGTGCTACAGTATTTCCTCCACTCACTACAATAATCTGCCCAGCTGTAAGTAATCCCATATTGGCTGAAATAGCGGAAAGTGTATTCGCTACAATATTATTTGCCACTACTTGAATAGTTTGAGTAAGAGCATAAGATGCGGTTACGCTTCCATTTTGAGCAACAGCAATTAAAACCTTTCCGGGACCAATAATATTAGATTGAGTAGTGGTAACTTGATAAGCGGTTAAGGAAGCGTTTATATTTAAATAAATATAATTTTGAGCAGTCATATTTCCTGTATTACCAGCAGAAATAGAGTAAGAGACTCCCTTAGCAGATGTGAACACACCACTTGTCCACGCTACAGTATCAGCATCTGTTACTGAAAACACACAGGTTTGTATCCACCCTAAATCAGCAATATCGAATGTCGTAACAGGAATTGACCCAGGAGCGATAACCTCTCCATTTAATTGTTCTGCATTTGTGTTTATGTCAGTAACTGAGTTACCAGAAGCTATGGCCGAACTTGGTGTAGGAGAAAGATTTGAAGCAACATCACCAGCTCCAAGTGTCTCAGATGTCTGAGGTTCGGTCTTATAAAGATTCCTATTCAACTGTAATTCTGTGAGGTTCATATTTAATTTTTATTAAAACCTTCATCTTGTAGACTAAGTATCTCAATGCCACAAAAAACTATTGCTGTTCCATTAGTGCTTCCTCTAAGTCTAAAACGGATAATACTGAAATCATTGGTATTAGCATTTGGAAACAGAGAGTCATATTCTTCATCAAGTGTATCAATATCTTCCCAATCATTTACTGTTGCCTTCTGTGTTTGATACTGTAAAAGTGCTCCGCCTCCGTTGTATGAAGAAACCATCATTCCACTAATTTTCTTTGACTTAGAATACATTTCTAAAAATGAACGCCATCTATCAATAAAGTCGTAATAAATAGCTACACCAAAATCATCATTTCCTGAGTCAAGTTGACCGACCTTTCCAGTTGATGTTCCAACAACTTGATAAAGAGTAGTCCCGTCATCGAATGGAGTAAGAGCTGTGATTGTATTATTTGGGAAATCGTAAATAGTCCACACTTGAGTAGAAATGGTATAACGCATCTGACAATTTGTGTATGTCACACCCTCAACTGTTACAGGTCCAACTGACCACTTTACAGCATCATATCCATCATAAATTCCTACAATGTTGTCGTATGCAGAACGAGGAATAGCTTTAACAAAATCAATCACACGCTTTGATATTTCAGTTGGTTGACCGTCATAATTGAACTGATAAAAACCAGAAGAGTGATGAAAATATAACCCATTTTTTGCTTGAACAATTGATTCCTGAGAATATGTTCCAACATTGTATGCTGGGTAGGGGTCGACATTTGTTGAACTATAAACTCGATAAATATGATTTTGTTTAAAAACTAAAAGTGCTCGAGGTACTCGGAAAAGACCAGTCATTGATTCACCATCTTGAGAGGAAAGGGTTGAGATAAAGTTAGTTGCGGTATAAGTAATTGAATAAGTTGAAGGAGGTGTGAATTGAACAATGTCAGAAAAATATAAGGCATCAGTGGTTTTATTACCAACCCAGATACGCCCATCAAATCCAACTTGAACAAAGTGTCCAACTGGCATTGTAGTTGCTGGAATAAATCCGGCAGTTGCCGCAAAAGCACCTCCATTCGATACTTGAAGAGCATCAGTACCATTTACCATATATAGGTAATTCAACCACTGACTAAATCTAGCCTTTGTCGAAACTGAAGTGGTTCGAACTGATGACCATGCACTTCCAGTCCACACTGAAACATCAGTACCAACTTGAGAAAATAGTTTTTTTATTCCACCTTGAATGTTTAGTGTCCCAAAAGAGGTAATACTTCCACTCCTACCAGTGTAAAGAATCTGTGCTCCTGGTCGTGTTTGCCACGCTCCAACTCGGTCAAAGTTCATATTAATAGCAAGTTGAACTGAGTTTTCAGGTGTAACAGTATCATTAAGTTGAGCAGAACGAATAACTCCTTCAGTTGGATAAGGTATTTTTACATTTTGTAGGTTTTTTGACATATTTTTTAATATTCCTAACCCTCTCCCCGTGGGTACAGTAGGGAGAGAATAGAAATACTAAGAAATTGCAGTCACAACTCCGTTAACTACAGTTATTGAAGTAACTGCTCCTGGTCCAAAGTTAACACCAGAACCAATGTTCGGTCCTGTATAACCTGTGTATCCAGTAGCTGAACCTTGAGGTCCAGTGTAGCCAGTAAAACCTGTTGTACCAGTATATCCAGTAAATCCTGTGAAGTTTCCAGCTCCAGTGTATCCAGTATAACCAGTAAATCCAGTTGGACCTGTATATCCTGTGTAGCCAGTTGTACCAACTCCAGTGTAGCCTGTGTATCCAGTGTATCCAGTTCTACCTGTATATCCAGTATATCCAGTATATCCAGTTGGACCTGTGTATCCTGTGTATCCAGTTGTACCAGTGTATCCTGTTGTGCCAGTGTATCCAGTCGCACCGTTAGCACCGCTTCCAAGAGCAGTCCATGCTGGTACAGCAACTGTTCCTGATTGCTGATAAACAGCTAGACCATCCAAACTCTCAAGTATACACTCAAGAGCAAATAGACCAGCATAAGCAGCTCCGGCGTAAGGAGGTCCTGATTTAATAGTTCCGAAAGTAATTAATCTATCCCCTGTCGCTTCTTGTTGTTGAATATCGACATTTGGGATTAAAGGGTTTAAATATGCCATGATTTTATAATTCTTATTTTAATAATTAACTTGTAATAATTGTCGTTTCTTGCCCAGTGTAAAGGTTGTTGAATACCGCTTGAACTAAATCCTCAAACTTCTTTAAATCAGGGTCGTTACTACCTAATGAAATATCTTTTCGATATTTTATTGCGTACCGTAGATACCATTTATATATCTCACGATAATGCTCAGGTATAACTTGATACAGATTCTCAACTTTATCAATTTTCTTGTAGTAATCGATGTAGACATTGTTTCCTTGCATCGAGTTTGGAATGATTCGGTCGAAATATAACCTATTCTCAAACACCGTGTAGTAAACCGGTTGAGAGATGGTTGGATTTGACCACACCTGTGTACCAACAGGTATCGACCTTGTGACTCCAGTTACTCCAGTTAATTGATTAGTTGTTAAATCTACCCCAGTGTAAGAAATCTGCATCAGAGTTTGTGAATATGCAGTGGTGGCCACATACGCAACACCTGATGATGAACCACTGAAATCTCCTACACTGTTTAAGGTTATTGTTGAGGCACTGATTGCAACCGTGACTGTATTACTACCACCCATAACTGACCATGCAACCTGATTCCAGGTTCTCTTGTCTATATACCTCAAATTGTATGGTGTCAAAACATTTCCAATGAGGAATCTAGCTGCAAGCATCGACCTATCCGTTTCATTGAAGTCAATGTCATCAGGTAGGTCGACATAATTTGTTCCAGAGAGAACTCCGATTGGAAATTCAAATTGTTCTTGCCACGCATGGCGGATACCATATAATTTTCCTTCTGTGTATTTTCGAGCATCATCAATTGCAGATAGACAGAATGTGATATTTATTTTTGGGTCATTTTCAGAAACACCCATCGCTCTAAGCACTGGATAAATAAGTTCAGCTACTGATTTTTGGTCATAAGTATCAACACTAATTGGGTCCGAATAACTAGATAAATCTCCAGTAATTGAATTTTTCCATTGAAGTTTATAGAAAGAAGTAACAAGTCCAGCAGGATGAAATACTACTGTATTTTGCTGAGAAACTTGAAATGTTGAAGTGCTAAGCACTGAATAAGCTCCACCACTTGTCGCAGACCAGGAAACAATAACTTGGTCGTAATTCAACTGTTTAACTGAATCCCCTCTAAAGTGAGGAAGAATTGTCGTGCCAACAACAAGATTGGTAGTCGTATGACTTGAAGAAATGACAATTTCAGCGTTTTCTGACCCTAAACTCGATAATAATACCGGAATCGAACTCCCTGAAGTGAAATCTGTAAAATTGTCTCCATTCAAGCCGTTCAATCCAGCTAAAGCGTTATCACTTAAAAAAGTAGCAACTTTGACATCCAATTGATTTGGTATCGTGATTGTGTTGCCAATGTTATGCTCTATTTTTATTTGTGGAAATTCAGACATATTGTTTATTGATTAATAAATGATACCATACTATTGCCGTGAGGTATGTATTCCGCACTGTACTCTCTATTTATTTGCGGGATTTTGAGTAGAAGTCTCCAACAAATAAATACAGAGCTTCTGTAACGACTCTATCTTTCGATAGAGAGTACAGTGCAGAATCGTAAACTATTCGTTCCCAGAAACTACATGTCCTACTGGGATATTTACCACAGGAGTAACTGTCTCTGATACCTTCTTTCCAAACTTTGTCATAATCCAAATGATGATTCCTTTGACCGTGACGATTGCACCTGCGACCGCACCAATCTGTGTTGCCAGACCGATAATGTCATCTGCGGTTAATTCGATTTTAAAAAACTGTGCTGCAAAAAATATGATAATACTTGAGCTTGCGAGCACCACACCACTGACTCGTGAAGACACTTTTGCGGGGTCTACTGAACTTGTCATGTATGCGGGTAATGTTGGTTTTGTTTCCATAGTTATATTATACATTAAGTTAATAATAAAGGGGAGACGTGCTCCCCCTACCATTTCACGAATGGTTCCGAGATTTAAAATCACCTGCCTTTCAAAAGGGCGAAGCGGAAGACGAGTTGGCGTGGTCGTTTTTGGGGTGGTATCACCCTGTCAAACAATGCACGCTCTTTGCTTTTGTAACAGCCAGAGTGGTAGGATTCTTTCCCTACCACGATTTTCTCTTTATCGCCCGAGGCGATAACAAGATTGCAATAACAACAATACTCCTTCATCACCAGCCTCCTGTGTCCACCTCTAACATCTTCTTCTTGAAACATTCCTTGCATACATGCACGGAAATCTCAGGTTCTTCGAACGAGATAACAACAAAGAGCATGCGTTTGTCATGGACTTTGCAAAAATCAACAGTCACGGTAAAACTTTTTACCATACCTCTCCTTTAATGTGACAGACACACAATGTGTTTGGGAACGATAGTCTCCACAGTCACTTCTGTTTCTCTTCCAGAGTAACCGTGAATAAATTGGACATACACTCCGTGTGCCTTGAAATTGTGCCACCCTTTCACCCAGTAACGTTTTTTTGAGTACACGCCACTACTTGCAAGAACAGCAGAATCAAGAACTTCAAATCCTTCGAACATTTTAAACTCCTTTCTTACAAAGAACATCTTAAGATTGTAAATTGGATTGTCAACCAATTGTCAACCTTAGCTATTCTCTATATGCAACTAATGATGCCAACATGTTTTTCAAAGTCTTTGAGGCTGCGGATAATTCATCCATAATTGTATAGGCAGGTTCTTCTCGTAAGTCCATATACAAAAGTGAATTAATATACTCACCGTCTATAATCATATTCTGATGAAGATGTGTACCTGCAAAAGGGGCTTGGGTTCTTTCATTTATCGGTACGTAGTGACCACCTGAAAGGACATTACCTGAGTTTCCCATGTAGGCTACAATCTGACCTCTCTTTACCGTGTCACCTAACAGAACAGGTGTATACGGTAGTATGTGCCAGTATTCGTGACGAGTATCTCCCGAAGTAATCTCAATCACATATCCACGAGCAAGGGGCATTGTGTCATTCGGAGTATATGTTCCGCCAAGTATACGAGTAACTATTCCGTCTTCTGGGGCTACCAAAGGCATACCATACTTACTTTTCCAATCTATCGCCTTATGGATAGGATTGTAATACGTTGTAATGAGGTCTACAGACGCTTTTTTATATGGTTTTATAAGCTTCATGTTAGTTTTTTTGTTACGTGTTCTAGTAAAAACTTCATTGTTTGCTCCCCGGTAAAGCCTCCGACCCCTGCCATTATGTACAGCATTTCAGTTGGTAGATTTAAAGATTGACCTAGCAGGGCGAACATGTACCCTGAGAAACCTGAGACGAATCCTGATGCTAAAAATAGACCGAAATGAAACTTACCATTTTGAGTATATTGATTAAGATACCTCGCAACACCACCTGCTATTGCAATGAATCCGTATACAAATTCTATTGGGAAGTTTTCAAAAAATTTCATTTATTTTTTACATAAAGAATACTCTAGCGTCTGGGATGTTTAATATAGCAACCAACTCTTTGATTTCAACAGTACTTGTTACCCAACCGTCTGCCGCACCAGAACCTTGTGTCCAAGACATCGTGTAAGAACCTGCCCCAGTTGTTGGCTCGGTACTGCCATATCCGTCAAATCCGTCAGCACTCGCTTCATTGTATCTTTGAGTCTGCCCTGCACCGACAGACAAAGACAATGCTCCATTGTTTTGGTAGATTGAATCTACAAGCCAACTGTTGGCTGATTCTGTAGTTACAGACACTGTTACTGGAGTGCCTGTGTTTGCGTAATTTGTTCCCGTTACCCCGATAGTCGGCATAGTGCCTGTGAGCGATACAGCCCCTGAGGTTGTCCACGAAGCAGTGCCTAATGTAACTACCACATTGTTTGCTCCTGTCGCTGGGTCTGCTAAATACCACAAGGATGAACGCCTTACACCTCCAGCGTTTGAGCCTCCTATTGCTTTTGTCATCGCCACACCATTGTAAGTAACACCTGTCGGGTCAGCACTAATTTGGTCAGTTTGGACACCTACTACGAGCATTCGGTTACTCCCAGCACAAGTATGTGAATATGTCAGTGTCGTTGTTGAACTTACTGTCTTGGCTGATGATGTTGCGTCAATTGCTATTGCCATTTTATATGTTGTTAATAATTATATTGCTGATGAATGTGTCGTTTTCCAATCTGTGCCGTTAAATTGACAGACCATCATAAATGTCTTACCTGCTGTTGTTGTCGCAGGAAAAGCAGAACCAAACGCTTTGTAGGTTGAATTGATTGTCAGTGTTTGTGCTGCGACTGAGTCTACATAGATTGAAAGTGTCTCTCCGATTATAGGAGTGCCTATCGGTGCAGAAATTGTCAGTGTTTCTGTTTGTGTTGTTCTGTAGTAAACATTGGCAGTTCCAAGGTCGGGAGCAAGTGTTCCTGCTGTTGTAGTTGAGTTTGTACGAGGTTGGTTTCTTTTATTTGTAAGGGTGTCAGTTGTAGCTCTGCCAACAATGGTGTCAGACGCCTGAAAAGTTTGCGTAGTCCCATCTGTTCCAGCAAGGGTGAGTGTGTTAGACGCTGTGAGTATCTTCCCGTCTGCAATACTTATTCCCACATACATTGCACTCCAAGATGTTGCGTCAGTTCCCGAAGCAAGAATACAGGTAACAATAGCCCGAGTATTTCCTGCAAGAGTACGCACCACGTTAGTACCAGATGATTGTATTGTTACCGCACCCGTACTGTTGTTTCTAATATAAAATTGCTGTCCAAGCACAAGCGTTGAGGCTACTGGAAGTACCAGTGTTTGAGTTGTAGACCCTGTGAAGAATTGTAGGTATGTGCTGTTTACTGTGAGTGTTGTTGTTCCTGCAGCCGTAGCGGTTGTGGTGTAGCCTTGTAATATACTATCTGCTGATATATTTCCATTTGCATCTCTTGAAGCTAGTGTCGAGGCTGTGGCAGCAGAAGCTACTCCTGAACCTGTCGGTATACCTGTTAGAACAGGTGTGGTGATTGACGCTCCTGTTGGGATAGTGACAGTTCCAGTGAATGTAGGACTCTCTAAGAAAGCAAAAGTTCTTCGTGCTGCTCCTGTTGTGATAGTTGCGTGATATGCATCTGTAAGAAATTCAATTGCTCCTGCTTCTGCGGTTGTAAGTAGTGTTCCAGATGTAAGTTTAATAGGTCCTGTTCCTGCTGTAGCTGTACCTGCCTTGAGGTGTAATACTGCTGATGGTGAGGTTGTCCCAATCCCCACATTGCCACTCACAATTATTCCATTTGTCGGTGCAGTATTTACACCTCCATAAGTCCCAAAGGCTGCACCCCCAGAAACATCAAGTTTATTTACAGAAACACCCGACCCAATTGAAAGACCTGTGCCGTTTATCACATACCAAGGAGTTTGAGCCGTATTTGTCACATTACCGAAATATGCAGCTGAACCGTTCCACACCATGCTGAAAGAATTATTTGCACCCGTGGAGAAAAGAAAACCTTGACCAGACCACCCAGTTGTCGAGTTCATAGTTCCAATCGCAGATGTATTTGTAGGGATAGTTGTAAAAGATTGACCTCCTGAAACTTGCAATGCACCAATTGTTGGATTCGTCACCCCAATCCCCACGTTGCCATTATTCAAAATAGTAGCAGCCACTGTTGCCCCGTTTGTGCCTCCGACAAACTGATGAGCAATACCTGCGGTAGTTCCTACCCCTGTAGTAGATTTGTAAATTATGTTAGAGCCGACTGCCGTTCCACCTACAATGTCTGGGGAAATTAAAGTACCTGTAGCGAAAGTTTTAGCACCAGTGTTTGTTTGAGCGTTTGCCAATACCATGTCACCTGCACCGGGTCCAGTGTATCCTGTGTAGCCAGTAAAACCTGTTGTACCAGTATATCCAGTAAATCCTGTGAAGTTTCCAGCTCCAGTGTAGCCAGTATAGCCAGTATATCCTGTCGGTCCAATAGGTGCGGACTGTCCAGAGTTAACCCATGTCATTGTATCTTCATCCCAAACCCAAATACTGTCAGTAAACCCCACAACAGCAAAAGCTCCAGGTACAGCAATAGGATAAGCAGAAACTAAAGCTGCTTGTGTTGCAAAATATCCTAAATCATTCGGATTTCCAGCTGTGTTTGCGAGATATGACATAATTATATAATTTTACGCTTATTAATAATTCGTCTTTCTAATACACTTTTATGCAAATCTAATATAATTTGTGGAATTTCTACTATAGCTCTATTAGTTACTTCAACATTTTTTTCAGCAACTTCAATTATTTTTATCAGTTCATTTCCAGCTTCTACTAATATGTTTTTAATCTCTCTAGCATTTTGAGAATTAATTTTAACAGTCTCTCCAACAATTTGTTCTATTACCCCAACATGTTTAAAGACTGATTCGTGGATTTTTGTAATAGCTTCTATATCTGCATTAAGTTCCTCTTTTCTTAAAATTAAATGTGATTCACTTATTTTCAATCTATAAACTTCTTCTTCGAGTTTTGATTTTTCAGTTTTTAATTCAGAATTTTCTATAGTGGTAAAACCAGCCATTTCCGTTTCTTTTTTAGATAATTCAATTAGACGACCTTCAGATTGTTGAATTTTATCAGCAATTTCAGTGTTAGATGAGGCTAGTTCCTTATTTCTTTCAATTAATTTAGCACTTTCCTCTCGTTTAATAGAAATATCAAGGAGTATAGAATCCCTCTGACTAACCCATGAATCAATTTGTTTTTGTTGTTCTGGGAGAAGTGGGTTCATGTTTTTTAGTAACGATATGAATAATGAACTGCTCCAATAAAATTACCTCCAGTACAAGTTATATTAAAAGATTCTCCAGGCTTACATTCAAAACGTGGACGATTATCTTCTCCCGGCTCATCTTGTTCAGTAATACCTTGACCGTCAGCAAGAGCAAAGTTAGCAAGTTCTGTAGTTCCTGCATAAATACTAAGAGTACCTGCTGATGATAAGTCCCCGATCAGTTCATGAATATAAATCCACGCATCTGTTTTTGCAGCAATGACAATTGTATTACCGACAGGAGCTATGTTTATTGGTTGCGATATTTTTCTGGTATGTGCATCTTGTAACATTTTAGTTTTTGTTGTAATTATTTTAATAATCCCCTCAGTTGAGTACCCGATTTCTCAGGTACTCAGTGAGTTGACTAAACAGTTGACCCATCTCCAGCTGACCACATCCAACCTCTAAGGTCAGAAGCACCCATAACTGAAAGACAGTTGAAGTTCAATACAAGGTCCTGGTTACCTAGCAAGTCAACAACAGCAGGTTCTGCTCTAGTTGGAAGTGCTTCGATGTATAGGAATCCGTAATCTTCTGTCATCATTTTTGAATCAAACATACCCCATGCAAGACCAGTCATAGCAAGATTCTCGTAAGGAGAAAGTTCTATAATCTTGAATGTATCTGTAGCAGGAGCGTTATTGAATAGGTTTGTCTGTTGAGGAGCAAGACCTTTATCAATAGTACCTTTGATAGTTTTAGCGTACTGAGCACTTGTTGACCCAGCTCGAACTACAAGAGTATCAAGTTGAGACATAAGTGGCATAGAACGACCATCCTTTTTCAAAGATTGCTGTCTTCGAGCTGCCAATAGAGAAGAGTAAGTGAATTGAGGAGATGATGTTCCACCATCAACAATTACGTTAGACCAAGCAGCACCACCATCTTCCATAGGGTGAACTTGTGACCAGTACTCAACAGCATCAGCACCTAGAGTTGAAATTGGAGTTGCAATACCAACTGCATTAATAGGTGTCCATGTGAATGAAGTAGTGAATCCTTGAGCAAGTAAAGATTGTGAAAGATAGTTTTTTGCATGTGTAATTGCATTTTTACCATCAAGAACTTTTTGCTTTACTGTTCCTTTTATTTTAGCAGCTGAACCTTCGAAAAGGAAGAAGTTTGACTGGAATGTCAATCTTACTTTCTTTGTAAAGTGCATCTGTGTGTAGTTCTTTGAAAAACCTTGAATTGGTGCATCAGATGCTCCAACTCCACCATCTGGAATAATTTCAGCCATTCCAAGACCTGTGACTCCTGTATCAGAGTAGATTCTTTGACTATCAACTACTTTGTGCATGAAATCTAGGTATTCCTCACGAACTGTTGGCGATACTTTCGGAGCGATTGTCTTTAGTACGTTGTTTACTATAACAGCGTAATCATTTATTGTTCCTACCATAAAAATATTTTATTAAAAATTAAGCTGTTAATTAAACAATGAACTTAACAAGAATTTTCTTGTCAGCGGCTACACCCTTTGTCCCGACCTGGACAACGACACCTACAGCACTGGTTGTTCCAGTGTTGTTCACAAGTCCTGCGTTTGCACCAAGAACCATTGCCTGACCGTTATGAGTCGCATCAGAGTTATTTGTAGAATCTGCAACCCAAAGGTCTTGATTAAACAAATCAAATAATGGCACTTGTGTAAGTGCATCAGCAGCTGAGATTGTTTGATTAGAGACACCAATTATTGTATCTCTTGTTGAGGCAGAAGTTGCTGCTACAGCAAGACCAGCCGTCAAGTCTAAGACATTACCGGATGTTGTTACTGTTGCTGAAGCCTTATTCTGCATAGAGATAGAACGTGTTGGGTTCTTTATATATGCTTGTATAAATGACATATTATATTAAGGTGGTCAATACTATTCATCCGATAGAAGTTCCAGAGCTTTCTCTTCAGACATACCAGCAGCTTTAAGTTCATCAATGGACTTACGCATTTCTGGAGAATAACCGCTTTTCGCAATAGTTCCACCAGGGAACTGCATTGCGTTGATTTTTTCCTGAACATTTGCTCCCTTCAAAACTCTTTCTTGAATTGTTTCAGATGGCTTGAACATATTTTCTCGAGCTAGTTCCAGAACTGTCATGAGTTCTTTCCCTTGTTTGCCATTCCAATTATAATTAGAATCAACAAAGTCGAAGAATACTTCTCGCACATCAGCATCCTTTAATTCTGGATGTCTTTGAACAAAACTATCAAGAGTATTTTTTACGTTCGCAGTTGTTTCTCGGTCAGCGATAATTTCTTGAATGTCCTCTTTAGTGACTCCACCGAGTTCTTTTAATCGTTCTCGGTCAGCTTTGACACTTGGGTCTTCTTCAGGTTGAACAGTATTTTCCACCGGATTAAGTGGATTAATAATTTTTTCATTACCATTAAGGTTTTTTAGTTGACCTTTAGTGGTTTGAATTTGTTCAGAAAGAGACTGTTTTTGCTCAGGAGTAATGGCTGATTTTCGCCTCTTTACGAGATCAAGAAGTTCAATTCGCTTCTCAAATGACTCGTCAGATTCAAATTTCCCTTTGTTTGGTATGCGAAACTCATATCCCTTATCCTCAGTTTCATCAATTGGAGCAACGCTGGTCTGCTCCTCCTTAGGTGCTTCCGGAGTATCCTCCGTTTTTACTTCAGGTGCCTCAGGCACTTCAGGTGCTAAAGGCTTTCCAGCTTGGACAGATGCGATGGAATCAGCTAGTTCTTTATCAAGAGCAGCCTCATCAGCATCGACTGTTATTTCATCTTTTATTTCCATATAGTTTTCCTACCCGTATCGTGGGTGGTGACGATGGTTATATTAATAATAATACTTTACGATAAATAACACAAGAGCCTATTAAGACTACTCTGTTGAAATCTTTATTGTACTTGCGACCCGAGTCAATTTATTTCGGAGAGTATCCAAATTAACTGAACCTTCTGTGATGAAAGAAATCGCATGTTTTTGAAATTCTCCATCAACTGAATTGTGTGATGCACCGACAGTTGATGCGTGCTTCAAGGGAACTATTATAATATAAACTTCCTTATCACCTGCCTTATAGAAAAGAATTCCATCCTTTAATTTGAAAATCTTATTAAAGACTGCAATCAATTCCTCACGGTCAACTGGTTTTCCACAAACACCAGTGAAAAAAGCTGGAGCTGTATCTTTACCGGTGGTTGAATAGAAATAATCAAGATTGTCCATTTCATCACCTGCTGTATTTTTTAGGACAATCTTATTCTTTTTCTTTTTTTCGTCTTCTTTTTTTATTTGTTCTGCTTTTGCTTTAATCTCAATATCTTCTAATCTTTTTTGTTCTGCGAGTTGTTTAGCAAGTTCTTCACCTAATAACTCTTTGTCAGTTGCCATTTTGATATCCGTACTTTTCCTCGTACGGGAGGGATTTTAAAATAATAATTAAGCTACTTCTTCTACTGGAGCCTCTTCTACTACCGGAGACTCTTCTACCAAACCAATTTTTTCTCCTTCAACCAATCCTTCACCTGGGTTGTTTACAACATCTTCTTCTGAAACAACGTGTTCAACTATTTCTGGTTCAACTGCCACAACCTCTTCATTTTTTACTTCATCCATATTTTTATTTAAGTTAATACTTTTAAATCCTTCATAAAACTTTTTAATGTAATTCTGCATATCTGGCTTGATTTGACTCTTTATTTTTTCAATATACTCAGCGGTCAATTCGGTTACTTTCGTATCCTTTTTGATTTGAGCAATCTTCCAAGCCTCTTCAATTAATGCAAACTCGATAGGATAGGGATGAGTATAATTTATATTTATTACTTCACCTTTTTTTAAATCCTTATCTACAACACATTGTAATTGTCGACCGACCTCGACAACGTTTATTCTATCTGTTTCAACAAACGAAGCTGAAAGAACTTCTGAATTCACCTGATTAACTAACATACTGATTAACTCATCGGCAGTTAGCACAATTTCATCACCTTGTTTTACTGTGAATTTTATAAGTTTCTTTTTTATAGCTTCATCTGAATATTTCACTTCTATAGTGAATGTTCCTTTATCTAGTTTTACTCCTTTATTACTCATAGTGGTTGATTAAGATTTTCACCTGTTCTAATATTATTAATTTCTACAACAAATCTTTGTACAAGAGCTGTCTCAAATTCTACGGTTAGTGCATTTACAACTGTTTTAAATTCAGTCTCTCCTACAAGTGACATGACTTGAGTAAGAGAGCGTTTTAAAAGTTCAACAGCTCCTTGATAATGCTCACTATTTGCAAAGGATACTACTTTTTGTTGCATTGTTACATCTTGTGTGTTTTCCATATTTTTAATCAACTATACTATTAAAATAATCTAATGCTCTTTTCCTATTTTCAGGAGTGTCGTGTATCATTCCTTTTCCTACATAATAATCAACATAATCATTAGCAAGACTTTCAGGACTAAAATCCTCCTTGTTTTTTCTCTTACTATTAAAATATCGTTGTGAAAGTCTTCCTGCTCCTTCGACTGACATAAGTTCTTTTTGAATACTATTTATATCCATACCAGGAGTTAATGGGGCACCATATTTTGTGTAAGTTTTAGGATTTGCTTCTCTATTTATTTGAGATTTAGCTAATTCAGCCAAGGCCACTGGCGTTAGACCGTATTCCCCTCCATAACCTGTATTATAATTTACTGTTCTTGGTTGCTCATTTTGATTTGCCGCAGGAACATTATAAACCCTACCTTGATTCCTCGGAGTGTTAGGAGATAATCCTCTATTTGATTCAAGGAAACGAATAGCATCTGGTATCTTTTCAGGTGATACAACTCTTGGTTTAACTACTGGTTCTGGAGGAGCAACATAATGTTCAGTTAGCATACGAGAAGGTATAGCATTTACTGCCTTACTTATTCCCCTACCAACTGAGTTAAAAATATCTGATATCTTCATATTATTTTATTATCCAGGAAAGAATGGAAGGTTTGCGGCCCGTCCCATAGAAGCATCAACAGCTCCCATCATTGGTGATTGTGGTCTTGGGACTTCATTAGGATTTTGAGGTTGCATTGGATTAGTTCCATCTTGAGACATTTTTTGTCCAGAAGATTCCATGTCACCAGATCCACCTCCAGCTGCTGTTTGCATCGCAGTGTTCTGTGCATCCATCATCATTTGTTGTTGCATCATTTGTTGTTGCATCATTGAAGGCATTTTCGCCATGATTGCATCATAATCTGCTTTTGAAATAAAGTCGTATATGTTTTGTCTTTGGATGTTAAGGAGTTGCTCGAGAGCCTTTAACTGTGAGGCAGCGGCTTCAGGGTCCTGATTTCTCATTGAGAAAATAAGAGTAATCTGATTTGTGATAACTGGAAAGAGAGCCATAAAAGTCTGCTTCTGAATCTCAAGTGATGGAAGGAGCATTGAATCACCGTCAATAACGAACTCAAGATATGCTGACTTATGTCCATGAGCATCAAGTTCATCAAACAGACTCTTTGCTGATATTGTTCTAGGTTCAACATTGTCCATGATTTCTCCCTCCGGAGTAAAGTCAAAATTAAGTCTAAGGTTTGGAGAGGCAGCAACTGCATGTCCTTTTGGAATACCATCGTCACCAATAATTTGTTCAGATTGTACAAAGTAGTTAGGATTCTGTTTTGTAAATTCAGCAAGGTTTTCGTCTGAATCAATCATAAAAACTTTATCAACTGTATATGTTTGCATCATCCAAGAAGCAGCAATGTGTGCATCCATTTGAAGACCATTCATAACTGAATTCTTTGGAGGAGTAAGACGGTTGTATGCTGCCTCTTTCAGAATCACTGTTGAACCAAGAGTGTTCTCAGCGTTTTGTCCAGCGACAATATTGTTTACTCCAGTGTTCTGCTCTATAGATTCCTTCTGTTTGTCAGCGAAAGCAATTCCTTGCTGGACATTTCCAGTTGTTCGAACAATATCAATTGTTGAACCAGGAGTCTTAGGGTTTACGATATTCGGTCCACGTTTATATGTTGCTGTTCCGTTCTGAACTTGAGGTCCGAAAAGAAGAGGGAAGATTTCTGCTTCAACTTGCTGTGCGTTAAGTGAGTTAATATATGTAAATAGAGCAGTATTTCCACGCATCATTTCATAAAGACCAACTCCGTATGGGTCATTTGGATTTTTAGTAAAACATCGGACAATTATAGTTGAGCCATGAGATTCATCGTTTGGCATTTCCCCATCGTAAATAAGCAATTTCCCACATTTTACAATGTATCGATTTAATAGTACGTTCTCATAATAACCAATAGTGACACTTGTCTTAGTCTTTTCATCATTCTCTTGCTTTGCTTCATCTGAGACAGAACAGTATTCCAACTTAGATTTGTTGTCTTTAGCTTGGGGATACTTTTCATAGAACTCTGACTTTGGCATATCTCTTTCGTAATATACCTCCATTTGTGACCAATAGTCACCTTGGTTAAATCCTATTCCAACCCATGTTCTAGTAGGATCTAATGGTTCACGGTAAATATCATCGAATAGAATTTTGTCTACTCCTTTTCGTTTCACTTGAACTCTTCGTGGATAGACACGCCATGCCGCCCATCCATAAGTAAATAGATTTTGATACACCAACATCATAGTATTTTCACCATTCGCACCAGAAAGAGCCCAACCTCTTCTCCAAAGTTCATACATTGCTCGAGCATAGACCTTGTCATCAGCAAAAACCTCCGCATCAGGCAGTTTTCCAGCCAAAACAGAGGTGGCAATCATAATTTTTGAGAAAGCAATTGGTTCCTGGGAAACTGGAACACCTGAACGGTTTTGGTCCCGGTCATTTAACTTTTGAGGATATACATTTATATCGTAAGCTCCATTAGCCATACGATTGTAAAACATCATAGAACCCCAACCAGACTTCTCATACAACTTCTGTCCATAAGAAACACTTGTGTTTACTAAGTTTATTGAAATTTCAGAGGATAAAGCATCGAATTTTTCTCGATACTGGCTCTTTTTCATCTCTTTTTTCTTTTCTTCAACGAAATCTACTACAATTTTGTCTTCGGGAGATAATTTTGCCATTATTTTTAAAATTTTATGAATTTATACATAAATAATATACTTATTTGAAATAAAACACAATTAAGTTGTCAACTTTACTGAGTTTCTCCGAATAAAACTTTCAAATGTGAGAAACCTTCAGTTCCTTGAACATCAGCAATATACCTACCTTGCTCCTGAAGAACTGCATATCCAATAGAAGCCGCCATCACACAATTGAAAACCAAAATTCCGTTAGCAAAGTATTCGTGGGTATCAGCAACCTGAAGATTGTAGACCCTTCTCCTTTGCAGCTGCTTTATCATTAGAATATTTAACCCTGCACTTTTTAGAACAATACTTAAGGTGATTAACGGCAGCAATAAACATAGTCTTGCAGATAGGACAACTAACAGTTTTACCAAACTTAAAATTATTGTTTTTGTGGTTCGAATACCAAACACTACATTTTTTAGAACAAAATATAGAGCTCCTAACCCTAGATTCAAAACTTTTCTTGCAGATTCTACAAACAAACCACTCGGGTTCTTTGAGTTGAAGTGAACCATAGATGTTTTGTCTGTTAAACTCGATACCCTCTTTTGTCCTTCTCCAAATTGCCCCTGATTCATAAAGTCTTGTCCCTTGTTTTTTAGCAGTTTTACTAGAAAGCTCTCTTCTCTCAGGAGTTCCCATGTGATGTTTCGCATGTTCACTTGCAGACATACATTCCAAATTTTCAATTTTGTTATTAAGAGGGTTACCATCTTTATGGTGTATAACATTATACCTAGATATCTCTCCGTAAGTATCAATCCAAATCTGCCTATGTAATGCAACAAGTGGTACTTTCCCATTATCATGTCTCCAAAAATATACACGATGTTGTCTGCGTTTTGACTCTGTGTGTCGAGTATATCTTTTGCCTCCGTATATAATAATTTCTCTATCATCCTTTTTGTTGAGTTCCATATATATAGTGTATCACTATCAGTAACAGTAGACAACACAATATCTCCTTTTTTAGAATTATCCTTGGTTGATACAATGGAATGGTCAGGTGTACCCACCAATCCTATATTATTTACTACTCTTTTATAACTACTACGGGTTATTTCCACAGGTCTGTACCCATTACGAGTCATAACCATATCCCCCACTTTTATTTTTTCAATCGGAATATTACCTTTGTCAGTAAGAATTTGTGTCCCAGCAACGAAACAATCATCCTTTTTTTTATCCATAGCCTCTGGCTTACCTTTTACATTTCGAATGAAAGTAAACATCTCATTAAGGAGTGCTGATGGAAACCCACTATTCTTCCTAAGAAAGACCGCTTTCAATGCCGCTAATGAGAATGGTCGTGTAGAGGAGGTAGTCTTCCAACCAAAAAACTTTGTAATCTTCTGAGTTATATCGTCAAAGACCTTCCGAGCATAAAGATTTACATACCCCATCTTTTCTAAAGCATCGTTGACCCAGAGTCCATCTTTATTTACTTCGATAGCAAGTAAAGCCCAATTATAAAATTTCCCGAGTTTATATGCTTCGTTAGCCAATTCATCTGGTGATACTTGTGACCGGTAAATCCCAGCACAATTTTCAGTCTTATGATTAATAACATAGAGCACCTGAGCATCCCCGTGAGCTAGACCCTCCGAAGTATCCCCACCAATAATATACCTAGTCCCAACTTCCGGCTTTTCGAACATTTCAAAGTTCCCGGATGAGTTGGCCATAAAACTAACTTCACCTTTTTCATCAGTAAATAGTTCTCCTTTTATTCCGTGTTCCACCTTCGCAAGAAGAGAAGCCACTTTAGCAATGGGGAAGTAAGATTGCCCGGTTGATAGAAAAGCCTCCTCTGGAGTAGTCGGGTATTCCTGCTTCAATTTTTTCACAGCATCAGTACCACCCTTTCCTCCAAGCTGTTGCCATTTCATGTAGTAGTAAGTTATCTCTAAATCCGTAAGATTATTTTCCGACTGGTACTCAGTCCAATCAATCTCACACTCATCCATCTCCAAAGTTGGTATAGTATTCTGAATCTTCTTCATTTCCATATCATCATACTGCCAGTTGTAGAAGTGTGGGAGAAACTGAACTTGAGAAAGCTGAGGAGTAATCTTCTCCCGAGTAAGCCACCTCTCTTGAAACACTTCATAGAACCTCCCTGCCATACCTTCCGCAGTACTTTCAATAAAAATAAAACCATCAAAAGGAACCGCTGGAAAAGTTCCTGTTTCCACTTCATCCGCTCTCTTAGGAAATAAGATACACATCTTCGCAAACTCAGAAATATGCACAAGATGAAATGTTCCAGAACGTCCAGAGGTAGAAACAGTAATCGAAGAAGTCGAACCCTTCTCTGGTCCGTAGTCTAATGTCACCTGTATCTTCTTCGCTGAGTTGTGTTTTATATTAAAGAACGCATCTTTAACATCAGCCGCCATGTTTCTAACTGCAAAGTCTACTTTCTTATCAAAAATCTGAGTAGCATCTTCAACTTTGTGAGCAATAATAATAGCCTCCTTATTCGTATTAAAAAGAATCTCATCTAATATAAAAATATCAATAAATGTCGTAAACCCAAGTTGCCTCGCTTTTAAAATAACATGCCTGTGGTATATCTTTCCTGGGATAGATAAGTAATTTTCAAAAAAATGAAGTTGTGCCCGATTCATATTAAAAGGCTCCTTCTTCCCATCCTTAGTTATTATCCAATATAAATTATCCATCCTCCATCTCTTATTTTTAATAAGCTCTGGATTTGCAATAAGCTCTTCCGTTATTTTTTCGTTATGTTCAGATACGAGATTTGTCATATTTTAAAAATCTAAATCCTCTAACTTAACCTCCTTAAATTCCGTTTCCTTAATCTCTTCAACTGGCGGTAGCACTTCATCCGCTGGTAAAGGTGCCTGATTATAAATCTTTTGCAATACCACAGTACGCAACCTATTACTCGATTGTTCCTTAGGTTTAGTCGATTCCATCATCCCTTTATTAAATCTGTCCCATGCACCAGCAATAGCATTTAAAGCAGAAACTAAATCCTTATTAGTAAAGTCCTCTAATCCTCTAGCCTTAAATTCTGACATAACTGCAACCGCTAAATTACCTGAGTCAGAAGCAAGTCGTGCCATAGCATTATTAAAGCCGGGTTTTGATTCAATCTTTGAAACAATTGAATTAGCAACACTCGGGGCATATCCCACATCTAAAGCGATAGTTTTTTTATCCTCTCCTTTAGCTCCCCACACCCTTCTAGCGTACGCTAATTGTTTCATTGAAGAACCTCTTCTTGATATTTTCATATTAATAATGATACTTCTTTTTTTTAAAATTGTATAGCCTACATTAGATTCTAAACCCTTGACAACATAGTCGGGACATTGGGGCATAGAAAAGTGTCATTTCGGGAACTTTTTCACATTTAAGGGGGGAGGTACTGGTACTTTTTTATATTTATATACCGGGGGTATTACGATAGGGGTGACCCCCATCCCACTTATACCCTTATTCTTAGCCATATATTATAATTTCTACTATTGACAAACCTTCAAAAGTATGAGGGCATAGGGACAAACCTTGAAAAAGTCTATGCCCCGATTTAGCCTTATTCCTAGCCACGCTACAGGACGGGACAAACCTTGAAAAAGCTATGCCCCAATATTATAAAGCCAAGCAGAGCCGTATTCTGAGGCTTTTTAGCCTTTCGGGACATAGATTTAGAAAAAAAAAAAGTATTTTGTAAAATAAAATTTTTATTTGTAGGAAAGTTTACAAAAATCAATGTCCTTGTGCCCCAATGTCCTTAGCGTTATGTCAATAGCAACAATCCATAGCCCACAATAGGAATATAAAATCACCATTTTTAGATCATATATATGTATAAAAATAATTGACATATATGTATATTAATGTTGTATCACATAATAGGTGTTGACACTGGCACATGATAGGAATATACTCTATATATAGATATAAATAATTACTACTAAAAAATATCTATAATAAATAAAAATGAAAAAAGCATACATATATATAGGAAGTAACAACGCTACTCATGAACTAGAATCCGAAAAAGCTATCAATATAATATCAGACCATTTTGACGGATTCAGTGCCTATGAAATCATAGGATTTTGGAAAGGTTCAAAAGAAAAGACTCTCAAAGTAGAGATCGTGATCGATAATGATACAGCTTTAATAGTGAAAGTATGTAAAGAGTTAAAAACAAAACTATTCCAAGAGGCTATCATGCTTGAAATAGTAGAGAGTAACGTAGCATTTATACAATAATAAAATAATAAAATGAAAATAACATACAACGAATATATAGAGAATAACACAATTAATTGCGATGTATCATATCGTGGAGGTAGTTTGAAAGTGGATATATCCGGTTTACTATCACAAAAAAGCCTGGAGGCCATAGAAGAAGCCGGGGAGGAGGCAACCGCCGGAGCGTATCAAAACTATTTAGGAGGAGGAATAGCCGGGAGTATACAGACGGGAAATAACTTTGATCCGTCTTTACTCACAAAAGTAGACCGGAAGAAGTGGGACGTACTTAAAGAAGACTTGAAAAGATATTTTTACAATCTTAATAATGGAGGCGGGGACGAATACATGCAAGAGAATGTTACCGGAGCAACCGCTGGAGGCTATGAGGCAACACAAAGACTCGCAAAGAGTGGGTATTAATAACCAGTTAGAAAGCACTATATACCTTATAGTGCTTTCCATACTGTTTATATTGCAACGCTAGGGCAATAGACACAGTACTTTGACAACTTAATATTAAACATAAAAACATGAAAAAAAAATTACTTGCTGGGATAACACAAGATAATGGAATGTATTTTTTGGAAATTGATACAACTAACGGAAAGCGCAACGGATATAATGAGTTTACCATGTCCGGCTTCACTGTTAGACCTATCACAAGAGAAGACGCAATCACACAATGCAAGGAAATGCTTGATGAGGATGAATGGAAGCAAGCAGTGGAGGCCAACAGCACAACGCTAGGAATTAATGATTGGATCAAATACGTGCTTGATTCAGACGGGGAACTTGTAGGCTTTGACAATTCTTTATTTGACAATGAGGTTGAAGTGGATGGTGTAGACTATTTGTTCAGTAGTGAGTCATGCGGACAGCATGAAGAAAACGATTTGAAACACTACTTTATAAATGAAAACTTGTTCAAACAATTAATGAAGATATGGAAACAGTACCACATGAAAGAATTGCCAGAAAACTCAGCCTTGTCTATTGTAGAAGAAACAAAAGAGATCAAGCAGGATTTGGACATGTTAGCGATTGAAGCAATAAAAATTATCAATCAATAACATGACAAAAAAAGACTACGAACTAATAGCAGAAACTGTAGCACGTTTTAACAAACAATATCCCTATTGGAACGCGCAAATAAAAAACTTGGTAAGTGATATAGCAGACTCATTGAAGCAAGATAATGATCGTTTTAACAAGATAAGATTCATGGAAATGTGTAAATTTCCAAATTAGAGCTTCGATCCATATTGCTACTTGATAGCATAAGGACATAAAGCCGGACACTAGCAGTCCGGTTTTTTTGTATCCCATAAAGTCCACAACACCTTAGATTGTATACTTTATAAACTAACTAATAAAAACTAACATGAAACTATACAAATACAACGATACTCAATACGTAGCAATTTACAAAGGTCAACACGAATTTGGCCTTTCATACCTCGAGGCCTTGCATAATTTACTCGTAGCTCTAAACATCAAATAACATGAATAAATACAAAGTAGAATTTACAATCACTACAAATTATGTAGTGGACATACTAGCCGATACAGAGGATATTGCAAAAGAAATAGCTACAACAAAATTTGCAGATATAAAAGCAAG
>Ga0163148_10001449_pt1 | contig 30717 bp, 29 predicted proteins | sample OliLakLV19MP7P2_FD_148606 | JGI IMG/M metagenome (GOLD analysis project Ga0163148, IMG submission 148606) | Freshwater microbial mat bacterial communities from Lake Vanda, McMurdo Dry Valleys, Antarctica- Oligotrophic Lake LV.19.MP7.P2 | ecosystem: Environmental > Aquatic > Freshwater > Lake >... | reverse complement strand
GTGTGACGTGCATGCGGCCTCCTTGCCTTTGCCTTGCGTCACGGAAGTATGCGGCAGCGCGGGCCCGCGCGCAACCTAACACGCGCCGTACGGCGCGCGCGAATCAACTACGAGCCGTATAAGAAGGAAGAAGGAAGAAGTACGGACTGCTTCATCCTGCAGCCTTCATCCTTCTTACGTCCTGAGCGCATCGCGGGAGCGCGCGACTAGCATCTCGTCCATCGACGCTCAATTGCCAACCCTCTGCGCTGTGCGAGCTGTCGCTACAGCCTCGTCGGCCAAGCGAGCGATGCGGTGTGTCCCGAGTGCGCATACTCGGTCGACGCGTCAATGCGTGCTGCGGGCGAGTGGTCGACGCGGCGCATGAAGAGTTATCGCATCGCGTGCCTTGCGCTCGTCGTCGCATCCGCGACATGGGCGGCGGTGATCGGTGAACTGTGGTGGGCGATTTTGAGCATCTCGCCGCGCGAGCCGGCCTCTGTCATCTTCTTGATGGTGATCCATCTCGTTGCGCTGTGCGTCGCGCTGTTTGTGGGCACGCATGCGTCGGCGCTGCGTCCGAAGCGCGCTCTGCTTCGACTCGGCGCAGTGCTGGGTGCCGCGATTCTCTTGATTGCGGGACTGATGATCGCCCTGCAAATACGACTCGTCGTGTTGCATTCCGACCTTCCGATGTTGGCATTTACTTTCTTCGCATTCGGCACGCGCGTCCTCGGATTCTGTGTGAGCGCCTGGACGCTGGTCGTCGGCGTTCGCGGCCTCGAACGCACGTGGACGAGCACAGTGTAACCTTGCGATCGAAAGTTCGATTCGAAGGTGAGTGTCGTTAAGGACTGCTCGATTCTCGAGATTGTTCAGATTGACCGTCGGGATCGCGCCTTCCTTCATCCGCCTTTTATACGTTCTTCCCTCGTTCGGTCCGCCTCTAACCTCAGCGCATCGCCGGCCGGAAGTTCAAAATCTTGCAGCACCGCCCGCACGATTTCGTCGGCGACCTCGCGATTCCCCTGCGAAGCTTCAAGGTGTGCCCGCTTCACCATCGTGGCTGCGACCTCGCGGTTGCGCTCGCCCAGCTGTTGCCGAAACACGGATTCTGCCTCCATCAGTGATGCGCGCGCCGGCTCGATGCGGCCGTTGGTCCCCTGCTCCACGCCGAGATTGCGCAGCACGCGGGCTTCGTCCACCGCACGGCGATCGCGCTCCTGCATCCCGCGCATGAACGCGAGTGACCGCGCGAACATCGTCTCGGCCTCGGCGTGCTCGCCTTCGTCGCGCAAGAGTGTGGCCAGTCCGTTGAGTCCGCTCGCGACCATGACGGCGTTCGCGAGCGGGTCGCCGGCTGCGTGCAGCTGTTCGTGAATTGCAAGAGACTCGCGATACAGCCGCATCGCCGCGTCATTGCGACCCAGTCCGCGCGACGTCGCCGCAAGATGGCGCATCGTCAGCGCGGTTTCGCTGTGGACGCGCCCAAGCGCCGCGACGCGGATCGTCAGCGCCTCCTCGTACAGGGCGCGCACATGATCCAGTTTCGTCCGGTCACCTTCCGCAAGCCAGAACTCCGCCGCCGCGAGGCCATGGAGCGCTGCTTCCCGCAGCGGCTCGCCACGATCGAGCGATGCGGCGCAGATCGCGAGCGAACGCTCGAATATGGCCTTGGCGACAGCGTATTCCGTCAGTGTGTTGTAACTCTCGCCGACCAGATTCAGCACGCGCACCTGCGCCTGCGGATGTCGACTCATGCGCTGATCGATGTGCTGCGCGAGATCGTCAAGCATCGTCCGTCGCACGCCCTCGAACGGCGTGTCGCGCATCGCGTTGGGATCCAGGCCGAGCGTCCAGAGCACGTAGTCCGCGACAGCTCTCGAATCGGTCGCCCGTTCGCGCTCGTTTTGTTCGGCGGTGCGTGTGCGGAGCAGCAGCGCTGTTGACACGATCAGCGCGACGATGAGCGTCGTGCCTATCCCGACAACTGCAGCGACCTGCGCGCGATGGCGCGAGGCGTAGCGCATCAGGAGATACGCCGTCGTGGGTGCTCGCGCCGTGACGGGATCGCGCCGCAGGAATCGCGCGAGATCCGCTGCGAAATCGCCCGCGCTCCCGTAACGGCGCGCCGGCGACTCTTCCAGCGCTTTCGCGACGATCATCGACAGGTCGAACGGAACCGCGAGGACAATAGTGTGCAACGGACTGGGCTTGTCCTCCATGACCGCGCGCACCGCGCCGCTCAGGCTGCCCGGCGCGAACGCGCGGGCCGCACGACCCGCGAACATCTCCCACGCGATGAGGCCGAGCGCAAACACATCGCAGCGCGTATCGACTGGATCACCACGTACCTGCTCGGGACTCATGTACTGCAGCGTGCCGACGAGATGCCCCGACTCAGTCTCGTTCGATGCGCCGGGACGGTCATCGCGCGTCAGTCGCGCCACGCCGAAGTCCAGCACGCGCGGGCGAGGTTTCCCGGTTCCGTCCCGCTCGACAAGCAGGTTTTCCGGCTTGAGATCGCGATGGATGATGCCGTTCTGATGCGCGTGCTGCACTGCGTCGGCGATCGCGACGAGCGCGATCACGCGCGTCGAGACATCAGGCGCTTCCGTCTGCAGCCAACTGCGGAGCGGCACGCCTTCGACGAGTTCCATCGCGACGAACGGCTGCGGTCCGAAGCCGAGATCGGCGCTTCCGGCCGCGTACACCGACGCAATGCCCGGATGCCGCAGCATGGACGCGCTCGCCAGTCCAGGACGAACCAGCTTGAGCGCCACCGTGCGCTGCGGCTGCCGCTGCTGCGCTCGATAGACGACACCCATGCCGCCGTGTCCGATCACGGCCTGCAGTGTGAACTCACCGACTGTGCGGCCGATGAGCGAATCGGCCGCACGGCTGCTCGCGCTGTCGGGATCTGCCATCGATGCCGATACTTCGCGCGCAGCGTCGATCACGCCGCTCGCAGGCGTCTCGAGAAATCGTCGCGATGCATCGGCCGCCGTCAGCAGCGACGCGACCTCGTCGCGCATCGCCACGTCATCGCCGCAACGACGGCGGAGCCATTCATGCCGTTCGTCACGAGGGATCTCGAGCGCTGCAAAGAAGATGCGCTCGCTCTCGAAGCCGCTGTCGGAGTCGGCTTCCGTCATGGGTCACCGGACACATCGCCGCCGAGTTCGCGGAAGAGCCACGCCTTCGCGGACGTCCAGTCGCGCTCGACGGTTGCTGTGGCGATGCCAAGTTCTTCAGCTGCACGTTCGATCGAGAGACCGGCGAAAAATCGCAGCATGACGACATCGTGCTTGCGCGGATCTCTCTCGACAAGCCGGCTGAGCGCGCTGTCGAGTGCGAGAATGTCGATCGATTCGTTGTCGCGGTCGATGCTGAGATCGTCAAGTTCAATACGCTGGCGATCGCCGCCGCGCTTCAAACGACCGCGCGCCCGGGCGCGCTCGACCAGGATGCGCCGCATCGCAATTGCCGCCGCCCCGAAGAAGTGGCCGCGTCCGTCCCACTGCCGCGCACTGGCTTCACCGGTCGCGCCGGCGAGACGCAGATAGGCCTCATGCACCAGCGCCGTCGCCTGGAGCGTTCCGCCGCGGCGCTCCTGCGCGAGCCGCGCTTCGGCGAGCCGTCGCAACTCGTCATACAGCTGCGGGAAGAGTGTCTCGGCCGCATGGCGTCGATCACTGTCGCTTCCGCCCGGGGCATCGCTCGGTCCATCGCTTGAAGTGGGCGGCTCGGTCATTGCGGGCATGGTCCTCGAGCGCGACCTCGCAAGCAATTCCGGAAGCAGTTTGGATGCCGCCTCAAAAGATGCACCCCCCGATGAGTGAGCGCGAAACACGGTGGCGCATGAAGGACCGACGGGCCGGCATGTGCCGAGAACGTCGCTTTCGGGCCGAGGCAAACGTTCATTCGGCCCACGAACAGCTCCCACAGGAGTACTTTCCATGCGTTCCTCGCACTCACGCGCTTCGGACCGAACGGTCACCCTCGCGCGACAGCTCGCCGTCGCCGTTCTCGGTTGTACGCTCGCCGCGGTCGTCCTTTCCATCCCCAGCCGGGTCGACGGGTGCGGCGGCGTGCCGGCGCCGCAGGTCTGCGGCAAGAGCACGTCGCTCACCAAAGCACCGCCCGCTGTCTTCCCCGTCGCCTTTTTCGGAGGCGTGGTCGGCTTCCCGGTCACCGTCAACGTCGCAGCGTGGGGAGGCGGATGTCCTGCGCCGACGACGACCACGATCTCCCTCTCGATAGCGTGCCTGCCTCCGACCGGCGCCGCCGGATCGATCACGATTCCGACGCCGACGCCGGGAATTTATCCGGTGATCGTGCCGGTGTTCATCCCGCCAGGTCCACCGCGCATCTGCACGGTCTTCGGCACAGCCACGACAACGTGGGCTGACGGCACATCGACTGCGGGCGTCGGCGACACGACGTTCTGTGTCGTCGAGCCTTCACCGCTCGACCTGACGCTGCCGCGTCTGGAGATGGAACGAATCACCGACGCCGTGCAACGCGCTCATCCCGGGGATCAGCGTGTGCATCTCTTCCGCTTCACGAACAACGATCCGCTCGAGTCAATCACATTTGGCGTCGATGCGGACAGTGAACAGACTGCTCGGCTCAGCACCGGCTCGGGCTTCGCGCCCGGAAGCGGCCAAGGTGTATTCTCGATTTCGGATCCGGGCGAGGGCGACAATTTTCCGATCGCGTTCCTCGAAGATGTCGGCGCTGACGGTTGCATTCCGCTGCCGATCGATCCGATGGGCTTCTCCGTTCCGCACATCTCCAAGACGTACACACTCGCCGCCGGCGAGAGTCGTGTCATCGCGATCGCGCAGCGCTCCTGGCCGATGTGCGGATGTGGTTCGTCATGCGAGTCCCGCGTGAAGGTCGGCGGCGTCTGGTCGGACGGCACCGAGGCGCTCGCATGCGCGGGGGCCGGGCTGATCGTCGACTGCACCGTTCCGCCCGACTTCTCATGCCCTGATGGCGGCGCCGCGTGGAATCTCACCGAAGCGCCGCCGTGGCAGCTGAGCGGCGCGATCCACAACCCGGCGATCGCCGACGGCATGGGCAGCGTTCGCATTCTTTCGTCGGAGGTCATCGCCAACGGCATGTTCGACGGCATGCAGTCGCCGTCGTTGAACTTCGACGGCGTGCGCGGACGCATGGAGGCGACGCATTTCGCGCCCGACGTCATCGCGCAGGAGAACCAGTTCATTCTGGTGAACGCGGTGCTCGAAGCCGGCGCCGCCGGTCCGGGATACCAGTCACAGCTGACGCAGCTCACGCCGATGGATCCTCCGGAGAATCTCATGCCCGAGTGGATCTGGATCGACGCGCGGCACACGCTGGTGGGACCAGGCATTCCGCCCGCGCTCGACTCATTCTTCGATGTGTTCTACAGCGTGCAGCTGGACGGAGTGTCCGGCGGTCTGCATCGCCGCGCCCGCATCCTTCCCAACTCCTTCAGCGTCACACCGATCTCGGGAACGCAGTATGGCATCACGTTTACAGCCCAGTTCCTGCCGGTGCCCGGACTTCCGCCCTTCATCGAGCGGATCGATCTGCACGTTGATGCGAGCGGCACCTTGATCGGCTCACTCGACGGCGTTGTTCCACCCGTCAACGACGAGTGCTCCGACGCGCTGGAAATCAATGCCGGCGAAACGGCGTTCACGACAATCGGCGCGACCACGAGCGACGCGCCGCTGCCCGACTCGTGCGATGACGGATTCGGAACGTCGTTCGTCGACGACATCTGGTTCTACTACCAGTCCGGCGGCGACGGCGTCGCGACCGTGTCGACATGCGGCGCAGCGGACTTCGACACACGCATCGCCGTCTACAGCGGCTGCCCGGCGGACGGAGGCGAACTCCTCGCGTGCAACGATGACGCCCGCGGCTGCGCGGATCTCACGTCGCAGCTCAGCTTCCCCGCTGTCTGCGGCGGCGTGTACGTCGTCCGGCTCGGCGGTTTCGGCGGCGCCGGTTCGGGCACAGTGAGCGTGACAAACGACGGCGTGTGCGAGGCACTCTGCGCCGCCGACCTGAACGGTGACGGCGTAGTGAATGCAGCGGATCTCGCGATCCTGCTCGGCGCGTGGGCGACCACAGGGCCCGGCGACCTCAACGGCGACGGTGTGGTTGATGCAGCAGATCTGGCCGTCCTGCTCGGCGCGTTCGGCGAGTGCCCGGTCGCGGCCACCGCGGACTACCAGTTGTTCTTTGATCCCGAAGACACGAAGGTGAAGTACGGCGTCGCCAACGCCAACGGCAGCCGAGCGTTCATCGTGACCGCGGTGCAGCTCGGATCCGTCGCGCTGAAGGACGGAACACCGGACCTCGAAACGAACCTCGCCGGCGACGACAGCGGCGAATCACGCGTCAAGTGCGTGAAGGCCGGACCCGGCTCGATCCGCATCAAGATCCTGAAGGGCGCCAACGAGGTGTTCAACGACGTGATCTGCTTCGAGTGCGAAGCGGCGGAGGCAACGCCGGTGGAGGTGGTGTGCCCGTGAGGTGATCCAGCGTGGGTGCAAACCCGCGGCATCGGAGGAGTGATCCTTCGGTGCCGCGGGCGCTTTTGTCGCCAGACGAGAGCAGGCCTCCACTTTCCGTCGGAAAGTTCGGCGGCGGAATTCGCCGTTGCCAATGGGGGGCCCACTGCCGAGTCCTGATACCAGGAGAACAAGATGACCGCAACCAACACCTGCGCCATGGCATTCTTTGCGGGCGCAATCGCGCTCACCGTCACGCCGCACCTCGGCGCGCAATCGGTGCCGGGCTTTGTGGTCGAGCAGCATGACGCCCTTCAAGCCGTGGCGCATCGCCGACGGTGGTGCTCCGATTGTCGAGGTCGGCAACGATCCAATTCCGGATCCCGACGTCGTCGCGTTCGACGCGTCCGGGACGATCTCTGGCGTTCCCGGTTCACTGCTTGTCGCGGGACTCATTTCTCAGTCCGTCTGTGGCATCAGCGCGATCGCGCCGAACGGCACGGTGACGACGCTGTGGGAATCGAACCAGTGGGTCAACGTCGCCGCGATGCGCTTCGACCACGCGGGCCGACTTCTTTTCATTGCGGCTGAGTCAGACTCCATCTGGGTCACCACGGGCAACACGCCAACGGTCCTTGTCGATATTCCAGGCAACGTCGATCCGTTGTGGATGACGATCGCGCCGGATGACTCGATCTACGTCAGCGACGCCGCCGGCGTCATCCACGTGTACTCGTCAACGGGCGCGCTCATCGACAGCTCGTTCGCGAATCTCGGCGGGCCCGCGCTGCTCGACTTCGCACCGGGCGGTTCGTTCGGAACGGACCTGTACGCGATACGGCGCTCGACGGGCACGCTGTATCGCGTGGACGGGCGCGGCGGATTGACCATCGTCGGAACCGGCTTCGGTGCGGGCACGACGCTCAACGACATGATCTTCGGTCCGTGCGGACAGCTGTATGTCGCACGCAATCTCACCGACGAAGTGCTGGTCGTGAAGGCGGAGGTCTGCGCGTGCGGATCACCGAACGGCGCCGACTTGAACGGCGACGGCAGCGTCGGCGCCGCAGACCTGGCGCTCCTGCTCGGCGCGTGGGGCACGAACGACTGCAGCGCGGATCTGAACAGCGACGGAACTGTCGGAGCGGCGGATCTTGGGATTCTGCTGGGAGCGTGGGGGACGTGAAGTAGCGCCTGTCCAGCTGCTCGCTCGATCAGACCACGATCCCGCGCCAGCGCGCCACTTCCGGCTCCAACACTCTGACGAAAGAATCTGTGCAATCTGCGAAATCTGCGGACGACCGACCACGCCGTCGCAACGCCCCCGTCCCGCACCGCAACTTTTTCGCAATCCCTGATGGCAGGTTCTCGCTCCATCCTCCGCGTCCTTGCTGACGCCGCCTCCGCCCTGGTCAGGACGGAACCGCGGCTCATAAAGGAAACGCATCATGTTCAAGCTTCATATTTCTCCGCAGCGTCACGGCGCCATGCGCCCCATGCCCGCCGCCGTACTCGCATTCGTGGCCAGCTCGCTGGTCGGTACCGCCTCCGCCGATTCCGTCGTTCTCGTCTCACTTAACGAAGAGACGAACGGGCGCTTCGGCTTCTCTGTCGCCGCGATCCCTGATTGCGACGGCGACGGTCACGACGACGTGATCATCGGCGCGCCCGGCGAGAACGGCGGCGGCGTCGACGACGCCGGCCGCGTCTACATTCACTCCGGCGCCACCGGTGCGCTCATCCGCGGTCACAGTTCACCGAACGACACCGTCGACGGCGCCTACGGATTCGCCGTGGCGGGTGTCGGGGATCTCACGGGCGACGGCCGCGGCGACTACATCGTCGGCGCGCCGCTCGAGGCCGGAGGCGGCCGCGTGTACGTGTACTCCGGCGCCACCGGCAATCTGGTGCGCATGCACACGTCGACAACGCCAGTTGCGTTCGGGCGCTTCGGTGCTGCTGTCGCCGGTCTTGACGACCTCACGAACGACGGCCGCGGCGACTACATCATCGGCGCGCCGAATGAGACATGGGTCTTCGCTGACGCAGGCCGCGTGCACATTTACAACGGTTCAACTGGCGGCGTTCACTCCGTGCGGACCTCCATCACTCCCGAGCTCGGCGGCGAGTACGGCACCAGCGTCGCAGGTGTTCCCGATCTCGACGGCGACGGTCGCGGCGACTTCGTCGTCGGCGCGCCGTACGAAGATCCCGGCGCGCTGCCGATCGACGCCGGTCGCGCATATGTTTACACGGGACTCAACACTGCACTGCTGCACACGTTCTCATCGCCGAACGCGCAAGCGTCCGGGCGCTTCGGCATGTCGGTCGCAGGCATTCCTGACGTCGGCGGCTTCGGCGGCGGTGATGTCATCCTCACGATCAGCACCTGCGACCAGGCGGACTTCAACACGAAGCTCGCGGTGTATGACGGCTGCGGCGTGGCGTGTTCGACCTCGACGCTCATCGGCTGCAACGATCAGGGACTGCTGTGCGGCGGAGGCACCTCGACGATGGACATTCCGATCGTCGCAGGTGATTGCCTGCGGATCCGCATCGGCGGTTCCGGCAACCCCAGCGGCACAGGCATCCTCACGCTGACATGCACACCATGCAAGTCAGCCGACATCAACGGCAACGGCACTGTGGACGCGGCGGATCTGGCGATTCTCCTCGGTGCCTGGACGGGCGCGCCCTGCGCAGGCGCCGCGTGCGACGCTGATCTCAATGACGATTCGCTTGTGAATGCGGCGGATCTGGCGATTCTGCTCGGGGAATGGGGCGGGAACGGCGGCTGCTGAGCCGGAGAGGGAGACGAATCAGCAGCAGCTATGGCGACGGCGCGCTCCGAGCGACAGCGGAGCGCGTCGTCGTTTTTGATGGATCGAACGTGATGCGCGTCGCGGCAGCGGATTGAACCGATCGCGCCGACGGGCGATGGCATCCAGCGACGCTTGTTGAATCGCCCTTTCAGGGCTGGCAATCAACAGCCACCGCGAACCCGGGGCGTTGCCCCGGGCTGAATTTGGAGTGCCCCGTTCGGGGCGGTCGGATGGTGATTGCGGAGTGCTTGCTGAATTAGACTGCACCCCGGATGACTCTGCCGTATGAGTCAGGTCTCTCGCCGTACGACTCCGCTCAGGCACTGGCTCAAACACTCGCCGATGCGCGCCGGGTGCTTGGACCTCTTGATGACGCATCGCTCGCTGCCGCGCTTCGTTTGCTGTTCGAGGGCTCGCTCACCGACATCGCATATCTCGTGCGCGACGGCGACATGCCGCTGAATCTACGGCTTGACGCACTCAGGTCCATCGAAGTTCTCTACGACGAAGTGCTCGAGTTGAGAGCTGGCGACACCCTTCAATCGCAAGCCACCGCGTCGTCGAGCGAGCTTCAGCAGACCATCTTCATGATCTGGGACGTATCGCCGCTTACGTACTGGCCGCCGAGCGGTCACGCTCGTGCGGCATCGCGATGCTTGGCGGAAACCTTCGGTGCTGTCCTTGGCCGATGCCGATCGGCAGCCTGCATCGAAAGCGCGCTTCACGGGCTTGGCCATCTTCACAACTCGAATGCTGATGCGGCCAAAGAGGCAATCTCGCGCTGGATGAGCCAGCGTCCGGACGTGCCCGATGAGCTGCTCGATTACGCCGAGCTCGCGTGGGCTGGCACCGTCTGACAGGGCGACTATGCTGCGAAGCGGTCATTGCGTACTGACGCCATAGACATCGAGGCCCAGCGCGCAGAATCGAGCGTGCGTGTCACGAAACCCGCAGCTCTGCGGCGTGCACCCTCGGGCACCGGGAATCGCATCCCAATCCGATCCCGTCGGGCGATCGGGGACACCGGTGCGCGGAAAGAAGAAAAGAACAGCGCGCTCAATCGCATCGAGGCGCACCGTCGCGTCGGACGTCGCGGGGAGCCCGATCGCCGGCAACAGCGCGCCTGTGAGGTGCGCCGCGGCGCCGTCGTCGATCGGCACTGGCAGGTCGGAAGGACGCTCGAAGAGACGTGAGGACATGGGTCGTCGTTCCGCGCGGGCTGCGAGGTCTCGCCGAGGATTCGTGCATTGAAACTTCGGCGAAACTTGTTGTTGAATCGGAACAGTCGGAACCGCTTCTCTGCGGGCGGCGTATGCCCGTCGCTGCGTCGCCGGTCGCATGACGGCGAGCGGAAGCACATCGGAGACAAACGAATGACGGTCCCCGCCGCGGTGGCGAGCGGACGTGTGTTGCGCGGGGGCCGACTCTTGGCTTCCTGCGCGATCGGCACGTCCGTCGTTGCTGATGTTCTCTTTCATGATCAGCGATTCGGCGCGAATCTCGCCGCGTTCGGAGCTGGACTTCTGGCACTGGTCCTCCTCGTGCGCCATCGGCATCGGCGACTTGTCTCGCGCGAGCGCCGACTCGTCTACACGATGATCGGGCTCATCGCGATATCGCTCGTCGAGCCGGGGATCATCGTCACCGCGCTCTTTGTCCTTGCGTTGTGGACGGTCGCCGTGGGCGCGATCGGACGCTGGCCCGATCGTGTGGTCGACTGGCTCGCTGCGATAGCACGGTTGCCGCAGGAGCTCGCCGCCCGGGTGTTCATCGATGACCATCTGCGCCGTCGCTGGAACACGCGCCACGGCGGCCGGGGGCGCCGCAACGCCATCATCCTGCGATGGAGTGTGCCGGTCGCGATGGCTGTAGTCTTCGTCGCGCTGTTTGGATTGCGAACCCGGTCATTGCGCAATGGATCTCGACGGCGTACGAAACGTGCAGCAGCACCGTGCGCGATCTGTTTGGAAACACCACGTTCGCGCGGGTCTGTATGTGGATTGTGGCGCTGTGCTTCAGTTACGCCCTCCTGCGGGGCCGCAGGCGTGCTCTTCACACAGGCGACGCGGCGCGCGTTTTGAACCGCGCGGACGATCACGACGCGCTCCTCACGCGCAGCCTGGTGCTCTTCAACATCGTCTTCGCGGTGCAGACGATCCTCGATCTGTACTACCTCGGCACCGGCGCGGCGCTGCCTGGCGGAATGACGTTCGCCACGTACGCGCATCGCGGCGCCTATCCCCTGATCACGGCGGCGCTGCTTGCAGGCGCGTTCACGCTGTGGGCGTTTCCCGCGGGGCGCGACGGCGGCATCTGGTCGCGCCGCCTCGTCGCGATCTGGATTGCGCAGTGCGTGCTGCTGACGTTCAGCGCCGCATGGCGGCTCTGGCTCTATGTTGACGAGTACAGCCTCACCCGCTGGCGACTGGCGACGATCCTCTGGCTCGCGATCGTGTCGTTCGGACTCGCGAGTCTCATTGTGCGGATCATGCTCCGCCGCGACGGCCGATCGCTCATCACGTGGAACGTGCGGACCACGCTCGCGGTGCTGGCGCTGTGCACGCTGCCGAACTTCGACGGCTTCATCGCCCGCTACATCGTGGCCCACTGCCGCGAGATGGGTGCGACCGGCCAGCCACTCGACATCAAATATCTGCAGTCTCTCGGCCCTGCGTCAATGCCCGCGCTCGCGACGTTCGCCGAAGAGGCACCGCCGGAAGCGCAGGCCGCGGCGTCTGGTGCGCATCGCTCGCTGGCGATGGAGCTCGACCGCACACTGAGTACATGGCGGGGATGGAGCGTGCGCCGCGTGCTGTGGGAGAAAGCGGAAGCGCCGCGCTTGTCTTCGCAGCATGACGACGCGATACGGCCATCGTTCGGTCGGTGTTGCGCTCCTGCTGCTCGCGGTGCTGCCATCGTGCGCGCCGACGAGATCGGCTGCGCGCTCCACCGGCACGGAGTCGGACCATCGACCGCTGACCTTTGCGCAAGGCGGTCAGTCCTTCAACGCGGTCCTCGAACTGCCCTCGCCGGACCATCGCAATGGCTGGGGGATCCTTCTCCTTGGCGGCGGCATGAGCAACGATCTCGACTGGACGGTGCCAGGCGAGGTCACCGCCGAGGGAACTCGAACGCAGCTCACGATCACCGGCGCGAGCCATGCGGACGCGCCCACCATCAGTCGGGCACTGGCAGCGCGCGGCTTTGCGGTGCTTCGATGGAGCACGATACCGATCGGTGACCCGCTCGCCGCCGAGTGGCCGATGCGGACGACGCCGCGATCCCTGGTCGAACTCTGCGACGACGCACGCGCGGCGCTGCAGACGCTGCGATCGAGCGGCGTGGTCGATGAAGGGAAGGCGCTGCTCCTCGGTCACAGCCTCGGCGCCGTCCGAGCCTGCACCATCGCCGCTGACGATCGGGACGTGCGGGGACTTGTCCTCCTCGCTTCCGCGTACTTCACTTCCTCGACAGGCGCGCCGGCGAGTCTCCGCGCGGCCGGACTTCGTTTCGGTGACGAGGTCGTCCGTGCCCGCTCGCTCCCGTGCCTCGCGGTCTTCGGGGCGCTCGATTCCTCGCGCGCGGTCCGTGCGGCTGCAGCGGCGGACCTCGCAGGATCACCCGGCCTGGAACGTCTTGAGGTGCGGGTGATCGACGGCCTCGGCCATCAGCTCGGTCGGCAGCAGGGAACGCTCGTGGGACCGATCGACGCGGCGCTCCTGGTCGAGATCGCGGCATGGGCGCACCAGCTCACGGCAATGCCGTGAGCGGCAGCAGCCGCGGTCCGCCCTCCCCCCCAACCCCGATTTTGGACACGCACGTTTCAAATACGCCTCGCCCGATTCTGTGATTTTGGACAGGCGCGTTTCGAGTCCGATTCTGCGATTCTGGACAGGCACGTTTCGAGTCTCTGGACAGGCACGTTTCGAGTCTGACAGGCACGTTTCGAGTCTAGATTGAAGCCTGCGGACGACTTACGGCACCGGTCGCAGGCGCGGGTCCGTCCCCTTCAACGCGTCCCAAAGGTCCTGCGCCCGCGCCGACGAATCCCCCAGCTGGTGCACCATGCGCAATGAGTCATCGGTCGTGTCCGGCGCGCCGCCCGTCGTCGGCACGCGCAATCCCCAGAGCGGCGCCGACTCAGGACCCATCGCATACCGCATGTCACCGACGACGAGCGGACGCTCGGCGCTCAGCGCGGTGTAATCGTCCGCAAACCATGCGAAGCGATCGAATGTCGCGCCGATCCGGTCATCGGCCGCGCGATCGACATCGTCGCGCGCGAGGAGCGTGTCGCGTGTCAGCTTCTCGATCGGCACTCCCTCGAGCACCGCAGCGTCGGGACCGCCCATGACAGCGAGCGAGTACGGCCAATGTGGAATGCGCACGAGATCCCATTGAATCGTCACCGCGCCCGTGCGCGGATCACGATGCTCGTACACGCTGCGCCACAGCAGCAGCGACAGGGGCTGCGGCATCGCGCGACGACGATCGGCCTCAATCGTGTGACCTCGTTCAACGGCGAGCCGCTCTTGCACATCAAGCACCCGTTCGCGCTGCATGGCACCGAGCGCCGCGTAACCCACCACCCATGCAACGCCGAGCGCCGCGACAAGCCGCGTCCCGCGCAACGGTGGCAGTGCTGCGATCGAGTGCTTCGCCGCGCGCCATGAGCGCCACACGCTCGCCGCGAGAAAGATCGCCATCGGTAGCGTCACCACGAGATCGATGATCGGCAAGACATCCCATGCCACGCGCCCATTGGAGAACGGCCAGTAGAGAAGCGTCCCGTAGCTCGTCGCGGCATCGAGCGGACCATGTGTCAGTACCCCGGCCGCAGCTGCGGCAAACGTCCAGCCGGCGACGTGTCGTACCGAACGCGCTGCGCACGCTGCGAGCGCCACCACTCCGCCGAGGAGCGGGACGGTCAACAAAGCATGGCTGAAGTGCCGATGCCAGAGGAGTCCGCCGAGCGGATCGTTGGCGGGCTGAATGAAGATGTCGGCATCAGGCACGACGCCCGCCACGAAACCGATCAGCCACGCCGAACGGGGCAATCGGTGACCGGCGACTGCGTGTGCGGCGCATGCGCCGAGGAGGCCTTGCGAGAGTGGGTCCATGCGGGTGAATTCGGCGCGAGCAGCCTGCAGCATACGCCGCCGCATCGATCGACTCCGGCACTTGAAGCTTCCGGCTCTCTCGCGCGCCGCGCGCCTGTGACCAGCGCTGCGCCGCTTGGCGTCTCTCCGCCTCGGACGGGGCGCCGGAAAGTAGCCACGGCTGAAGCGGCGATGCGCGAGAACCTGAGCGACCGGGCGCGGGCAGACCTCCCCCTCGCCCCGAACCATTCGTGATTCCGCACAAATTCTCGTGCGCGCGCCGCACAGCGCTCGACTCAGTTCCTGCTCGGGTGCGCCACCGTCGTCGTGACGCGCTCCACCACGTGCTCGAGGATCCGTTCGACTTCGGCGACGCCGGTGTCGAGTACCTCAGCAATCTCGGAGAGTGTCAGATCGTCCGCAAACTTCAAGCACACCACGAGTCGTTCGCGCGCCGTCATCGAGGACACGAGTTGCTTCATGATCGACGGGCTCGACGGGCTCGACGGGCTCGAAAAACCTTCGGTACGCGCTGTAGGCCCCGAGTTCTTGCTGTGCTGATTCATGTGCATGCCGTCCTCCTTGACGGTGAGGGACCAATGCGATTCCAGCGCTCGTCTGGAAGTGTCCGTCGCATTCGCGTCCAGCCATCCATGGCCGGCGTTGTCGAATGAGGTCACGGCCATGGATGGTAGCGGCAGCTTCTTCAGCCGCAACAGCTCTCGTCAAATGGAAATTTGATCCACCGGCTGTTCGAGGCGGATACCCGGTCAAGGCACCACGTGGCAACCACTCGTCAAGCGGCCGCCCCCGTCACCAAGGACGCCTGACGCTCATGCTCTTCATGCAACCGGTCGTACTCCGCGAAGTCCATGGCCACAAAGGGTTCGACAAGATCAGGGTCAAATTGCGTACCGCTGCACTGCCGCAGCTCGGCAAGCACCTGCGCGCGCGGCCGCCGTGTGCGATAGGTTCGATTGGAGCTCATGGCGTCGAAACTGTCCGCGAGCGCGATCACGCGCGCGATCAGCGGAATGTCACGACCGGTGCGCCCATATGGATAGCCGCGGCCATCCCAGCGTTCGTGGTGCGACAGGACGCCGTCCAGCATGTCACGGAACTGCGGAATGTCTTTGAGGATGCGCCACCCGATCTCCGGATGGGCGCGGATCTGCGCGAACTCCTGATCGTCAAGCCGGCCTGGTTTGCGCAGCACTGTCTCGACGACGCCGATCTTGCCGACGTCATGAACCAGTCCCGCAATGTGAATCTGGCGCAGCGTCGGCTCTTCGACACCGATCGATCGTGCCAGCTCGCGCGCCAGCGCCGCAACGCGCTGCGAGTGACCGCGCGTGTACGGATCCTTGGCGTCAATCGCCGTGACAATCGCATCAAGCGTGCCGAGAAACATCGCATCGACATCGCGATACAGGCTCGCGTTCTCAAGATAGAGTCCGAGGTGACCGGCCGTCGCATCAGCGAGCCGCAGATCGGCGCTGCCCACCTCACCGCCTCGATGACGCCGCGCGCCGAGGAGCAGCACGCCGTTGCTGCGTCCTTCGCGGCGAATCGGACATGCGATGACGGGCTCGTCAATCTGCATTTCCGTGAGCACGTGATGTCCGCGCGGGTAGACGCGCGGCGACTTCGCGCCAGTCGCCAGCAGCAGTCGCGTTGAAAGCTCCGTGAGGCGCTCGCGGTCCATCGCCGGCTCGCCGACGACGATCAAACCCTCGGGCGGCGCAAAGCGGTCGAACGGCGCGCGCAATCGCACGGCCACCCACGAAAACCCGAGCGTCCCCACGAGCTCGGTGCACGCGAGCGTCAGGAATGGTCCCGGCGCCTCGGTCACGGCCATGCCTGAGACGAGCGTGTACAGCAGGTTAATTTCTTCGTACGTCTCGGCGAGCTGGCGGCCGACTGCTTCGCCGGTCTCGCACTCTGACACTCGATCCGCATCGGCGCGATGTGCGAGACAGATGAGCGGCGCCAGGCGCGCGATCTCGCGGGCTTCGAGCGGATTTCCGGCAAGTATCGTCGCGCGAAGAGTATGGCCATCGAGGCCGGCGCTCGCCGCAAGTCTTAACAGTTCAGCGCTGTGCGCGAACGCAGCGGTCGGGACGATCGCCATGCCGATCCGCCGCGGCCCATGCCCCCCTTGCGCGCCAGGCGGACATGAAAGCACACTTGCGATCACGAAGAGCCCAGGCAGCACTTCACCGATCCTCTTGGCGCTTTGCAGCAGTTCGGGAGTCACACGACGAAGGAGCTGATGAAACGTGAGCGATTGGAGCAGGAGCGACCCGATCGGATCGTCGATTGCCGCGCGCTCTGCATCAACGATCGTTCCGCCTTCATCACAGAGCAACCACACGCCTCCGAGCGCACGGACTTCCGCTGCCAGTGCTCGCTGCGGGTGTTCGGGCTGGAGACAGTGCGACATCATCAAGCTGCCTCTGCATGCGGAAGCGCGGACAGTTTCAGATGTCGGTGCAGATTCTCGACGAGGCGACAGGGGCTGAACGGCTTCACCATGATGGCGCAGACGTTGGGCGTCGCCACGTTCCAGAGCTGCGCGATCGGCGCCGCGACTTGTCCGGTGACGATGATGACCGGAACCGTGCGCGTCATCGGCGTGCTGTACAGGCGCTCTGCGAGCTGGAAGCCGCTGAGCCTTGGCATATGCAGGTCCGCGATGACTGCGTCGGCGCCGCGTTGCAGCATGAAGTCGAGCGCCAGTGCTCCGTCCTCGGCAGCGACGGCGCGAAAACCTGCTCCGCGAAGCACGACGGAGAGAACCTGCAGCACGTGCGGCTCATCATCAACGACGAGAATGGTGCGATGCGTGGTCATTGGGAATTCAACCCACGATCGAGTTCAAGGCTGCTCGCGTGCCGCGGCCGATTTCTGTTCGCCCGCGTGGTCGTTGCGCAGCGAAAGGAGGAACTCGGGGTCGTCGCCGGAAGCGCGGGCGGCCTTGATTGCCTTCTGGAACCACTCGTTGGCAGCGGCGTCGTTGCCTTTGAATTCCTCGATCAGGCCGAGAAACACGTAGCTTTCGTACCGGTCGGGAGCAATGCGAAGCAGTCGGCTCGCGGCGGTCTGAACGCGGGGAACATCGCCGAGATCCCACGCAACAGTCGCCACATCAAGCCAGGCCTGCGGGTCTGCGGGATGATCGCGCGTGATTTCCGAGAACACCACGCGTGCCTCGCCGGAGCGACCCATCATCGCGAGGCAGCGACCTTCCATGCGCTGCAGCTCGGTGGTGCGTCCGCCCTTGCCCTCGCGCTGGAGTCGGCGAACGCTCTGCAGACATTCACTCCACTGGCCGGACTCAAAGAGCGCCCGCACAAGATTCTCAAGCACCATTGGCTGTGAAGGATCAATCAGAATGGCACGGTTGTAGTGCACGGCTGCTGTCGTGGCATCGTCGCGGAGCATCGCCACCTGGCCGAGCAACTGATGCATCGGTGCTGAGTTTTCGAAGTAGCTGAGCTTCGGCTCAAGCATCATCCGGGCTTCTTCATAGCGTTCAGATGCGATGAGCACTTCCGCGGCTGCGAGCACGTAGGCCACTTTGGTTGGGTCAGCCGCTGCTGCCGCCGAATACGAAGCGATCGCCTTGTCATCGGCAGACCATCGTTCGTGCACGATGCCTGCGCAGTACATCGCCTCGGCGTAGTTCGGATTGACCTCGATGGCCTTGTTGAAGTCGGCGAGCGACTGCTCGAGCCGACCCTTCTCGAGATGGATGCGCCCGCGCATCACCCAGTACCTGGGTTCGAGCGGCGTGCGATAGATCGCTTCATCGATTTCCTTCAGCGCCTTGTCGAACTGACCGGACTCAAAGCTCTGACGAGCCTGGTCATACACGATGATGCTGGTGGCCCGGTGCATGCGATCAGTCGCTGCAGCCCGCGCGTCTTTGCCTGCTTTGGTCGGACCGGCACAAGCAGTGAGAAGCACGAGGGGAACGGAAACGATGAGCGATGAGAGGAGAGTCAGCTTGCGCATAGATTGGCTCCGGAAGCCGTGCGAGTATTCAGATGTGGCCGTCGAGGGAGATCGTGCACGCTCCCGTTGAGGAGCGTGCACGTGAACAGTTTCTTCTCTTACTCCGGCATCTCCATGAAGCCGTCGTTGTTGCCGTCGTAATCACCGGGGTGCTCGCTCCCGGTGGCGATCGCACTGGACGAGCTCGTGACCCCCGCAGTCGGCGTGTTCAGGAACTTGAGCCACGGCAGTCCGAACGGCGTGCGCAACGCAGCGGCGAACGAGTAGATCGGCGGCGAGATGGCCGCAGACTGATTGGCGGTGAGGGTCGAGTCGGCGGTCGACGACGACTCGGTCGGGAGGGGCGGTGCCTGCGGCGATGCCAATGTGGAGTCAGTCGCGTTCAGCATGAAAGTCGCGATGGCGTCGTCGATCGTTTCATCCTGCTGTGCTTCGACCATGCCCGATTCCGCGGCCCAGTCCGACTCGAGCTCCTTCTGGAAGTCGGTCTCGCACTCCACGTCCGGAGTGCTCTCCATCTGAGGCTCCATCGCGGGCGACATCGTGCCGCTCTCGCCATTGTCGGCAACTGGCAGTTCGCCATCGAACTCGCCTGCCTCCGGCGCCACCTGCGCCACGGCTGTCGCCGGCTGTGCGAGCGGATCGGTCACGGGCGGCGCCGAGGCGGCGGCGGCCGCGGCCGCATCGGCCTTGACCTGGAGCTTCGTCATCGAACGCTTGTCGATGATGCGCTGCATCATGTCGCGCTCGAATGCCTTGCTCGGCTTGCTCGCGTCGAGCTCGCTGCGGAGAATCACCATCTCCGGCTGGTTCTTGTTGAGTCGCAGTGAAGCTTCGGTGTGATAGAGCGCCTTCTCCGTGTCGCCGCCGGCAGCGGCCGACATCGCGTCCTGATTGTGGTTCGCGCTCAGAGCGTCACGACTCCATGGCAGCAGACCCTCGCGGGCGCCGACACGAACTGCCTCAGCAAAGGCCTGGCCGTCCTGGCCCATCGTCGCGGAGATCGCGTCCTTCATGATCGTCGGCGTGATGAGGAAGATGATCTCGTTGCGCTCGATCTTGTCGTCCTGGCCCTTGAACGCGGCGCCGAGGAACGGAATGTCGCCAAGTCCCGGCACCTGCCGGCGCGACATCGTTGTCTTCTCTTGAAAGAGTCCGCCGAGAACGAGCGTCTGGCCGTCCTGAAGGCGCACGTTCGCCATGATCTCGTTCGTCTTCTCATCGGGGATCACGACGCCGCCGCCGCTTGCACCGGTGACCTGACGCAGCACGGCTTCGCTCACGCTCGGCGCGAGCTCCATGCGGATCGACCCGTTCTTCGAGATGAACGGCCGGAAGATCAGCTTGATACCGGTATCGAGATACTCGACAGTCTGGGTCGCCGTCGTTTCGGTCTGCGTCGTCGACAGGTAGCCGACGCGTTCACCGACGAGAATCTGTGCCCGCTGCCGGTTGAGTGCCGTTGCACGCGGACGAGCGAGAATCATCGTGTCGGTGACTTCGTCGAGCACGCGCAGAAACGCGGAGACGTTGTCATTGATGAAGCCGACCTTGAGGCCACCCGGCTCGCTGGTGCGGCCGACGCTGGTTCCGCCTGCGATCGCGCGGTTGTCAGCGGGCTGGAAGCCTGCAGTGTCGTCCGCCTTCGCATCCGGCTCGTTGTTGCCGGCGATCAGGTTGTTGACGGCCGACAGCGGATTCGTGAAGTTCGCGAAGTCCACGTTGCCGATGATCGAGAAGTCGACGCCCCAGGCGTTGTCCTCGTTCACGCGGGTCGAAACGATTGTGCTCTCGACAAGAACCTGCATCGGCGGCGTGTCGACTTCCAGAAGGAAGTCAGCAATCGCCTGCAGGTTCTCGGGATAATCATTGACGACGAGCATTGCCTGGAACGCCCACGAGTCTTCGCCGGCGTTGCTCGGATCCGGAGCGACACCCTTCTCGGTGTTGCCCATGAATGCCACCTTGCCGACCTCGCTGATCAGCGGCTGGACGAACTCGTTCGCGTCCTTCGCGCTCAGGTAATCGAGTGTGAAGCGCCTGCTTTCCTTCTTGCGCCGCGCCTGCTGCATCTGTTCCCACTCGTCGCGGGTGTAGACATAGATGAAGTTGCCGACCTCTTCGTAGCGATGGTCGGTGGCTTTCAGGATGACGTCGAGCGCTTCCTGGACCGTGACATCAAAGAGGTTCGCGGTCACGGTGCCATTCACACCTTTGCCTGCGATGATGTTCCGCTGTCCCTGAATCGACAGCATCTGCAGTGCCTGCAGAATGTCGGTGTCCTGGAACTGGACGGTAAAGGTCTCGCCGCCGGTCGACTTCATCGAGCCTTCGGTGGCGGCATTCGCGGTCCCCTGTCCAAGGACAGGTGATGCGATTGCGAGTGGAAGAATGAACATCGCGCCCTGCACAAGGCTGAGCGACATCAAGTTAGGCAAGCTGCCTCGGTTCGTACGGCGTTCGTCGCGCATGTGGAGGTCCTTCAAAGTGCTCGATCTCGAAAAGCCAGGCTCATAGAGTCGGAACCCGGAATGCCGTCAGCGGAAGTCTTGCGAGCGTCGCTGACGAGGTGCACCGACTCGAATTTCGTAGACACGGCCGGCTCGTTCGAGGAGCACGCTTGTGTCTTTGATCTCGACGAGCGTGAACGGTTCGCTCTCGTCAAGACTCGCGATGGTGTCGCCGACTCGGTACATACGGCCGTCGATCACCGCGATCGGAAGTCCTGACACGAGTCCTTGCAATCGGCAGTCCGGTGGTGCCGGTGCCGCTTCCGTCTGCGCGGACTCGTGACTCTGTTCCGTCAATGCATGGTCGGCCGGATCACCGCCCGACTTTGCCCCGTCCTCATCACCCGACCGTCCGGATGCGTCGATCGAGGTCGATGTGTGAGGACTGGTGGACGTGTCGCGGCCAGTCGCAGGCGAATTTCCGCTTTGCACAAATGGATTCCTTGACGGCAGCAATGGCAATGCGATGGGCTCGAGTACAGGCGCGGCCGGCACGAACGGTGACCACGCCAGGTCGCCTGAGGGCTGTTCGTCGGCCATGGCGGTGCGCGGAATGTTCGTGAGAATCCTGATGCGCGCCCAAAACAGGAGCCCCATCGGCTTCAGCCAGAGGACGACGGCGGCCGCGGCCACGAGTCCGATCGCGCGCGTGCGCGGATGGAGTTTGCGGTTGAGGAAGCTCATGGATTCTCCGTGGCGACGTGCTCCATTTGTCGTGAGAAGATCGGTTCGAGCGTCAGCATCAGGACGAGCTCGTTCGGCTGAGCTGCATCGCGGGCCAGCGCGAACTCGCGGAGGCTGAGCGCGCGACCTGCATCGACGCGGCCAAGGAGCGCGACGATCGATGCAAACGGACCGCGATAATGCAACTGGAGCAAACCGTCGGGAGTCGACTGGAAGAGCGCAAGCGTGGCCGCATCGAGCCGAGGCGCAGTCGAGGCGAACTCGGCGCGCAGCTCGTCTCGTTCCGCGATGAGCATCTGCGTCGTCCGATGCGTCCGGTCGCAGGCCCGCGCAGCGAGCTCGAAGCGCTCGCGATCCTGGTCATGGCGCTCCGCGTCGCGCAGCGCCGGCGCAGCGAATGCGGCCGCAAACGTCGCGGCGACCGCGAGCCCCAGCGCGATCGGCATCGACGCCCAAAGGCGGCGACGCGTTGCACGATCAATGGTCATTGTCGTCTTCCGTTTCCGCCGACGCGTCCGTCACGAGGACGAACGCGCGGTCAGTTGGCAGTTCAAATCGCAGTCGGAACGCGCCACGTTGCGGGTCGCGGACCGGAAGCTCGCGGTCGAGATAGACCGATTGAAATGGCTGCATTGCCGCGAGCAGGACTGCGAGCGTCTCGGCTGCACCGTCATCGCCGGCGCCTTGGGCCGCACCTCGCAGCGTGTTGCCGGACTGCCACAGTTCGATTCGATCGAAGTGGGCCGTGGCCGGTAGCGCATCGGCGAGCGCGGACACGATGGATGCAGATGGAACGTCGGCGTCGATCCGCCGAACCCGTTCAAACGCCGCGTGCAGCGTGGAGATATCCGCTTCGAGACGCCGGCGGAACTGCTCGTTTGCCCGCGCGTCGTCCAGGGTGCGCTCGGCGCGGTCGCGCGCCTCGAGCGCATCAGCCCGCACGAACGCTGCTCCGATCGCGGAGGCGGCGGCGACCATTGTCAGCGCGAGCGCGGTGCGATACGCCCGCGCCGTTGTTCCCACCAGTGTGACTCGTTCGCGAGTCTCTGCGGGCAGAAGATCGATCTCCTGATGGGTCATGCTGCCTCCCGTCGCGGAGCATGCGCGCTGCCGTGTGCCGTCATTCGCGACGGTGGGCGGAACGCGAGGCCGATCACGCCGCCCCAAGCCGCGGCGCCGCCGGATCCTGACGGGCCGTCGGCATGCACACCGATGCGCTCGTAAGCCCGGCCGAGCGTCGCCATCTCGTCGTCGAGGCGCACAGGAATCGCGCAGCGATTCTCAAGCTCGTTCGAGAGCGCGGTGTCGTATGCGCTCTTGCCGACCAGTCGAATCTCGGTGGCCTGGGCGTGATTGGCAAAGCGGGCGCCGTCACGCTGACACATCGCGACGACATCGGCGACAGTGCACTGCCCGTCGGTCATCCGGCAGTACGCAATCGAGTCGCCGAGCATGAGACACGCGGTCGCACCGTCATCGTGGAGATCGACCGCGATCCGCGCCCGTTCCTGATCACTCGCGCGCCGGAACATGCGACTGCACGCCCGGCCGGCGCTGACAAAACTCGGTTCGACTGCGTCCGGAAGAAGTCCTTCGTCGATGAGCGGATGACAGATCGCTTCGACGGCAGTCGCGCTGGCGAGAATCGCGGCAATGTCGACGGGAGCGCCTGCAACGTGTGCTGTTCCCGGGCCGTCGGAGAGTCGCACAAAGTCCACTTGCGCACGGTCGAAGCCGAAGCGGAGCGGTGCGGAGCGCGCGATCTCGCTGCGGATGAGATCGTCGTCACCGTCAGGGACGGTCACCACTTCGGCACGCACTGCGGAGAATGGAAGCCCGATCACGCACGACCGGCCGCGAAAGCCGCCACCCGCAATGGCGCGGCTGATCTGCTCGGCCGCGCGCTCAGGCGCGGCCCGGTCATACGCGACGCACGCGGATGCGAGCACCTCGTTGCGTCGATCGCACGTGGTTTGCACGATGCGGACGAGTCCGTCACGGAATTCAATGGCGATGGGACCGGTGCGGGGTCCGAAAGAACCGGAGAGCGACGAAGCGAGCTGCGCCAGTCCGCGCTTCGAACGGCCTTCACTTCCAAACGATCGCGCGGTCCATTTCGAGCTTGCATGGCGCTCGCCATGCGGTCCGGTCGTACTCATCTTGGGTTGCTCCGAGCGCCGCAGGTCGCCCGCGCCAGTCGGCGCGGACAGTGCGGCTCTCGCAAGATCGGCTGTTCGAGAGGGGCGCTTCGCGCGAAGGACCGAAAATCCTCCGCGCAGCACTCATCCGCCGATGATGACCTCGCCCGCCTCGTTCGTGATGTCCGCGACGGTGATCTTGCCGGTGACCCCGTCGAGTGTGACGCGGTACACGGTGGAGCCGCCGCGCACGATGATCTCGCCACCGCTGCCCGGCTGTCCGCTGCTGGTGACCGTGCCGCCGAATTCATCGAAGGTCACGAAGGTCTGGCCCGAGTCAAGATCGACGGTCGCAACGAACGTGTCGCCAAAGCGACCGTCAGTCGCGAGATTCACGATGTAATTGCCGGCGTCAGCAATGGCGGCGAGCGGATCCTGTACGTACACCGCGGTGTCGGGATTGAAGGCTTGGGCTACTTCGCTTTCCTTCAGCTTGACGACACACCACCCCGTGTACTGACCCTCGACGTCCGGATTCTCGATAAAGATGAGGCGGCGGTGTTCCTGGTTTGCCAGCGCGTCGGATTGCGCGAACGAAAGATCGGCGATGAGACGGCGCACCGCGGCTTGGGTATCAAAGTCACCGCGGTTGCCAAGCATGGGGACGAGAATCGCTCCCGCGAGTCCCAGGATGCCAACCACAATGAGCAGCTCGATGAGCGTGTAACCGAAGCGGTTGTTCCGACGCATGCGTGGTCTCCTCGCCCCCAAGTCCTGTCGTGCATTCCACCTGACACTGTCGCTTATGGATTGGAGCTTGGCGCTGTCGGCGTCGGCGATGGAACAACGGAAGACGGCGCGACCACCGCAGTGCCGGTTCCCGGACTCGATGCGGCGGGCGCCTTCTGCGCCTGCCCTTCGTCAATAATCTTCTTCAGCTCGGCGAAATTGCTCACGCCGAATCGGATGCGTCCGCTCGCGAGCAGCAGCTCGAGTCGCTGCACATCGTCGCGCAGCGCCCTGATTTCGTTCAGCGTCTGGAGGCGCTGCAGCCCGGCGTTCGGCACACCGCCGGTGGTGTCAGCGCCGTCAACCTGAATCAGCAACGCGTTGGCGAGCGGTGACGCGTTGGCGACGGACGGTCCGTCCGAGACGTGCGTCCAGACGAGTGCCGCAACCATGATTGCGTTGACCGTCAGAATCGCGTTGAGATACGTGGCGTTTCGGGAATGTCGAGTGTTGCGAATTGGGCGCATCGGAGATCTCCGTTCCGCGCCACCGAAAGGCGGCGCGGCGTGTTTGCGACATCGGCTCGCGACGCGTGTCGCATCATTGCCGTCTGGGACATTTCGTCCAATTGCGCACAATAGGTAGGCAAAACGACGACCGCCGCAGGGGCAGTGACCCCCGCGGCGGTCGACGATTGTCTATCAGACACACTTCACGAATGAAGCGCGATGGTGATCAGATCACCAATCCGACGGGTCGATCGGGTTGCCTTCGGAGTCGTTCGGCAGCTGGGGGCCGCCAACAGCGTCATAGGTGACGCTGCACGTGACACCGTTGAATTCCCAACCCCAGAAGTTGTTCGGAAGCGTGGGCTCCGACTGGAGGTACTGGAAGCCGCCGTTAAGGTCATCTTCCGTGGTGAGCAGTACAAACAGGCCGGCCGGATCGCCGTTGAGGGCGGCGAGGGCCGCGCTGCCATTCTTGATGCGGTAGAGCTCGATCTGGCTGCGAACGGTCTGCAGCTGGCTCTTGACTGCGGACACCTGCGCGTCCTGTGAGGCGTTGGTGAACTGAGGAATCACGATCGCAGCCAGAATGCCGAGGATAACCACGACAATCAGGATTTCGATGAGCGTGAAGCCTCGCTGACGACGTGCATGGTGCTGGAGATGCATTCGCACTCCTCCTTCGTTGACGTGGGGTGTGTCGCCAGGCGGCCTTCCCAGGCACGACGGTCGATTCCCCTGAACTCCGACATGACGCGCTCACCGTGAGTCGCATCAGAACGGTCCGCGTCGCACAACTGCGGCTCGGACCTTCGCCCCATACCATCGGATTCAGTTGAACCGGCATTGAGAGGTGGGTGCGTTAGGGCAGTGGAAACCGCTAGCGCATACCGCGCCGCTGGATCTGCTCGCACCACCTGCGTCGCGGGCCGCGCTCTTCTCGGACGAGGTCACGCGGCAGACCGCTGTTCAAGTCGCACACGCACCGTGAAACCGGTCGGGCACGGTTCGCAGAATTCGACAACGCCTCGGCGAGCGATGTTTCCCGCGGACTGAAATCCAACGCAGACGGTCATGCCGACGCGTAACGGCTGGCACGCCTCGGCCTCCATCCAGTCGCCGACGAGCTGCACTTTCACGAGTTCATGAATGTTGCCCCAGTCGTCGCCAAAAAGTCCGAAGACGGTGGCGATACCTTCGAGCGGCGTGCGATATCGGTGGCTCTGGGCCATATCTGGGTCATTCTCCAAAGGGGGCGGACAGTGGGTGATCGGCCTGGTTTGCAGGCGGATCTGCGGGTCGCGCACTCTGCGCGGGCGGGTGAACACCGGCCACAGGACAGTTCGTCGGCCTTCATCAAGCTCGGCTTTAGTCGACCCCCGCCCGGGCCCGACATCTTTTCGTACTCAGACAATCGCCCGCGCGCCGCTACCATTCGCCCGCACCGCTTTTTATGATGCCGGCGACGGAACCAGTGCCCCTTGCTTCGAATTCACCCTTTCCACGCTTTACGACCCGCCGGGAGCCGAGCCGCTCTTGTGTCCTGCGGCTCCGCCCGAACAGGGTGCGAGTGCTGCAGTGAGACCGCAGACTCCTTTAAGCAGGTGGCGCAGGCGACGACCGAAGACGGCATGCGCGCGATGATCGAAAAGCTGGTCGCGCGCGGCGCACTGTGCGCTGATCCTGAACCGCGCGTGTTTGTGTATCGCATCGCACGTGATGGCAAGCGCCAGCTTGGAACGGTCGCTGTCGTCGATCGCGCCGATCTCGAGCCGGCGCCGTCCTGCACCGACGCGATCCCTGCATGGGCGGAGCCGGCGACTGCGCTCTTCGATGATCCCGAGGGAGTGCTCGCAGCGCTCGCGCTTGGTGACACGAACGAGCGACCGATTTTCCACTTCAACGCCGGTGACGGCACGACGCACTCCGCGTGGCTGGTGCATGATGCGCGGCGGTACGTCGAAGCGTTCGCGCAGTTGCCCGGTGTCGCGCGGCTCGTCGAACCTGGACCAAGCGATGGCCAGGGACGCATGCTCGCGCTGCTCCTTGATCGAAGCCAGATCATCGACCCGCTTCCACTGCCGCGCTGTGGCCTGTTCGTGCAACGGACGCTGCTTGCTCCGTAAGTCAGTCGCGGATCAGTGATCGACGGCCGCGATTCCCTTTCAACTCACTTACGAAAGTCCCTCCGCATGAAGGTGCTCATCACCGACCGCTTCGAGAGTTTCGGCATTGAAGCCTTGAAGCAGCTCGGTTGTGAAGTCGACGTGCGCACGGAACTCACGCCGGACAGTCTCGCGGCTGCGCTCGCTGAATCGCGGGCCAACGTGCTGCTCGTGCGCGGAACACGCGTGACGGCGAAGGCGCTGGCGGCGACCGATCGACTCGCGCTGGTCGTCCGCGCAGGACCCGGGACCGAATCAATCGACGTTGCCGAAGCGAATCGCCGCGGTATTTTTATCGCGAACACGCACGGCAAGAATGCCGTTGCCGCTGCGGAACTTGTGTGGGGTCTAATCATCGCGTGCGACCGGCGCATTCCGGATCAGGTGGCTGACCTGCGCGCGGGCCGCTGGAATCGCGCCGAGTATTCAATCTCGCAGGGACTGTTCGGACGCACGCTCGGCATTGTCGGACTCGGTCAGGTCGGTCGCGAAGTCGCGGCCCGTGCCAAGGCGTTTGGCATGCGCGTCGTCGCATGGAGTCCGCGCCTCACCGAGGAGACGGCCGATCAGGCGGGCATCGACTACTGCGCGAGTCTCGTGAATCTTGCTCGTCTGAGTGACGTCGTCAGCGTGAGCGTTGCTGCGACGTCATCGACGGCCGGCTTGATCGGCGAAAGGTTTCTGAATGCGATGCGGCCCGGTGCGACGCTTGTCAACATCAGCCGCGGTCAGGTCATCGACGAAACTGCGCTCGCGAAAGCTGTCGTCGATAAAGGTCTGCGATGCGGTCTCGACGGACTGACGGGCGAACCGGGGGGAACGGGCGGCGTGGGCGCGATCCAGAATCCGCTCCTCGATCTCCCGGGCGTCTATGCAACGCACCGCATCGGCGCGCTCACGGACCAGGCGCATCGCGCGACCTCGGCGGAGGCGTTTCGTGTCGTCAAGGCGTGGATGGAAACCGGCCAAGTGCCCAACTGCGTGAACCGCGCGGCGGCGACTCCGGCGACCGCGATTCTCACCGTGCGGCATTTGAACAAGCCCGGCGTGCTCGCGCATATTTTTTACACGCTGGGCCAGGCGCAGATCAACGTTGAAGAAATGGACAACGTCGTCTACGACGGCGGCGAAGCGGCGTGCGCGAAAATCCAGCTGTCGCGGCTGCCGAGCGAAGAGCACATCCTGACGATCCGCAAGAATCCAAACGTGCTGGGCACCGCGATCACGCTGATCAAGCGGTAGAGGTGGCTTCGCGCGATGTCCTGAAACATGCCTGAAACATGGTTGAGCGCCGCTTCAATTTTTCGTCCGGCCCCGCTGTGCTTCCCGAACCCGTGCTGCTTCAGCTGCGCGAGGAACTCTGGTCGATCGACGGCACCGGCATTGGCATCGCCGAGCACAGCCATCGCGGCCCGGTGTTTGATCGCGTGCTTGATGACGCGGTCCAGGCGGTGCGCGCAGTGAGCGGTCTTGGCCACGACTGGGACGTGCTGTTTCTGCAGGGCGGCGCGACGATGCACTTTGGCTTCATCCCGCTGAATTTTCTCGGCGACGGCCGCAGCGCAGCGTTCATTGACACTGGCATCTGGACGACGAAGGCGATTCCCGAAGCGCGGCGCCATGGCGACGTGCGCATTCTCTGGAGCGGCAAGGACTCGGGGTGGGACCGCGTGCCCGGCCATCGCGAGGTGCCGTCCGCTGCCGGCCACGCGTATCTGCATTACTGCTCGAACAACACGATCGAAGGCACGCAGTTCTTCGGGGCGCCGGATGCGACGGCGCCGCTCGTGCGTGATGCATCGAGCGACATCTTCAGCCGCCGGTTTGACCTCGCGCGGCACAGCTTCATTTTCGCCGGCGCCCAGAAAAACATCGGACTGAGCGGCAACGTGCTGGCGCTCGTCCGCAAAGATTTTCTCGCGACAGCACGCACGGATCTGTCGCCGATGTTCTCGTATCGCGAGCATGCGAAAGCTGGCTCGCGGCTGAACACGCCGAACACGATCGGCATCCGCGCGATCGGACTGTGCTGCCGATGGATTCTCGACGAAGGCGGCGTCGCCGCGATGGAAGCCCGCAACGAGGCGAAGGCGGCGCTTATCTACGACGCGATCGACACGAGCGGCGGCTTCTATCGCGGGTGCGCCCACGCAGCGAGCCGGTCGCGCATGAACATCACGTTCCGCCTGGGCAGCGCCGAACTCGAAGCGCAGTTCGCGAGCGAAGCGGCAACGCAGGGCCTCGACGGTCTCGCAGGCCACCGCACTTTCGGCGGCATTCGCGCGTCGATCTACAACGCGATGCCGTTCGCCGGGTGCGAGGCGCTGGCGGGTTTCATGCGCGAGTTCATGCGCGGCGCTTGAGCGGCACTCGGGGGCCGGGGCTGGTCCTTGGTCGATCTGCGCACGGCTTCCGTTCTTGCGCAGACAGCTTCGCTCTCGGTGGTATTGTGTTCCATCAGCGAACCCTCCCGCGTCCCGCCTCTCGGTGGATGACTCAATGCACAGTGGCGACAATCGCTATCGCATCATCTCCGTGCCGCGCGACGCCCCAGGACGTGAAGAGCCGATGGGGAGCAAGCGTAAGTTTTGGTTTCGGGACGAGAATCAGCAGCGATGCCTGTTCAAGTTCAATCGGATCGATCACGGCGAGGATTGGGCTGAGAAGATCGCGGCCGAGCTTGCATCGGCCCTTGGCTATTGCGCACGCGCACGTGGAGCTCGCTGAGTATGAAGGATTTCCCTGGATCGTGAGTCGCGACTTCACGTCCACTGCACGAAGTGGGATTGTCCGATCGCTCACTCACGGCAACGAGCTGATGGTCGAGTTCGTGGGCTCGCACTATCCGGCACACGGCAACCACTTTCGCGTCCGGCAGCACACGGTCGACAACGTGCTGGAGGTTCTGTCGCGCGACGAGTTCGGACCGCCGGACGTGATGCGAGATTCGATTGGGATAGTGAGTGCCGCAGATGCAATCCCCGCAATCCACCGTGCTGCATTGGCGCCGACATATGACCATGCCTCGAGCCTTGGACGTGAGATCTCCGAAACGGATCGGCTCGCTCGGCTCGATGGGAAAGATGCGAACCGGACGGTGCAGCGATATCTGGACCGAGCCAAAGGTCGCTGGTTTCGTTCAGAGGATGCTTCGCACCCGATCTCGCCCATGAAGGCATTTCATCGCGCTGCCCACCTGCGTCCCACTGCAGCGGCAGCGTCGCTCGATCGTTTGCGATCTCTCACTTCCGATCACATGCGTCGAGTTGTCGAGCGGGTCCCCGAAGCTCGCATTTCGCTGGCCGCGAGGAGATTCACACAGGAGGTGCTAGACTTGAATCGCAACGACCTCCTGACATCGGCCCCTTCATCCCATGGTTTCCAACGTCAGCCCTAACAGTCCGTGGCGAAACCTCGAAACCGGCGCATCCTCTCCGCCTGACGCCTGTACAACTCGCACCGTCAAGGAGGACGCGCGATGTCAATGGGACGACGAAAGCGGGAAAGTCAGAAGGATCTGTGGATCGCCGCCGAGCGGCTTGAGTCACGCGGGCAT
>Ga0163148_10001447_pt1 | contig 30791 bp, 26 predicted proteins | sample OliLakLV19MP7P2_FD_148606 | JGI IMG/M metagenome (GOLD analysis project Ga0163148, IMG submission 148606) | Freshwater microbial mat bacterial communities from Lake Vanda, McMurdo Dry Valleys, Antarctica- Oligotrophic Lake LV.19.MP7.P2 | ecosystem: Environmental > Aquatic > Freshwater > Lake >... | reverse complement strand
GTGTAACCTGTAATTGTTCCAGTACTTATTTTACGGCCATTGGAAAGCCTGCGCCTGCCAGTTTTGGAAGCCCTGATAAACTTATTCATCTCATCGATAAACAATGTTTCATTTATTTTTTTTCATACTATTTTTTAAAAGAAGCTACGATAAAATAGTTGAATGCAAATTTGATTTACTTGAATGTGTTTAATTTTTTAAAAAAAAGGCTGGGAGCCCTTCTCCGGAAAAAATTTGGTAAATAAAATGAAGTATATTATTGAATAGGTGCTGTCTGCTGGTGTAAGCTTCGGCCGTTGGTGAAAACACCAAACGGCGGCTTCCGGGATGACATGATTACTTTAATTTCATAACTGAAACACCAACAAAGGCAAAGCGCTTGAATGAAACGCATGGTGCAATGTTTACGAAGCTGCTTAGTAATTGCGGTTAAATAGTAACAGCATAATTTTAAATTAAACCAACAATATAGTAATCGAAAGCGCAACCTACAAAACAGCTTGTATTGAAATAGTAAGTTTAGTAACAGGTAGACACCGGACGGAGTCCGGCGCCTGATTGAAAACCACCGCCGGTACTGGTTTCTATACATCACGCCGATAAAAGCCCAATAAAGATATACTGTACAAGAGTGCGACGCCTGTGAAGCTTAATAGTAGTACTTCTGCCGGGTTCATAAAAAAAATAGTTCACTAATTTATTGCTTGTTGGCTATAGCTAAAAATCATTGATTACTCTTTGAAGAAAACATATCCTTTGATTATACAACAGCCGTGAGTATCTTGTCAAAAAAAAATTATGAAGGCAGCTGTATTAATAAAAAACGGTGATGCAGCAACTGCATTTGAAATAAGAGAGGTGGCTACTCCCATCTTTAAAAATGATGAAGTATTGATAAAAGTTGCTGCCTTCGGGTTAAATTTTGCAGATGTAATGGCACGGATGGGCATGTACAAGGAAGCACCGCCAAAACCGGCTATCCTTGGGTACGATGTGGCGGGCACCATTGTAGCTGTTGGCGATGATGTAACGCATTTAAAAACCGGCGACCGGGTAACCGCCATGACAAGATTTGGTGGCTATGCTGAATATGCTGTAACCAAAGCGAGCGCTGTTGCCGAAATACCTGATACGATGAATTATGCAACTGCCACTGCACTCACCACCCAATATTGCACCGCTTATTTTGCAGCAGCTGAAATGATTAACCTGCATGCAGGCGATAAGGTGCTGGTACAATCCGGGGCAGGCGGCGTTGGCACTGCTTTAATTCAATATGCAAAGCACAAGCAATGCGAAATATTTTCAACTGCCGGCAGTGAAACCAAACTGGATTACCTGCGATCATTGGGCGTACATCATCCCATTAATTATACCACACAAGATTTTGAAACCGAGATAATGAGCATTACTGATGGGAAAGGTGTAGATGCCATTTTTGATGCAGTAGGCGGCGCTTCAATAAAAAAAGGATTTCGTTCCCTGGCATCTGGAGGAAGAATTGTTTGCTATGGCGCTGCTGCTATCAGTGATAAAAATATTTTTGGTAAAATCAGTACCATATTGGGTTTTGGCTTTTATCATCCGCTGCAATTTATGACAGCTTCCAAGGTAATGATTGGCGTTAATATGCTGCGAATTGCAGATAACAAACCGGAAGTAATTCAGCGCTGTCTTGCGGCAGTGGTGCAATTGAACATAGAGGGGGTTTTTACACCCACGCTTGGTAAAGTATTTGAAGTGGCAGAAATAGGCGCTGCCCATGATTTTCTGGAAAAAAGAAAAAGTATAGGCAAGGTGGTGGTACAATGGTGGAGTTGATGAAAAGAATTAAATGGTTAAATGTGTACTGTCATTTTCCAGTACATCATTTTTTTTATTAAATCCATGCAGCCGAAATAGTTTTGAATATATACCATCTATTTCCAGCAGGCTTTCATGCGTTCCTTCTTCGGCAACCATGCCATTATTAATAACAAATATCTTATCGGCTGTAACAATGCTGTTCAGTTTGTGTGATATGGTAATTACAGTACGGCCCTTCATCAGTATTTCCAACGCATCACATACAATTTTTTCTGAGGCGGCATCAAGGGACGCAGTTGGCTCATCAAGAATCAAGATGGGTGCATTGCGAAGTATGGCCCTGGCAATACCTAATCGCTGGCGTTCGCCTCCGGATAAGGTTACACCCCGTTCACCAACAAGTGTATCAAACCCCATCGGAAGTTTGTTAATAAATTCACTGGCGTTGGCAAGCCTGGCAGCTTCCATAATTTCATTTGCAGTAGCCTCGGGACGGCCATAGGCTATGTTGTTACGGATGGTGCCATAAAAAAGCATGGTATCCTGCAATACAAATGCTATTTCCCTTCTAAGCCCTTCCAATGTAAAATCAGTTACATCCGTTCCATCAATTAACACCTTGCCTGCTGTAGCATCATACAACCTTGGAATAAGGCTTGCAATGGTAGATTTACCACAGCCGGTAGATCCGCAAATACCAATTCGCTGTCCGGCTTTTATTTTAAAACATAGATTGTTTAACACGGTTACTTCGGGTTTGTAAGCAAAACAAACCTGGTCAAAAACTATGTCTCCATTCAACCGGCCCGGTTCTTTTGCATCGGGCTTTTCGGGTATCACCAAATTGGCTTCTAAAATTCGCTGTATGCGTTCGAGTGCTACCGATGCCTGTACGATGCTTACCGTCATTTTTGCCAGGTCTTTTACCGGGTTAAAAAACTTGTTGAGGTAAGAAATAAATACGGTGAGAGCGCCAATCGTCATAGCACCTGCAATTACTAAAATGGCTCCACGCCAGATAACGATGGCCATGCATACAGAAACACCTAGTGCAAATACCGGTGAAATAAATGATTTTATTCTTCGTGCCTTTAGTGCAGCATGAACGGTTTCCATACTTACCTTTTTTAAAAGGTCTTCTTCCAGCCGTTGCCTGCCAAAAGCATTTACGGCCCTTAGAGATTCTAACCCGTGCTGAATTACAGTAATCATTTCTGCCTGGTCCCGGCGAACCTCATGTGTAGCCGCTTTTACGGATTTTTTAAACCGAATAACAAATAGTAGCAGAAAAGGTGCCATGCCAATACTAATCAATGCAAAATCCCAGTTAAGGTAAAGCATCAGACCAAACATCCCTAAAATGGTTAATGCATCAACCAATATGCTTAACAGGGTAGCTGATACAAAATCCTGTATGGTATTTACATCGGTAGTAATGGTGCTGAGTAATTTTCCTACCTGGTGACTATCGTAATATGCCAGCGAAAGATTTTGCAGGTGATGGTAGGTGCGGCGGCGCAAATCGTTGGCAATATACTGGGCAACACTTTCTGTAAAATAACTATTAATATACCCCGCCAAACCACCGATGGCTGTAAATAATACCAATGCAATACCACATGCACCTGCAAGGGAATAAGCAGGATTACCATGCAACAGGGTATTTAACCAGGTAAGCGAATGCGGCAATAATTTATTACCGATAACATTATCAATAATAATTTTTAACGGCCAGGGTGCAGCGAGGCTCATGGCTGTTTCTACCAGCATAGCCGCAAAAATAATCAACAACCATTTCCGGTAGGGAAGCATCAACTCAAATACAAGGTTTGACAAACTTTTAAAGCGATGTTTGCTTAGTGAAGTTGAATCCTTCTGCTTACCTTTCTTTGCAACATCAGCTGTCATATATTTTTTGAATAAAAAGGAGATCACTATTTTTAAATACCACGAACCGAAAACAGTACTGTATTAAATCACCAATTAAGCCCACGTTTTTTTTAAAGATCGGTTAAAATAAGACAGCCACAAATACCATAAAGTGGTTATTATTACCATTCCTTTTATTACAGGCTATGCTGTTTCTCTGAATAACTTACCAAATTATTTTGGATGATAAACCCTTTCTGCATTTTTGTAAACCGTTGCTTTATCCAGCGTCATCTTTTTTGTTTGCTGATGCAAATACATATCTACCTGGTCGTTAAAATGTTTGCTGTTGGGGTCTGCGCTGGCGCCATACATATTTACTGTTTCAATTATTGGCAACCCTTCTTTTGGAAAACGAACAAACATAATCAACCCATCTCCACCCACCGATTTTAACTTACCATCTTTTAAAGGTTCAGTCCATTGTGGGGACAACAAATCGGGGAAACCACCTAATGGTTGTTCATTATCGCCCCTTACCAATTTCTGCAAATCGCCCAAAGTAATATCGGTTTGTCCAAAATTTTTCTCCATGTATTCCTTTGCATATTGATAGGTGCCGATAGCTTCTGCTGTGGTAATTTGCCCGCCACTGCGGTTAGTAATTGTTGTAGAAAGATGGAGATAACTTAATAGAAAAATAGCGGCACCCTTGTTATCTGCATCACCCTGTTTATTCCAGTTTTTAAACGTATTGATGAGGGATGCCAATTCCGGATGAACTGTTTCATTTATTAAAAACATGCTGTCAATTCCGTAAGCGTATTGCAGTTGAGCCGGCAACTGTTTATCAAATTTTATTTGTTTAAATTTTTCAATACCTATTTTTTCCGTTTGTGGAAACAACTCCATAAACCGAACGCTGCGGTTTAAGTTATACTGCTCCCAGCCATCTGCTTTTGCGTAAGCGCCAGGTTTTAAATTATCTGCCGGTGCAGTGGCTAAAAAAGAAGAGTGATTGGTGTTGAATAAAAAACCGCTGCCGGGATTAATGTATTGGGGCAATTCCTTAATACCTCTAAAGTTGGTCCACAAGGTTTTGGATGTATTACCGGGTAATGTTTTTTTCCAGTTGTAGGCTGCATCTCTAACCGGCATCAGTGCATTGTTGATGTAAAAAACGGTGTCGTATTTATCGGCATACATAATATTAAACATGCTCAGCTCCTGTTTGCCAAGGGCAGTATAAAACTCCGTGAAGTTTTTTGCTTTGTCCATCTGGTACCATTGATCCAACGCACCAATCTTCATATTGGCGCCAAGCCTGATGGAAAAAAAGCCCTGCTTGTTTTTCATGGTGGCGCCATATTTACTCCAGTAAACTTTTCTTTTTATCGCAATGGGAATTCCTTTAATCCTGAGTTTAATTGTTTTTACTTCCAGGTTAATCCATTGCCCGTCAAACTGGTACTGCAAGGCATTATCCGGATTCATTTGCAACTGGTATTCATCCATACGATCGCAAAAATTTACAGTATGTGCCCAGCCCAGCTGTTCATTTACACCATGTAAAATACAGGGGCCGCAAGCCAGCAAACCACCCATAACATTGAGGCCTTCCTCACTGCACAAATGTGCTTCGTAAAATGCCTGCGGACCAGTATTTGGCTGGTGAGCATTGATTAGTAAAAAAGCTTCGCCGGTGGTAGTTTTAGATGGATGTATAGCAGCCGAATTACTGCCCTTTTTATTTAGCTCGGGTGCTTCCCATTCGCTGTTGGTGAAGATGCGTTTTAAGGCACCATCAGCGCCATTAAAAATAGTCAATGCCAATACGGAAGAAGACACATAATCCTGTATGGTAATGGGGAATAATTTTTTGTGTAATACCTGATTGGGATGCTGAGCTGCATACTCATTTAATCCCTGTACATAACCGTTAATTAATTTTATAAAATCGGGTGTAAGTGTATTCCATTTTTCTACCGTTATCTCCCGGCAACGGAATAATGCATAAGCATAATCACCCGCTGCGCCTGCCTTGCCTAGTACTTTTCCCATCAATCCTTTTACTGGCAAAATCACCTGCTGCATACTTTCAAAATCATCTTCAGCTTCGGCCCAGGCAAGGCCGTAGGCAACTTCGGCATCTGTCTTTGCAAAAATATGTGGCACCCCAAATGAATCTCTAACAATATCAATTGCCAGTGGATTTACAAGTGCCTGGGAAAAAAGGCTATTACACAACAGGATAAAAAAGGCCGGAATAAAAAAGCGTTTCATTTAAAAATTTCTTTATAGGATGAAGGTATCAAATTGAAGATAATTTGCTGTTAAAGATAGGGTGTAAAAGTATTGGGGCAAGCTATTGTATCAATCACTCTCTGCTGAAATGCGTAAGCCAAGATTTGTAGGCAATCCATCTAAACTTGTTAAGTTGTTTGCCTTAACATATTCCTGCAATCCGTCAGCACCTTTTGTTTGGGCCCATTCAAAATGAATATCCCTTTCGCCTGTGTAATTGTACATGGGCACAGCATAGCCACAGGAGGTTTGCACCAAATCTATATCGGCAACAATTATTTGTCTTGTACTTGGATAAATGGTAAATGAAGGCGCATATTTTTCCCATTCCGGTGTGTCGGGTAAAACAGTAAATCCTTTGCCATACAACCGCAGAATGTTTGGTGTAGCATCAAAAGAACAGAACATAATGGTGATCCGGCCATTCTCCAACGTGTGTGCAGATGTTTCATTTCCGCTGCTGATGATATCCATGTAAGCCACCTGGGTTTGTGATAAAACCCTGAAGCAATCCATCCCTTTTGGTGAAAGGTTTACCCTGCCTGCCTCACTAAGCGGCGCAGTGGCTACAAAAAACAGCTGCTGATTGGCGATGAACGTTGCATGTGCAGGCTTGATAGAATCGTGGAATTTCCCCATATCAATTATTTTTCAGCATAAAGATAAGGAGTAAAAAAAACACGGAATACTTGCTGTGCAGTTTATAAAAATATTATTGTTGTAAGATTAAGTTCCTGAAACCCGGGTTGTTCCTTTGACCTCACCCCCAGCCCCTCTCCAAAGGCAGAGGGGAGCTTGACACTGATACCTCAACGCTCTTTTCTTAGTCGATTAGTGGACTCGTTTTTCTTGCACGCTTATTTAGAATCATCTTTGCATTATTCAGTTCTATTCCGGAAAACATCAGCGCACTTATAGTTCACTCCAAGGGCATAGGGAGCTTGGCACTGATACCTCAAAGCTCTTTTCTTATTCGATTATTGGACTCGTTTTTCTTGTACGTTAATTTACAATCAGCTTTGCATTTTCCAATTCTATTCAGCAAAACATCAGCGCACTTATAGTACACTCCAAGGACAGAGGGGAGCTTGACACTGATACCTCAACGCTCTTTTCTTATTCGATTAGTGGACTCGTTTTTCTTGTACGTTAATTTACAATCAGCTTTGCATTTTCCAATTCTATTCAGCAAAACATCAGTGCAATTATAGTATACTCCAAAGTTGAGGGGCTAGAACCCTTAACCCGGATGCATCTTAGCGTTATGAAGGAATTTTAATCGGACAGTAATATAATATTAACAATGGAAAATTATTAAACCGGTTATTCCAATTTGTTGTTTAAAATTTAATAAAACTGTAGTTTTAATGTAATCTGCAAATTCTCGGTTAACGAACGTAAAATAAACTACGAGGATTATTGAACAATTACAGTTTGATATAATTATACTTGTAAATCTATTTCAATGAAATATAAATTAGCAGTCATTTTAGCATTGGGTGGTTTTACAGTTAATTGTAATTCGCAACAAAAAGCACCGGCAACATCCCCTTCTGTTGATTCAGGATACACTTATAAAAAAGCATCCAATGATGGTATCGGGAAGTTTTACTGGGGCAGAGAAATCTCTCATGTAATGGGTGCAGGTGGTACAGACTGGCTGGAGAGAACTGAACGCAATGAAGAAGAAAACACCAGCCTTGCCATAAGCAATATTCAATTAGCACCCAATGCTGTGGTGGCTGATATTGGCGCCGGCACCGGTTATTACAGTTTTAAATTAGCAACTAAAGTTCCACAAGGAAAAGTTTATGCGGTTGAGATTCAGGATGAAATGATCAGCTTCCTCAGCAATAAAAAAACACAGTTAAAAGATAGTGTGGTGGAAATAATAAAAAGCACCATAGCATCTCCCAACCTGCCTGACAATAGTGTTGATCTTGCAATAATGGTAGATGTATATCATGAACTGGAGTTTCCGCAGGAAATGTTGCAGGCCATCAGCAAATCCTTAAAACCAACCGGACAAATTTTATTAATTGAATACCGGGGTGAAAATCCTGCCGTACCTATTAAAGCACTTCATAAAACCACCGTTGCACAACTAAACAAAGAGTTAGCTGCCAATGGATTTCAACTAAGTTATAAGGGGAATTTTTTACCCATTCAACATTTTTTATTGTACCAGAAGAAATAAATAAAAAGGATGAATTGTAAAACAGGCAAGCCTCTCTGCAAAAAATATTTTATATTTTGTAAGTAGTAGTATTTACCACCGGTTTAATATGCGGTGTGTAAATACCTGTTCTGGAACCTGATTGCTGAGCAGGCTTGTTACAGGTACCCAATGCCCAGTAAATAACGATGAAAATTAATATAGTGCTGAAACAACCACCACCTAATTTTTTGGCACCGTACCCGGCAATTATAGTTTTGAAAAAATTATTCATGTAGAAAAGTTTATTTTAAACAAATGAATAATCATGCCAGCTTTTTTGAATCTTACTTTTTAGATTTATATGCCATTGCTGTCTTGCCTTTTTAATTCATTTTAATAGTAATGTCAGCAATATTCTACCGCTCTGCATTAGATTCCAAACGCAAGCTTCAACTAATTGCAGGTAGTCATTACTTTATCATCATATCAGGATCTGGCACCTTGAATAAAAATTGCTCTTACATCATTTGGCTTTTGTATTATTTTGTAAAATTCATCCAGGTATTGAATCATACTTTTTTTGGTATTGTTTTCCAAAAGCTTAAAATTATTAATGAGTGAATATATTTCTTCCTTTTTTGAATTAAAACCTTTAAAAGCTTCGTTCAATTCATCCATTGTTCTGGGATAACCACGGTACACCCTTTCTACAACAGACACAGTATTCAACATTGGATCCGGAACAGCGTAATCGGTATTTACAAGGCCGGAATAATCGAAGTCGTAGGGAACGGAAAAAGGACTGGCAAGTGAGTCATCTTTTAACCGGATGGTTTTTATATTATGCCTTACCGGAACCGACCAGTCGGTATTACCAATCATATATTCAAACAAGGCTACCATCAACATTTGATTCCTGTCGGTATATTCTGTATTGGGCCTTCCCACTATCCAGTCTTTACAATTATTTCTCCTGGCCATATCCTTAACATCTTCAAGAAAAAAAGCATAATTCTTAAATGACTTTTTACTAGTCCCGCTATCTACATAATTTACATCTAACAACCGTACCCTAAAGCTTTTCTCGGTTAGCAGATTGTATATTTTATAGGCTATGTATTCTTTTAAAACATATTGGCTGTACACACTATTGTTTCTGCAACCACTAACCAGTTTTAGTGATTTTAACGGCGACAACACGCTTTTTGAGGAATCTTTCTTTTTAAAAATAAGTTTTAATGGCGGAAAATAGCAATTCTCTCTCCTATTGTGCCCTCTAAGTTCAACCTGTATTTGCTCACTAACATTTGTGCTGTCGGGAAACCTTACAGAAAAACGTGCTGGAAAAACCTCTACCCCTTTCGTGCTTTTATTGCTTAGGAATTTATTCATCGGCGAAACCAATGTTACACTTAACATGGACTCATCAGTGAAAAATTTTTCGCTGTTAACCGGCTCAGGCTGGGCTAAAGCCACCTGGCAGCAAACGAAAGAAATAAGTAAGGTTGAAAATAATAGTTTCATAAATTTAAATTTTAAAAAGTCTAAAAAAAAATCCTGATTTGAACAGGTTGTTTTAATCACTAATTATATAAACAAACTATCTGTTTAAAGTCTCTTCAATAACATGGCCAACGGAGCCACTTGGCATTTGAATGTTGAGTATGGCTGCAATTGTAGCAGCAATATCTGTCATGTAAGTTTCTCTGTAAGTTTTACCCTGCTTAATGTTCCATCCATACCATATTAATGGAATGTGGGCGTCATAAGGGTTCCAAACGCCATGTGTACTGCCTCCTTTTAAAAACCCATCAATCCATTGCGGGCGAAGTACAATTTGTATATCTCCGCTACGGCTGGGATAATATCCATTGCTGAGGGTTTCTTTTAACCAAGGTTGTAATGTACTTTGGCTAATTGCATCTAAAGCAAAAGCCCTGTCGATAGATGTGTTTTTTAACAGGTATTGTATCACCTCAGTGTATACAGCTTCTTTATTTATTTTCTGTGCAGCTATCACATTCCGGTTAAGGTAAACCTGGTAATTTAATATGCCTGTAACAAGGTTGCTGTTGTCATATTTTTTATTGAGGTAGGCATTTAATTCCTCTTCCATTTTTTGACTGTCGAAATTTCCTGCAGGTATTTTATGTTCATTTAAAAAAGCCGGCATATTGGCAACACCGTGATCTGCAGTTAAAAAAACAAGAGAGTTGCCTTTACCTGTTTTCTGTTCCAAAAAGTCGAGGAAATCTCCCAAATCTTTATCCAGCCGTAAAAAACAATCTTCTTCTTCAATTGAATTGGGACCATAGGCGTGTCCAATATAATCAGGAGTAGACAGGCTGATTGTGACCATATCCGTGTTTGCACCTGCACCCATCTTTTCCCCAATGATGGCAGCTTTTGCCATTTCCAGCGTAAAAGTATTGCCATAAGGTATGGCGGCTATTACACTATAATTTTTCTCGATATATTGCTTGGTGCTACGTGGAAAAGGTCTTGTGCCTGGAGCACTTTGGTCGTATGTATTTTCGGGATACAGCAGCGGCCAGTCCTGTGCATAATATTTATCAACCAGTTTTTTAGCATTTACATCTTTTACCCATAAAGGAAGTTCTTTTTGATAGTACGATGATGTGATCCAGTCGCCTGTTCTATTATCATACCAATAGGCAGCATTGGCACTATGGCCTGCCGGTAAAATTGCCCCCCTGTCTTTAATGGCAATGCCAATAACTTTACTTTGAAAGTTAGTTGCAAGCCTTAGTTCATCACCAATGGTAGTAGACAGCAAGTTTTTAGGACTCATTTGCCCTAGTGCTGTAGCACTTCCAACTGTTTGTGCAGTTGTATCTTCGGTACAATAAACAAATTTATTTTGATTGTAATCCCACCAGTCGTTTCCGGATATCCCATTAATTGCTGGAACAGAACCTGTATAAATACTGGCATGCCCACAAGCGGTAACTGTTGGTGTATAAGGAATCAGTGTATTTTCACAGGCGAAGCCCTGTTTTAGCAGGCGCTTAAATCCACCATTTTCTGCATAGCGGTTTGTGTAGCGATAGAGATAATCCCACCGCATTTGATCAACTACAATGCCTACAACTAATTTTGGGCGTTTTAATGTTGTTGATTGCGAGGCTGTACTACCTGCTTCATTTTGAGCCAGGACGGTAATAGAAAGAACAAATGATAAGATTACCAATAAAGGTCTGGCCATAAAAAAATTTTCTTTGTGATTTAATAGAACAAGCGTGGTATTAATTATCTGGAGTTCAACTTACAAAAAAAATAGGATATTTCGTTTTAAATGGACAAAATATCCAAATAAGAGGTTTATTACAAGTAGATTTTCGCTGCGTTTACAGCAACATTTTACAATTTTCAGTAAAACTGATGAGCTTCTTGCAACAAATTCTTCATTACCATAATCCAACCATTTAATAACCTTAACTAATTTGAGAAATAATCATCAATAGTAAAAAACAAAAAAAGGCACCCGAATGAGTGACTTTTTTCATATAAAATTGAATTGTTGTTTGATTAAGTGTCTGATACTCCAGCTATGCCTGTATGACCTCACCCTAACCCCTCTCCATCCTGAAAGCTATCTGGAGAGAGGGGCTAGAACCCTTAACCCGTAAGCGTTTTAGAGATATGGCATAATACTAGACGGACAGTAATGATAAAATTGTTCAGTTTTTTTACAAACGATTCAGCACTTCTTCTCCCATAGCATGGGTGCCTAATATTTTTTCGGGGGCTGTAGTTGCATCTGCAATATCTCTTGTTCTGAAGCCTGCTTTTAATACTGCATCTACAGCATTTACTACAGCCTCAGCTTCTGCCTTTAGGCCAAATGAAATTTCCAGCAACAGTGCTGCGGAAAGAATGGAGGCCAGCGGATTGGCAACTCCCTTTCCGGTAATGTCATGTGCGGAGCCGTGGATAGGTTCATACACTCCCGTACCATCTCCAATAGACGCAGATGCCAGCATACCCATGGAGCCTGCAATCTGCGATGCCTCATCCGTTAAAATATCACCGAATAAATTGGCAGTTACCACCACATCAAAACGGCAGGGATCTTTTATCAGCATCATGGCCGTAGAATCTACAAACTGGTGTTCCACTTCTACATCCGGATATTCCAGCGCCAGCTTTTGAATTTCTTCTCTCCATAAACGGCTTGTTTCAAGCACGTTTGCTTTATCAACTGAGCATAATTTTTTGCGTCTTGTTCTGGCTGCTTCAAATGCACGGCGGCCAATTCTTTCAACTTCGTAGCGACTGTACTCTGCCACATCGTACGCAGTATCACCATTGTTTTTTCTTCCCTTTTCACCAAAATATATATCGCCGGTTAATTCACGGAAAAATAAAATATCTGCACCTTTCAATATCTCCGGCTTAATGCTTGATGCACTCAATAATTCATCGAATAATTTTATGGGACGAAGGTTTGCATACAAACCAAGTTCCTTGCGCATTTTTAGTAACCCTTGCTCCGGTCGAACTTTTGCAGATGGATCATTATCGTATTTTGGATGACCAACAGCACCGAATAAAACAGCATCTGATTTTTTCATTTTTTCTAATGATTCAGCCGGTAAGGGATCGCCGGTTGCTTCAATGGCTGCATGGCCAATCAATGCTTCATCGTAAGTAAATTCATGATTGAATTTTGTAGCTATCTTATCCAAAACTTTTTTACCTACTGCGGTTACTTCTTGTCCAATCCCATCTCCGGGAACTATTAAAATGTGTTTTTTTGCCATGTTATTATTTTAAACTTTAAATCAGGTTCAACATTTTTTGGGTGGCTTTTATAGCAGCAACCGTCTGGTCGCTATCCAATCCACGTGTTTTAAATTCTTTACCGTTATTGGTCCAGGTAATGATGGTTTCGCACAATGCATCCGATTTACCACCGGGCGGAATGCGTACCGCATAATCTGTTAATAAGGGCAGTTCCAGTTTCTTCTTTTTATAAATAAGTTTTAGTGCATTCATAAATGCATCATACTGGCCATCGCCTTGTGCATGCATTTCAAATACTTCTCCGTGCACATTAATTTTCAATGTAACAGAAGGCTTCAGTTCTTTTGAATGGGTGAGCACATAATTTTCAATTTGCACTTTTTCTTCGATGCTGTTACTGTCCAGCACATCAGAAATAATATAAGGCAAATCGGATGGTGTTACTACTTCTTTTCTATCACCCAGTTCAATAATCCGTTGGGTAACTTTTTTTAAATCGGCATCAGATAACTGAATCCCCAGTTCCTGTAAATTATTTTCAATATTAGCCTTACCACTCGTTTTGCCCAGCGCATATTTACGCTTTCTGCCAAAACGTTCGGGCATCAAATCATTAAAATATAAACTGTTTTTTTTGTCGCCATCGGCATGTATACCTGCTGTTTGTGTAAAGACATTTTCGCCCACAACAGGCTTGTTCACGGCAATCCTAAACCCGGAAAATGTTTCAACCAGCTTACTTACTTTATACAAAGATTTTTCAACCACGTTGGTTGTCGCCTCTTTCATAAAGTCATTTATTACAGCTATGGCACTTGCCAGTGGTGCATTGCCGGCACGTTCGCCCATACCGTTTACCGTAAGATGCAATCCATGGGCGCCTGCTTTTACTGCTTCCATTACATTGGCGATACTTAAATCGTAATCGTTGTGTGCATGAAAATCAAAGTGAATGGCTGGGTAACGCTTTACAATAGCCGCAATATATTCACCAGTTTCTGAAGGAATCAATACGCCTAAAGTATCAGGCAATAAAATTCTTTTTATAGGTTGTGTTGAAAGGAAATCGAGGTATTGGAAAACATAGTCAGGGGAGTTGCGCATGCCATTGCTCCAGTCTTCCAGGTAAACATTGCAATCAATATTTTTTGATTGGGCCAATGCAATTACTTCACCTACTTCTTTAAAATGTTGTGCAGGCGTTTTTTTTAGCTGGTGTGTTAAATGATTTAAAGAACCCTTGGTTAACAAATTCATTACCCTTGCGCCGGCTTGCAACATCCAGTCTACAGATGTAGCACCATCAACAAAAGTAAGTACTTCAATTTTATCAATAAAACCATTGGCAGCGGCCCATTCGGTAATTTTTTTTACTGCCTGAAATTCGCCTTCAGAAACCCGGGCTGATGCAATTTCAAGCCGGTCAACTTTTACCTCGGTAAGCAGGAGTTGAGCAATGGTTAACTTTTCGGATGCAGAAAAAGATACACCGCTGGTTTGTTCGCCATCCCGGAGGGTAGTATCCATTATTTCTATAGAACGTTGCAATAAGCTCATGTTAGTTGGCTGGTTGTGTGTTATTTTTACGCAGACATTATTCGTTTAGTCGTTATCAGGCAGCATTTAAATTGTACTTGTTAGTTTAGAGGGGTTTAGCTGTTTAGAAATACCCAGGAGTTGTATCAAATTATTATAGCTGCAATGTATACTTTAAAATGCAACATTGTTTTTTATTGAAAATCAATACAAACTCTTTGCGGCAAATGAAGTGATATCTTCTTTCATTGCCTGCAAATAATCAATGTCATCAAACCCGTTGGTCATGTTATGCTTTTTATAGGTGTTGATGGCGAATGATTCTTTTTCGCCTGTGGTTAAAATAGTAATGGTTTGATCAGGAAGATTTACTTCCAGTTCGGTTGCAGGATTGGCTTCGATGGCGGTGTATATTTTATCTAAAAACTCAGGACTAACCTGAACCGGCAGAATTCCAATATTAAGAGAATTGCCTTTAAAAATATCTGCAAAAAAACTGGATACCACACAACGGAATCCATAATCATAAATGGCCCATGCTGCATGCTCCCGGCTACTGCCGCTGCCAAAGTTTTTACCGCCTACCAATATCTTTCCGCTGTAAATAGGATTGTTCAACACAAAATCCTGTTTAACTGTATTGTCCGGATTGTATCTCCAGTCTCTGAAAAGATTATCGCCAAAACCGGTGCGTTCTGTAGCTTTTAAAAACCGGGCAGGAATTATCTGATCGGTATCTACATTCTCCATTGGCAATGGTACTGCGGTGCTGGTGAGTATGGTGAATTTATCGTAGGCCATTTGTGATGTTTGATTTATGATTTATGATGTTTGATTTATGAACAGCTAGTAAAAACATTAAACCCCTCATATAACTCCCCTTTAGTGGATGGGGGCAATATGTTTTGATTTATGATTTGTGATTTGTGATTTGTGATTTATGATTTATGATTTATGATGTTTGATTTATGAACAGTTAGTAAAAACATTAAACCCCTCATATAACTCCCCTTTAGGAGATGGGGGTAATATTTTTGATTTTTGGTTTATGATTTATGATTTGTGATTTGTGATGTTTAAAGTTTAATCTGTGATTTGTAATGTATGGTTTATGAACAGTTTTAATAAAATTAAACCCCTCAAATAACTCCCCTTTAGGGGATGGGGGCAATATGTTTGATTTATGAACAGCTAGTAAAAACATTAAACCCCTCGAATAACTCCCCTTTAGGGGATGGGGGCAATATGTTTGATTTATGAACAGCTATTAAAAACATTAAACCCCTCAAATAACTCCCCTTTAGGGGATGGGGGCAATATGTTTGATTTATGATTTGTGATGTTTGATTTATGAGCACTTGCAACTTTTACAGAAAATCTCTTGGATCAGCTACTACACCGGATACGGCTGCAGCAGCGGCTACCAGCGGACTTGCCAGCAATGTTCTGCTACCGGGACCCTGACGACCTTCGAAATTTCTATTGCTGGTACTTACGGCATATTTACCAGCCGGCACCTTATCATCATTCATTGCCAAACAAGCTGAACATCCGGGCTGACGTAACAGGAAACCAGCTTCTGTAAGGATATCCAAAATACCTTCTTCTTTAATCTGGCTTTCTACAATGTGGCTTCCGGGAACCAGCCAGGCGGTAATATTTTCTGCCTTTTTACGCCCTTTTACAATGGAAGCAAACTGACGAAAATCTTCGATGCGGCCATTGGTGCAACTGCCTAAAAATACATAATCAACTTTTTTGCCCAGCAATTTTTCATCTTCAGCAAAGCCCATGTAATCCAACGATTTTTTATAGGAGGCTTCACCATCTTTTACTCCGGCAGCTAAAGGAATATTTTTTGAGATCCCGGTTCCTAAACCAGGGTTGGTACCGTAAGTAATTTGTGGTTCAATATTATCTGCATGAAAATTCAATTCCAGATCAAACTGTGCATCAGCAGCTGTTTTCAATGTTTTCCAGTAAGCCACCGCTGTATCCCATGCTGCTCCTTTGGGTGATTTTTCACGACCGTTTAAATAAGCAAAAGTAGTTTCATCAGGAGCAATCATGCCGCCCCTTGCGCCACTTTCTATTGACATGTTGCAAACCGTCATCCGGCCTTCCATACTCATTTGTTCAAACACTTCACCGGCATATTCTACAAAATAACCTGTAGCGCCGCTAGCTGTAATTTGTGATATAATATAAAGCGCAACATCTTTTGGTAAAACGCCTTTGCCTAATTTACCCGCCACATTAATGCGCATTTTTTTTGGCTTCGGTTGCATAATACATTGAGAAGCCAATACCATCTCAACCTCCGAAGTACCAATACCAAAGGCGATGGCGCCAAAAGCACCATGGGTAGAAGTATGTGAATCGCCGCACACAATGGTCATACCCGGCTGGGTAATGCCATTCTCTGGTCCTACCACATGAACGATACCATTTTTAGGATTGTTTAATCCCCAATGAGAGATGCCATATTTGGCAGCGTTATCTTCCAAAGCTTTTAACTGGTTGGCAGAAAGGGCATCCTGCACCGGTAAATGCTGGTTTATGGTAGGCGTATTGTGATCGGCTGTTGCAAAGGTTTTGTCGGAAAACATTACGGCTACTCCCCTGTTCTTCAAGCCTAAAAATGCCACCGGACTGGTAACTTCATGAATAAAGTGCCTGTCGATGAAAAATACATCCGGACCATCTTCAATTTTTTTTACCACGTGTGCATCCCATACTTTATCAAATAAGGTAGAAGCTGTATTGCTCATGTTTACAAATTTTATATTAATTGACTGATTCTTAAAATAAGAGTGCAAAATTCGACAAAATTTGCCTAATAGCCATCTATTTTTAGAATTTTATTTACCAGATGAGTTTTTAGTTGAATAAACATCTGTTAGCGTAAACTCAAGGTGTAATTAACAAAATGACGGCTTGAGATAATTTTCAGGTGGCTTTTATTAATGGTTTAGCAGTTAGAACGTACCATTAATTGTAACGGACTTAAGTTTAGAAGGTTTAGGAGTTTAGCTCCTGTACTAAATTGTTTCCCTTTTACACGTTAATCACTCCAACTATATAAGGCTGCAAAGGGAAGGACTTTAACAAAAATAACCATGGCTAAAAACCATGGCTATCTACCAACTACAAAATTGGTCTATTAAAAAAAGTTTTGTGTTGAATAAAAGTAATTGCCGCAGGAATGATACCTATCGACTCCATCAACAACTATTTTCAACAACACAAAACCTTCTTTTTAATTTGCTTATTTTTTCAACAATGCCAGCAGTTGTTTAGCTGCCTCTACTGATGATGCAGGATTTTGACCAGTTATTAACAGGCCATCTGCCACAACATACGAAGCCCAATCTGCGGCTTTAGAATAAATGCCACCTTTACTTTTTAATTCATCTTCAAGCAAAAAAGGAACGATATCCGTTAATTGAACTGCTTCTTCTTCTGTGTTGGTAAAGCCAGTTACTTTTTTACCATGAACCAATGGATTGCCATTTTCATCTTTTACATTTAATAAAACGGATGGCGCATGGCAAACTGCAACAACCGGTTTTTGGGCTACCCAAAATGATTGTATCAGATTGATGGAATCTTCGTCGGTAGTTAAATCCCACATTGGACCGTGGCCACCCGGATAAAATACGGCGTCATAATTTTCGGCAGATATTTCGGATAATTTATGGGTATTGGTCAGTATTTGCTGCAAGTCTGCATCTTTATCAAACCGATGCGTAGCTTCTGTCTGACTGGCAGGTTCTGCACTTTTGGGATCGATAGGTGGTTGTCCGCCTTTAGGAGAAGCCACGGATATTTCTGCGCCGGCATCTTTAAAAATATAATACGGAGCTGCAAATTCTTCAACCCAAAATCCTGTTTTATGCCCGGTATTACCCAATTCGCTGTGCGATGTTAAAACGATTAATACTTTCATAATTCTATTTTTATTGTTTTTAATTTAATTACAAACCCCATCGGCTGTGCAGAAACCTGCAGCAGTAGTTACCTCAACCAATGGCTTTTCTTCTTCCCAAACTTTTTCCAATACATTGGTAAAAACTTCTGCAGACTGTGCACCAGATACTGCATATTTATTATTGAATACAAAGAAAGGTACACCCTGTACACCTAGCTGCTCGCCCCTTAACTGGTCAATCCGAACTTCTCTCAAGTATTCATTGCTTTGGAGCATGTTCCTTATCTCATCCGCATTTAAGCCGGCGCTTTCACCTATCTCCACCAAAACCGCTGTATCTCCAACATCTTTTCCGTAAGTATAATACGCTGCAAATAGTTTTTCTTTTACCAGGTTTTGAAGCCCTTTCTTTTTTGCCAGGTGCAGCAGGCGATGGGCATTCATGGTATTGCTGATGATGGCCTTATCAAAATTATATTCCAAACCAACTTCCTTTGCAATGCCGCTCATGTAGTCGTTCATCTCTTTGCCCTTTTCCAGCGATACACCCTTTTTGGTGGCAAGGTATTGATCTACTGACTGGCCTTTCACCGGTATCATATCAGGGTCTAATTGATAACTATGCCAAACAATTTCTACCTGTTCTTTTTTATCAAATGCATTCAACGCATTTTCAAATTTCCGTTTGCCGATATAGCAAAACGGGCAAACAATATCTGACCAGATTTCTACTTTCATAATGATTAAATTTTTATTTTTTTCTAAAGGATAAAAAGATTTGATTAACTAACACAAATAGCCTACTACTATCTACTGAAATTTATCACCTCTTACACCGTCAATGCTGGATAGTCAACGTATCCTTTGGCACCCGGAGTATAAAACGTTTGCTGATCTGCTTTGTTTAATTCAGCATCTGTTTTATAACGTTTTACCAAATCCGGATTTGCAAGAAACGGTACACCAAAAGCTACCAGGTCCGCATCAGCATCTTCTAAAACTTTTGTTGCCGTTGCTTTATTAAATCCTTTGTTGATGATTAAAGTTCCTTTATACAAAGGCCTGAAATGTTTAGCAATTTCTGTAACTGCAAAGGGCACATCATCAACCGGCACAAAGGGCTCCGTTAAGTGGATGTAGGCCAATCCATAACCATTCAATCGCTTAACGATGTATTCAAACGTTGGTATGGTTTCTTCATCCATTAAAATACCCATAAAATTGTGCATGGATGGATTTAACCGAACACCCACTTTGTTTAGGGCGATTACATCTTTTATAGCATTGATTGTGTCAAACAAAATGCGAGCCTTATTTTCAATACTGCCACCATAATCATCTGTCCGGATATTAGAACAATTATTAAAAAACTGGTGAAATAAATACCCGTTTGCTGCATGAATTTCCACACCATCAAAGCCTGCTGCTACTGCATTAGCAGCAGCATTTTTAAAGTCTTGTATGGTTTGTTTAATTTCTTCAATCGTCATTGCCCTTGGTGTAACGGTATCAACAAACCCATTTTGAGTGTATGATTTTTCATGAGGGTTAATAGCGGACGGAGCATAGGGTAATTCGCCATTATGAAAATCCGGATGCGACAAACGGCCCACATGCCATAACTGTGCAAATATTTTTCCGCCCTTATCATGTACTGCTTTGGTTACCAGTTTCCATCCTTCCACCTGTGCTTCACTGTAGATGCCGGGCACATTAATATAGCCAACTGCGTTGGTGCTAACGTTTGTTCCTTCGGTAATAATTAAACCAGCAGTGGCCCTTTGTTGATAATAGGTTGCCGTTAAAGTGGTAGCGACTTTCTCTTGATTATCAGAGCGGCTACGTGTTAGTGGAGCCATTACCATTCTGTTTTTTAATTCAGTGCCCGATAAATTATAAGGCATAAATAAAATTTGCTTATCCATTTTTGTTTGTCTATTTTTTTTCCTTTTTAATGTTTATTTTTTTTAGTGGCAGGATTTGTCATAGCAGCATCGTTGGCCTTTCCCGATTAATTTCGGCTGTCACAGCCGACAGCTATCGGCTCTAGTACAGCATTACTTTATGCAACTCCTAATCCAATTAACTGCATCATTTCCACAACGATATTTTTTGCGGCATCATCTGTTCCTTCAATTGAAGCCAATGCCAAATCCGGCTCGTCTATATCTCCAGTAATTAAAATGGTAACCACTTTTGAATGAGGAAGTAATTGTTGAAGTGTTTTACTGCAATTTGCGGAAGTACCAATATTGATAACGGTTTTGCAGGTTGCCACCTCTTTAATTTTACCGGCAATTGCTGCTTGTGTTGCTATGTCAGCAACCACTATTATAATATCCGCCTCCCAGGAAGCATCTTTACAGCATTGAATTACTTCCGTTGTTGCAGTAGAATTTATAACAGCTATTTCGTTGGCAAGTGCAGTAAGTTGTTGCAGTTGTTCATCCATCAGCAACAGCCGGAATTTTTTTGAAATGCCCTTAGCTATCAAACTTCCCAACCTGCTGTTGGCACCCAATATGGCAACTGTATTTTTTAAATCCATGTCTTTGTTTGTAGCACAAAGGTAGCTTTGCATCAAGGCAACAATGGTTGAGGTTTGATAGGAAATATACTTGATCTATATCAAGTGAGTTTACTTTTTGTTCATCAGATTTTTTCTGATGCGGCTCAAAGTTTCCGGGGTAATGCCCAGGTATGAAGCAATTAAATTTTGTGGTATACGCTGAATAAGCTGTGGGTTGGATGCAATAAGTCTTGTATATTTTTCTTCGGCAGAATAACTGATGGAATTAATAAGGCGTCGCTCTTTGGAGATGATATTATTTTGAAAGAGTATCCTGAAATAGCGCTCCATAACCGGTACTGTCAGCATCATTTCTTCAAAGCCTGCAAGGGTTATCATTAACAATTCTGCATCTTCAATGGCATCAATATTATAAGCAGAAACATCAGCAGATAAAAAACTGTAAATGTCGCCCATCCACCAACCTTCCCAGGCAAATTGAATCATGTGTTCGTTGCCCTTTTCATCTACATTATAGGAACGCAATAAACCGTTTTCTACAAACACAAAGTATTTGCAAACATCGCCTTCCTGCAACAGGTATTGCTTTTTACGCAGCTTTTTAGGAGTAAAATACGTTTTAATCAACTCCTGTTCACCGCCAGTAAGCACAACCTTTTCTTTTACATGAGTAAAAAATACTTGAAACATGCTTCAAAAATAGGGTGAAACAAGGGAATAAATATCTGTTCAAAATGATGAGTGCAATTTATATTGTTGCTTCCTTCATAACCGCCGTCAGCGTTTTTAACGGCTGACGGGGTTATTCACCACATCCTGCAGGCGCAGGTCTCCAACCCTGTTGCCTGCCGTTATTAAACTACCTGTTATCTTAATTACTCAAAAAAGAATAAAACTAACTACCTGTTTCCTTGAATATAAATGAATGGTTGTAATAGCAAATGCAGTTTTTATTGGTTGATGGAATTATTTAGTTGCATCGGTATCTATGTGCAACAAGTGTGGAGTTTTGCGTTTATTAGATAAAAATATCGACAAGATTTTTTGGAGAATACGTTTTAAACAGATTTTACTCCTCTGTTTTTCAGCATTAAAACTTACTGTGTAGATTCGTATCAATTAATTACTTAACAGTATAAGAATACCTTCTCGGCGATAAAATATTTAATAAAAAGAAATTTCAATTTTTATCCTTTCTACTTCGTTTCTTATCTCAGTGCATCCATCAACCCTTTGATGTACCCAATCCCAAATAAATTTCCTTTCATTTCATAACCAACATGCTCATTGTTTTCACCGGCCATGGTAGGTACGTGATCGCTGCGTAGTGGTCCTTCAAATCCTATTGCTTTATAGGCTTTCATCATTTTAAACATATCGGTGGGACCATTGTCGTGGAAAGTTTCCCTGAAATTTTCTGCTGTGCCTGTCACATCTCTTATGTGTATAAAATGGATGCGTTGGGCAAATTCGTAAATCAATGCTTCTACATCTTCTCCCATAGTGGTGTAAGTGCCCTGGCAAAATGTAAGGCCATGTGATGGGCTATTGGAAAATGACAATGCTTTTCTGATAGCATCGGCTGAAGTTAATATCCTGCTGATACCATGAATTGGGCTAATGGGTGGGTCATCGGGATGCAATGCCATTTTTACCTCATTGGCTTCTGCAACCGGCATTACCTGCTCAATAAAATACTGATAGTTTTCCCAAAGCTGTGTTTCGCTAATAGGGGCATATTTACTGATTGGTTCTTTTAATGCAGCTTCATAACTAAAGCCGCTAACTGTTGCACCACCTCTTTCGGGCAATAATTTATGGGTACGATACCAGCCGGGATACATGAAGTTGTAACAAAGTAATTTCACTCCTAGTCTGCCCATGTTTTCCAACATGCTGCAATACTTTTCAATATCAGCTTCTTTGCCCTCTAAGTTTAATTTAATCCGGGTCATGTCTATCTGATCTCCTTCCAATCCAATCAGGTTAAAGCCATTTGCCTCATACACTTTTTTTGATGTGGCTAAAGATTCATAGTCATCAATGGAAGGCATGCCCGTAAGCTCCGGCGCTAACTTAGCAATAGCATCATCAATACCCATTTGCTTGCAGAGTTGCCATTTTTCATCGGGCTTATTGCCAAAAAATAAAAAAGATAATTTCATATTATGACTGTTTAAAAATACCCGCCTTTCTCTGTTATTTCATGCACCGTTTGCCCTTCTTTTACCCAGCTAAAAATTTTCTTTTCGTTTTCTTTAATTTCCTCAGCCCTTACCAATACCTCGTAAGCAATATCCCTTGGCACCACTAATACACCATCAATATCTCCTAAAACAATATCTCCAGGCTTGATAGTTACATTATCAATCTGCAGCACCGTTTGATAATGCGTAATAAGGCACCTGCCTAAACTACCATTGGAAATTCTGTATTTATAAAACACGGGGAAATCTGCTTCCAGAATTTGATGTGTATCCCTGATACCACCATCTATACAAGCAGCTTTTACCTTTTTGCCTTTTGCGGTAGCAGTCATTACACCGCCCCACAAAGTTGCATGTTCATCTTTACTGGTATCCCAAATTACGAAAGTATCTTCTATCATTTCATCCAACATTTGTGAGCGGAATTCCATCTCGCCGGTTACCTTGGCATTGGGTGAACTCTTTACGGTGAAAGCAAAACCGGCAACCGTTCTATATTCCCTTAATGGGATAATCCGGTTTGGTAGCGCCTGGTTTAACAGGCAAAATTCTCTCAGCACATCATTAACTGCGCCGGTGTATAATTGCTCATACCTTAAAAGCAACTCTTTGTCGTCAATAGGAAATGAGTTTGTTGAGATAAATTCTCTTTCAGCAATAAGCCTTTCAAGGTTCATCATACCCACCTCTTTTCTGAATTGCTCCGACCCGTTATTAATTACTTGACTGTTCATATTTTTTTATTTTTAAAAATGTTAAATGCTTATGCGATACTTATTTTTTATTGAATTTTATACACCTGAGCTTGCTAAAAACCCACCATCTACTGGCACCACAATACCCGTTACAAAACCTGCAGCTTCATCACTAATCAGCCAGTTCATACAACCAATTAATTCCGGCGCTTCGCCAAAACGTTTTAACGGCGTATGAGCTAGTACACTATTTGCCCTTGCTGTATGAGAGCCATCTTCATTAAACATTATTTTTCGGCTTCTTTCATTTAGAAAAAATCCCGGAGCAATGGCATTCACTCTTATATTGGCAGGCGCCAGGTAACCTGCAAGCCATTGCGTAAAGTTGGCGATGCCTGCTTTGGCTATACCATAAGCGCCTACTTTGGTGAGTGGCCGGTAGCTGTTCATCGATGCAATGTTGATGATAACACCTCGTTTGTTTGCTGCCATCATTTTACCAAAAACAAAACAAGGAATTACGGTACCCATGGTATTTACATTGATAACATTGCTAAAAACATCCATACTTAAATTGAAGAACCCTTTTACTGAACCATCGTTTAATAATTCTTTATCATCAAATTCAGAAATGTTGGTGAGTGCTTCACTTTGATTGCCGCCTGCACCATTTATTAACACAGATGGAATACCCAATTCTACTTCAATAATTTCTTTTGCTGCGTTTACTGATGCTTCGTCAGCAACATCAGTGCTGATAGAAACGGCTACACCACCTACTTCGATTATTGCTGCTTCTACTAATTTTAACTTATCTAAACTTCTGCCAAGCAATGCCACTTTATACCCTTGACTTGCAAGATTAATTGCCATTACAGAACAAAGTGTTCCTCCTGCACCGGTAACGATTGCTACTTTATTATCGCTCATTTTTTTATCCAGTTTTTTATGTTGTGATAAGAAATATTTTTAACCAGTGTTGAAATAAAATCCCAGTCGTTTGGCAACTTCCCTTCCTCTACCCATTGCCCTAAAAGATTACACAAAATTCTTCTGTAGTAATTATGGCGAACGAAAGAAACAATGCTGCGGCTATCGGTTGTCATACCTATTGATGTGCTTAACAAACCATAGCTGCTCAACGCAAGCAGTTGCTGCTGTATGCCTTCGTAATGATCGTTGTACCACCATGCCGGACCAAATTGAATTTTACCTTGCACGCCATCTTGTGCATAAGAACCTGTAATGCTTGCAAACACTGCATTATCTGCTGGGTTGAGTGTGTAAAGAATGGTTTTAGGCAAAGCATTTTCTTTATCTAATTCATCTAAAAAAAGACAAAGCGATGATACATGAACCGTGTTGCCAATACAGGCATAACCACCAGCCGGGCCAACTTTATTTCTTAATACAGAACTAGTGTAACGCCAGGCGCCAATATGCAATTGCATCTTCCAATTTCGTTTGGCATATTCTTTTCCGAGAAAATATAATAAGTAGGATTGCAGATTTATTATTTCTTCGTTATCCAACTCATCTTTGTTTATCAGTTTTGCAAACAGTGCTGATGCATTTTCACTATTACATGATGTAAACCTGAAACCGCTATCCAAAGAATGATCGCTTAATAAACAACCGGTTGTATCAAAAAAATCCAATCTTTTTTCAATAGCAGTTTGATAAGAATGAAGATCATTAATGCTGATTGAGGATAAATTTTGCAATTTATTTAACCAACCAAAAAAAGATGGTTGATTAATGTTGATGATGCTATCGCCCCTTAAAGAAGGCAGGCAGGTAATATCATTTTGCTTCTTGTTTATTTCAATATGATGTTCCAATGAATCATTCAAATCATCAGAAGTGCAAAGCAACTCCACCCCAAAGTTTTTTACGATATTTAATGCAGTGAATTTTTCTGTTTGCAATTGACTATTAGCAGTATCCCAAATTTTTTGTGCTGTAATTGGCGATAATATTTCTTCTATACCAAACAAAATTTTCAACTCCATACAAGTCCAGTGAAACAATGGATTACCAATTGTATGAGGGAAGCACGCTGCCCACGCTAAAAACTTTTCGTAATCCGGTTTATCACCTGTAATTAATTCTTCAGCAATACCGTAAATACGCATGGCCCGGTGCTTATAAGGATCGTGTTGCACCCAAAGCTGGTACAGGTTTTCAAAGCTTTTATTATTTGCCAGCACTGCTGCATCAATATGATTGTGTGGGTCTATTATGGGCAACGCAGCAGCCACCTCATGGTATAATTTTTTACCATAGTCGTTTAATAAAAGAAAGTCGGTATCGTTAAATGTTTTCATTACTTTTTGCTAAATGTTGATATAAAAACTGTGGCATACCTTACCCCTAATTCCCTTGCTGATTCACTGTTAAAATGTGTTGCATCGCCTTTGTCCATCAAGCCATCCGAATCTACAACCGCAGTTCTTCTCAGTGTTGCAGGCAAACCTTCGATAGCCTCGTTTATTTGTTTTGCAAAAGGGTGCCTTGCTTCATAAAAAGGAGCAATCGTTCCCGCCAAAAAAGGCAATGACTTTATCTTTAAATCTTTTCTAAAACTTTTTACCAAAGCCATCAGCTTGCTGCTGTAAACCACTGAGCGAACCGAGTCACAATCGGATTCTCCCTGTTGCCACAAAATACCTTTTAGTGTACCAATTTGCAGGGCGAGTTTTGTTCTGTTAATAGCATCGTCATAAGGATAACTTTTTGTTGGTTCAAAATACTGAGCATGTTGCCAATTGTAAATTGAAGAGCCGCCAACGGCACAAGGAATAAGGCCAATTATAATATTTGAATCTACTGCTGCCATTTTCTTTGCAAACGAAAAGCCAGGCCCTACACCCACCACATCAGGTTTATCAAAATGTAATGGTTCTTTTGCCAACAGCCAATCCCCTTTTTTGTTCAATACCCAAATCCTGTTATTTATAATGGTATCTGCTGCTTCCACCTTTCCCCTGCCAGCCATATTTGATTGGCCAGCCAGTAAGTACAAATAGAAATGCCTTTTGCCAACAACAGGCTGCGCAGCCGTTATCTGAACAAAAAACAAAAATGATATAATAGAAAAAGTCAGCTTCATTCAACTTAGATTAACTTTTGTTTTTTTTCTTTTAACGTAAAATACCAATGCTCCCAACACACAAGCTATGCCCGACCCCATTGCCAGTTTGCCACTGGAAGTATCTATAGAAGGAATACTCATTGCAATAAATAATGTACCTGTAATTAAAAAAGCGATAGCATATAAGAGCATCAATCCACTTACAACAGCATCGTCTGTTGGTTCTGCTTTAGGGGCCGGTGTTGCCAATTTTATAAAAAACACTTTTACTTTATTGTTGTACGCAACATCTTTTGATAAGAAAAATCCTGAAGACAGAAAAACAGCCATACAAACCAACACTTCAATAAATGTTGCCGTTTGCCAGCTTACACCGGGTGTGGCATTCAGGAATGCACCAACACCAATACCAATAATCATGGAAGCAATAGCACCCCAGGGTTGTGGTCGCCAGAAAAGTACGCCCATAATAACCGGTATAATCATCGGTATAGAAAATATGCCCGACATATATTGGTTTACCTGAAAAGCACCGCCCAGTTTATTTACATATAGGGCCCCAACGGAAACAATAAGCCCAACACCTAACGTCATTAATCTTGCAACCCATAAGGTTTCTTTTGGTGTAGCATTTTTACGGAATAAGCGTTGGTAAATATCTCTTGTTAATACGCTTGCTGTTACGTTAAACTCTGCACTTAGTACACTCATAGTTGCTGCAAACATGGCCGCAATCATTAAACCCATAATACCGGCAGGTAATAATTTTAAACACAAGGATACGTAGGCCATTTCGGGGTTTTGCAAATCGGGAATAATAACACGAGCTGCTACCGAAGGGAATAAAAAGATAACAGGGAAAATAAAAAAAAGTGCTGCAGTTAACCATCCAATTTTTTTACCATCCGATTCTGACTTAGCACTGTAGAAACGTTGGATAAAAGTCCAGTTGCCTAAATATTTTATAATAATAGTAAGATAATAAACAGCGATAAAAGAAAGCTCTCCTCTATGTCCATTGAAAAAACTCATATTATCAGGCATTACTTTTTGCATATTGGTAAAACCACCTGCTGCATTATAGGCCAACGGCACTAAAATAAATGTAGCCAAAACCAAAATTACAAATTGCACTACATCGGTTACAATCACGGCTAGAAAACCACCTACGACTGTATATAGTGCCACTACCAAACCACAAAATAATACCGCCGTTTGAAACGGTATGCCGGAAGCTGCCGTTACAAAAATGCCAATCGAATACAATTTAATCATATCGTCCAGCAACTTTAATAACACACCACTCCACGAAAATATCTGCCGGATGGGTGCATTAAACCTCGTTTCTAAAAATTCCACCGGGCTAATGATTCCAGCCCGCTTCCAGAGCTTTGCATAAATAAAAACAGCAAACAAGGAAGGCAAAATAGTTGACCACATTAAGGTGATGGCCACCAAACCATCAGAATAGGCAATACCAGCATAGGCCACAAAAACAAATGTGCTGAATTTAGTCATGAAGTTGCTGATACCACCTGCAATCCACGACACTGCACTGCCGCCTTTAAAATAGTCGCTGATGTTTTTAATATACTTACCCAGGAAAACACCAATGCCCGCCATCATCAGCATATAAATGATGATAGTAATGTAGTCGAGTTGCTGGAGTTTATTCATTTTTTCTAGTTAGAAGTAATCAAAAACCAAATTAATTTATAAAAAATACAAATTATAAAACCATCATTGTATCAAATGTTCCTCTCTTCCGGTAGCATCAATTATAAATGCTTCGATGACCGATATCTTGAAAATTCATACATGACTATGATCCATTTTTCACAATTTTCACCAGGCTTTTATCTGCAAGTACAATAGGCGCATCGTACACCGGAATATCTTTTAATATGGTGATGTTACCTTTTTTACTGATTTTATTTGCAGGAATTTCATACACGATACCAGTTATGATATCTACCAATATAGGGCTGCTAAATTCGGCATTGGCAAATGAAAATGTTTGCAGTTTTATTTGGTTGCTTTCAGTTGGAATGTTTTCATCCATCCAGAATGTATAGATTTTTTCCTTAGTAATTTTATGCTGATAACCATACACAGCAAGGCTTCTGTCGGTACTGTAAGCGTATTTATTTTCACCGGAGGTTGCGCCCTCTATATTGTGGGTGAATTGTAAGTTTTTTATTCTTTCTAAACTGTTATCAAAAATGGACGTAACATTCTGTATGGCATAGTAAGCTACTTTAGGCCGAATAACTTTTTTAGCGGAGTCTGATTTAATAATGCCTTTGTAATTTAACCGGTTTATGGGGCCATTGGTATAAGCCATTTCAATCAACCCAAAAACACTGCATTCAATATCATGCCCAAGATTACCAAGCATTCTTCTTGTATCCCATTTTGCCTGTGTAAGTTCCGTCCAATCATAATCCCATAAAGCGCCACGACCGCTGCCGCCTGCAGATGGTGCTCCGTTTTCCCCCTGTCTTAATTTCATTCCGGGCAGATATTTTTGCAATGACTGATTTAATTGATACACTTCCAGGTAATTTCCATCGGGATTATAATCGTAATCATGATACGTGATATTGTCAAATAACTTTCCCTTCTTTTTTTGGGCAATACGTTTAAAAAAACGTTCTGCATATTCCAGTCCAATTTGCCTTAAAGCCAATCCGGAAATTTTTGCGTTCGGCTGAATTTTTTTAATAATTTCTGCGGTACGAATATTGAAATCGGCGATTAACTCAGGAGTATTAATCGTGTTATCACCAAAATTGGGTTCGTTCCAAATTTCCCAATCAAATACTTTACTCTTATAACGGACTACCATAGCTGCCACCCATTTATTATAGGCTTCCAATGCTTCAGCAGACAAAGGCATACCTGCACCCAAATTAGTGCCGCCGCCACCTTTGTATAAACTATTGCCGTAGGAAGTCTGCAGCCATGGTTTCAATCCACGGTTAGTTGCATCATTGATAATTTCATCTAACCATGTCCAATCGTACACGCCTTTTACTTTTTCTGTTTTGGCCCAGCCAGCTTGCATCCGCAGCAATTTAATACCAAGTGGTACAATATATTCTTTGTATTGATTATAGTCTGCAAAATCCCTGTCCAGTGTTTCGCAACCAATAATCCAGTTGCTGCTTTCAATTTCGTTGGTACTCCGGTATTTTACTGACCCGATTATTGGCAAATCAATTTTTAAATTTGTAACGACCCTATTAGCGGAACTGTCAATTTTTTGTGCAGTTACATTGGACTGTACAAAAATCAGCAATAAAAAAAAGTATTTATTTATTTGTTTCATCGTTTTATTTTGAAATCAACCAAACTTTTCAAAAGCTTAAAGACATAAGGTAAGCGTTATTTACTTTTAAGTGTACACAATATTGCTTTCGCAAGGTGGTTCAACACCTATAGAAATACCCGAATTATCGAAGTTTTTTTTCTTGTAAGAAAACGAGACCATAGCCATTACGCCAATTATATCAAAGTAGAGAAACTTTTTCATACAGCAATTACTTTAAGTGAGACAGACAAGCATTTCTAATTCAGCATAATTGAATTAAAATTAATTAATGTAAAATTATGAGAAAAAAATATTGCAGCCAAAATTTTTTATGATAATTTATTTAGGAGCTATTTCCAATGATAGTCTTTAAAAAAAACATTCAAATAATAGGTAATTACTTGTTGTGGTGAGTTTTAGCCTTCACTCCTGTTTATTTGTAAGGATTAAAATAGGTAGTTATACTTTTTTTCATTTAACAAACCCAGCATAAAAGTAATATAACCATGCCTTTTTGTGCCTTCCTTTGCAGCATATATGCTACCTAAGCAGCATATATTATTTGCTGTGGAATATTTGTT
>Ga0163148_10001444_pt1 | contig 30804 bp, 40 predicted proteins | sample OliLakLV19MP7P2_FD_148606 | JGI IMG/M metagenome (GOLD analysis project Ga0163148, IMG submission 148606) | Freshwater microbial mat bacterial communities from Lake Vanda, McMurdo Dry Valleys, Antarctica- Oligotrophic Lake LV.19.MP7.P2 | ecosystem: Environmental > Aquatic > Freshwater > Lake >... | reverse complement strand
AACTTTGGTGTTAGGCTCTATGTCTCCGTTGTCGCGGGTGGGTCAGCAACCACAACCATTGTACCACATGCGTTTGGAGGTTTTCGCGGCATTGAGCCGCTCAACCTCCGCTCCTATCCCTCCCCGCCCTAGAACGGCAGGGTTTCTCGGAGAATCTCGATGAACGAAAAGGAGAAGCAAAATTAAAGATGCCTGAGACTTCCCCGTTCGCCCCATTTGTCAATTTCACAGCTACCTTCACGGTGGCCGGGGATGCGCTGGTGCAAGACGAGCGGGGAAACTTCAGACCGTCAACATTGCAGATTATAGTCACTGGAGTATTAGAACAAAAGCAACTATCGAAAGAGTTTCGGCGTCCCAAAGAGCAGCCGCGCCCTGGCGTTGACAGTCGAGCATTCTATCTAAAAGGGTTCTTGGTCAGCCCTAGACCGCTGCCGCCACGAGTCACACCAGACTCACCGTGCCAAGCCGTCTTTAACAACATGCCTGGGGTCTTCGTGATGGATTTCACACCACGCAGTCCATATCTAGTGCAACTAGGAATTGATTTAGTTGATGAACTAAACGGATGGTTCCTGCCAGAGTCATATGTCCCGGTGGCCCCATGATTGACTATCTAAAAATCCGTGATGCCTTGCAGCTAGCTTTAGCAGCTCAACTGGGCACCTACACCTTTAGCAATGGACTGAGTACACCAGCTGTCCAGATCGACGATGATTCAGCCCCTTACTCCGAAAGTCCAGACGTTGAGGGACTAGAGCTGGTGGTCGTGCCAAATGCAGCAGTGGCGATCGCCCCAACGATAGGCGGAATGGCTCAAACCCTTGGTGGGCTGTTGATTTTGCGACAACATAACTCAGCCTTTACGACAGAAGCAGCGATGAACATCGCCTTAGATGTATTCAGTTCAGATTTCCCAGAGCTGGCACTATCGAGAGCCGAACGGCTGCGTTCCAAGAACAAGCTAGACACGAATGAAACCTTTTCCGTACGGTTCTCACAGCAATTTTTGATTAATTAAGGCCGTGACAAATCCAGGCTTCGGTGGTTGGTTTGAAGGAGTGGGTCAAGATACGGGCATTGACGGATCTGAAGGCAGTGCATCCGAACGGCTCCAGCAGATGAAAGAAGATGCTGAACGCGCCCTCAACATTACCAGGGCGGCGGGTTCTGCAATCCTCAACGCTGAAGGGAAAAGTCAGGCAGAGCTATTATCCCAACAACAAGCATTTCAAGCTCAAAGAGAAGCCCTAGCAGAAGAAGAGGCAGATAGTCTACCTCGTATATCTAGCCGGGGGTCTGCCGCCTCGTTAACCCAGTTAAAGGATGACGCCCGCGATCGCGTTTCAGTGATTCGCACTGCCATGTTGAACGGGACAACGACTGAAGCAGAAGGGCAACAGCAGCTATTGTTGCAACAGCGTTCATTTCAAGAAAAACGGATGGCCGCTGCCCAAAAGAATGCAGCAGACCTGCGTAAAGAGCTTGAGTCAGAGCAAGACCCTGGCAAGCAACAAGAAATTAACGATGACATCGTAAAAGCAGACACAGAAGCTGCCAGTGCCCGCATTGCCATCTCTCGCACCTATGCGGAAGAAAGCAAACTAGGGCGTGAGCAGGACATCGAATCAGCCAAAGAAGCACTAAAACGTCGTGAAGAAATAGAAAAGGCGGCGCTGGAACGGATTGAAGCAGCAAACCGTGAATCTGATGCACGAATTACAGAAAGCCAGCAGCAAAGAATACTAGCGGTAAAAACAGACCAGCTCAACGGCGTCAAAACTGCCGAAGAAGCATCGGCGGCGATTGCCCAAATCGAGCAAGAAGGCATTAGCCAGACGATTGCAGCACGGCGGGTTGAGCTAGCAGAAGTGCTGAAGCTGCGGCAACAGGGCATCATCAGCGCTGAAGAAGGTCGTGACCGTGAACTATCCATCAACAGCGAGATTGGCAAACTCAACCTTGAGCGAATTGATAGCCAGATACAGGCTCAAGAACGAGCACGAGTAGCAGCACTGAAGGCGATCGAAGACGAAAAGAAGGCGATAATTGCTGCGATTGAAGCCGTTGGCAAAGCAGACGTTGCCCCGCTGCAAGCAACCCAAATCAAGATAGGCATCGTCGGCGATTCAAATAACCTGCAAGCGAAACTGCTATCCGCCCAACTGGAGCTACAGCAATCGATCGCCCAAGTAGAGCAAACCAGATTTGACTCTGCAATCCAGCGCGCAAAAATCGCAGGCGATGAGAGCAAAGTAGAACAGCTCAAACTACAGCAGATTCAGGCACAACAGGCCGCCCAAGAGCAACAATTCGAGATCCAGAAGCAGCAGCTAGCCCTATCACAACGCCAACGGGCGCTAGACCTGCAACGAGAGCAAACAACCGCCAAAATTGCTGAAATCGAGGCACAGGTAGCCGTAGATAAAGCGATCGCCAACGATGCCTCAGCACAAGAAATCGCCAACCTACAGACGATTTTGGGGCTGCGACAAAAACAAGTCAGCCTAGCCCAGAATACAGAGCAGCAGCAAGCCAAACTAAACGAACTAGAAAATGGTGAACTTGCTGCCAACCAAACCAATGCGCGAGAGCGCGACAAAATTGCACTGATAGAGCAGCAGCAGCAAAATTCAAACCCGCGCGGCAACGGAACCACAGGAAGCAGGGGATCTGGCCAGCTGCCGCTTTCTGCTGAAGAGGCTGAAAAACAGAGGATTGAGCAAGGCAGACGCTATGGCTTCAATGCCTCTGGCACAATCGCCCAACTAAATAGCAAAGTGCCTGCGCCCCAAATCGGCAACGGCACCGGTACCGCAGACCTGGGGCAAACGATCCAAACAGGTGACGCGGCGGTGGTAGCCAAACTGGATGAGTTAAAAGTCGCTGTGCTGCTGTTGGCCAATGCCCCTCGCTCCGTGACCGTCTCTGCGCCTGACCCGGTGGCTGCGGTGGGCCAGGTGCTGTCAGATATCGGTAGAGCTAGTCTCAGGAGGGCAAAATTGTGACTTTATCTATTGCTTTTGGCGCTCTCAGCCTGACTCTGGGCAACCGCTTTAACTCCCCATTCTCTGAAACTAACTACCCACGCCAGCGGATTGAAGTTCCTAGCTTTAGCCGATCGCTGGCTGGGTCGGTGGTTGCCCAATCAGCGAGCTATGAAGCGCCTCATACTTGGAGTGTGGGGGTCAGGCTTAGACTGGCTGATGCCGACAAGTTGAAGCGCATGTATAGCCTGTGGTTGCTCACTCGCCCGTTCCAATATCTGATCTTGAACGATTTCATCGATCCGATTTACGAACCGGGGCCGGCGCTGGGGAATCGCACCAGGGGGCTGGCGACGGCGGCGATCGCCACACTGGATGCTAGCGGCCTGAAATACCTGGCTAGTTTTAACGTGCTGTTTGTCGATACGCCGGAATTTGCCAAAAATGGCGCATGGGTGCGCTGCCAATTTCAGCTAATTGAAGGCATAAAAACAACGCCCTAGCGGAGCAGCCGTGCCAAAATCAAACTGATGCCAATTCTAGACGTCGGGAACAATCCCATCTCAGTGATGCTGGCCTACCCAGACGGCAGCGGCGCGATCGCCGTGCCGGTGATTTCATTTGACGTGAAGGATTCGCACTTGAGCAGCGATGGGTTGAGCAAGACGACAGGCACATTGGTTGTTTCAGCCTCACCACTCATCCCGTTTGCAGAAGCGCTGGACCCGCTTGAAAATCCTGCACGGTTTGCCCGAAAATGCCGCGTGATTGCCACAATTAAAAACGGCGCTGGGGCGGCGATCGCCCATCCACGGGGTCGGCTGCGAATCCTCAAGATTCCGGCATCTCCTATCGGGATGGCACCAGTGCTAGAGATTGAGATTGGCTGCTTGCTGGCACTCAAAGATCTGAGGAAGCCGCCTGTAGACGACAGCGGCATCGTTTTGGGCACCGTCACCACCCGCTCTGAAATCATCAACAGGCTAGCTGCCAAAATCGGGATCGGGGCGCTGATCGACAGCATCGAGGAGTGGCCGATTAACTACCCGGTTACAACTGAACAAAGCTATGTGGCAACCATGGGGCGGCTGGCATGGGATGTGGGCTACGTGCTGTGGATTGATAACCTAGAGCAATTGAGGGCACGCAAGGCTTTGACTGCCCCGACCACGCCAGACCTTAGAATTACAATCGGTCTGGGGGAAGTCTATTGCGCGGCGATCGCCGCCGACGAAACACCAGTAGAGCTGGTGCGGGCGTCGGGCGTCGGCTTGGAAGTGAAAGTGACCACTAACCCGCTGCCCGTGTATGCGATCGCATCAGATTCGGAATTCTCACTATCAGGGATTCGTACCACGAACTTCCTGGGGTTTGGCACCAGCACGATCGTCACCTTGACAAACGATAGACAGCCAAGAGGCCGGGTCTTTCCGGCGCTGTTTCCCGGTCGTTCACCCCTTATATACGCTGCGGAAGAAGATAGTTACACGATTTACGATGAGGCAGAAGGGCTGCTACGACTGATAAAAACGATTATCCGACAGCCAAGAGGAATAATATTTCCAACTGAAAGCCCTGGCGATACTAACTTAATCGACTCGAAAGAAATTCTAACCAGATACACGTATCTGGATGACGTGACAATCGAGATCAACATTAAAACCTATGAACCAGCAGCATTGGTTCTGGGCACAGCCCCAAATTACATGGGTGGGACGGTTCGCAGTTATGGCATGAAGATGTCAGCTTGGGAAACCCAGTCATGGTTAAGACAGGGCGGCGGCTGGGTGCAGATCTCGAACGTCCGCCGCTACAAACCGGGGGAAACATCACGAGCTCAAACAACCTACAGCAGCGGCGGCGGCAACACCCCGCCCGCGTCCGAACGTAGAGACGAGCCAAACTACGGTGAGGAGAAGCAGTTTTCAGGCGTGGTCAAATTTTTGCCGATGGCAGGATCTGTCCTGGGCGAGGACGACCGCGATTTTCAGGTCGGCTACCCGATCAGCGATGCCCACTGCGAGGAACATGCACGTCTGGAGGGCGTGCTGCTGCATGGGCGTCAATCGCGGCTGAACTGGATATTGCCATTGGGCGATCGCATTTTGAGCGAATACAAACCGTTGATGTGCATCGACTGGACAACCCCGAGCGGCGTGGTTACGAGGCATTTAACAGATGGGCTTTCTTTCACCCACGATGCAACTAAGGGCGTGTTGGGGGGCGATAGCATCAACCTGGGACAGGTAAGGCGGCGATCGTCCGCGCCGGTAATTCCGGTGGCAGATGGGGTAAATGATGCTGATGAGTACACATTTACTCCCTATGCCCAGAGCATCAACCTGATTGGGAGGGTGCAGGCGCGAGGATCACTATTTGCCTATACGCCTGGGGCAACCCTTAACCTATCAGGCAGGACAAAAGTGAGGGGGCTGCTGTCTGAGCCGCTGAAGCTGTCGGGCAGGATTCAACAAAGAGGCCAACTGAGTGAGGATGAAATGTTCTTTGCACCGTTGACGATTGCACCAGAAGGCATGGTTTTGACCTGGGTTTCAAGCACCCAAATTCAGATTACGGCGGGGCGCTGTGTGTACCAAGTGGCCAGCGAAGCACGGCGGGCGGTGGCGATCGCCGCTAGCCCGATGACAAAATCCATCAACGCGGCATGGGTAGCAGGTTCTGGGAATGGTGGCCGGATGGGTTCACTCACCGCTAACACCTGGTATCACGTCTTTGCGATCGTTTCGCCCACAGGTATCGTTGACTATATGTTCGATACCAGCGTAACCGGGGCAAATGCACCAGCTGGCTACCTGAGCAGGCGGCGGATCGGGTCAGTCCTGACAGACGGCAGTAGCTTGATCCGTGGCTTCGCCCAGCAAGCCGATACATTCAGATGGAATCCGCAGCTTGCCTCTGACTTCATTGGGGTCTTGTCCACCAGCACCGCTAATCTACAGACGCTTAGCGTACCGCCCGGTTTGGTGGTGCAACCAATCTTGAACATAGCCTCTAGTACAAATGGGGTCTATGTCTTCTGTGGGACTCCTGGGTCGCCTTCGAGCTACCCGGTCGATCTTGCTGCATCCGTGAGCAACGTGTTACTTGGTTGGTCAATCTACACCAATACGGCGCGGCAGGTGAGATTTCACGCTAATGCAACGGTTACTGTTGACCTTTTAACTCAGGGATGGATCGACCCGCTTTTATAGAACATATGCCCTACATCAAATATGACAGCAATAACAACCCAATTGGATACGCTACCAGCCCGCCTAGCTCTGAAGTGGAGCTGTGGACTGAGGTGGCTGAAAATTCTTCAGACATCGCCATTGCGGAAGCCAAGCTATCAGCGATCGCGCTCTGGGGCGGTTTTCGGATGGAACTATTAGACGACGCTGATTTTATGGCTCTGCTGGGTGCGTTGATGGGGCTTCATCCAATCAGGATGCTGACCTTTTCGATAGAAGCGGGGAAGGATAGACCCTATCCGCAATATCTGGTGACCGAATGGAATGACATAATTTCTGGATATCCTGGTAGAGGAGATATTTCAAGTGACGCGATCGCCCGCTGGAATGGGGATGCGATCGCTGCTAACATTCCGCTACGCTGGCTTCAAGATGCCAGCTTGGAGACTGAGTAATGCCACTACAGCCTTTTTTGCTCGGCCTGGTAGAACAACAGGAAATTCTATTTAGAAGCCGTGCCAAATTCGACCCTACACGGTTTCGAGTCGCCTTAATCAACGACACTGACCTGATGACCCAGAGTGAAATAGCACTTCAAGTCTTCAAACGGGAGCTACTCGTCTCCGACGGCTATGCTCGGCAAACCTGGGCACCGAGCGGTGCCCCAATCATTGACGCGATCAACAACACGGTAGATTATGCCGTTGTCTCTCCGGTATTCTCAAAACCAGCCTCACCTGTAACTCCCACGTCTCACGATTGCGTGATTATCATTGCCGATGGTCACGCGACCGCCAACAGAACAGTTGCAACCTGCACCAGCGCCGCGTTCCAGTTTGCGGGCGTGGCTCATGGGTTAGCAGTGGGCGATCGCGTATTCTTCACAGGGGCATCGGGATTCCCAACGAACATCGTGGGCGACACTTTCTACTTCGTCGTGGCGGCAAACTTCACCTCAACGCAATTCAGCGTGTCTGCAACAGCAGGAGGTGTAGCGATCGCCAACGGGGCCAGCTTCACTGGAGTCCTCACGGTGCGGTACGCAAACGGTGTCCCGCTTTATTTTGAGAAGATTCCAAATGACGGCGCTGGCAACAATACTCGGGTACTCCAGCCCGGTGAACCGCTGGCGATCGCCATCGCACCTGGGGCTAGCTGATGTCAGACGAACCCCGCCCACCGGACGATTCGCTAGAGCAGCTGCAAGCCCTCCAAGCCCGCGCTCGGTATGTGGCCGAAGTTGGCAGGGGCGATCGCGCTGCCGGGATAGACGCGGCTGAAGCAAATCGCCGTAGCACTCACCACATTGCGGCGGGCTGGGCAAATGGGCGGCCATTGATTCAGGCGCTGGGCGGTAAACCATATGCGCTAGGGCGATATATCACCAATGCCTCGGTGCCGCGTGGATCATCTGTCCAACTGCTGGGTCGTGGTGTACGTCTGGGGCAAATGAGTAGGCGGCGTCGGGTCGTTGTAGAAGAGATCCCGATCATCATCACGCCTTGGTGGTATGAGATTTTTGGTGGGGCATTGGTAGAGCCTGCCGGAACACTGGGGCTATTCTCCTTTGCGATGGAGCCGCCTTACCTGTTTGGAGCTGGCGAGTACAACCCTCCATATATCCTCTACAGCTCACTGTGTTGGCAGATGGAAATCGTAGGGCCGATCAATGCCACAATCAGCGGTGATCCGATTAGCCATTCCGCTAGTAATGAGGGCTGTCACATTTACTTTCACGTCTTTGCAGGCATAAATGCAGAGGGTAGACCCTCTTACCGAGATATTTGGCAGGGTCGGGAGTTTTACTACCAGAGTCCATATCTTAACTACCCTCCTCCACCTACAGCAGCAAGTAAATACGCTGGCTTGTCGGCGGCAAAAATCTTCCCAATTCAAGCCGGATTACTGAAAATGCAGGGCACTTTTACGAAACCAGCAGCAAGCCCGATGGCGGCATTTAGGCTAGCAGTCTTCGAGCTTCTGCCCGGTTCTCCCGCCTTCAACTGCCAATCACTTGAGGATCTGCGATCGCTGATCCTCAACCAATATCTAGCAGAGGGTGGTGTAGATCTTACCCTGGCCGCAAAACTGGCATCAGATCCACTGACCCGGTTCCGATTTCTCAATACGCTGATAGAAATGGCCTGGAGCAGCAGCACTGCAACATTCGAGGGAATTGGGCTAAGAGCTGCAAGGCTGTTTGGCTTCGACGCCATAGGCGGGGCCGGTACTTATGCCTTCACGCTGGGGGAATTAGTAGCAGGTCAAGAGCTGGAAAGTTGCTTGACGATTACAAAAGACGGGGTTCTAGCAACGATGCCAAAGTACGCGCGGTACGCGCCTAACTCCAGCAACGTGATAAACGTGGCGGCTGCACTGGCTGGTGGTAACGAATTCTTCCCCATTAACAATCTAGACAGAAAAAACTATTTGGTCTTTGCCTTCACACAGGCGGCGGTAGAACCAGAGCAAGCGATCGCATTTTCAACCGAACTAACGATAGGATTCTGATCTTGAACAACCTAACCGATCGTGCCCGCGTCGCCGTCGCTGCTGGCCGTGCCCAACGTAGAGAAACCCTGGTAGCACTGCAAGATGCAGACGCCGCCAAACGAGAATATATTCTTACCTACGATGGATACTCAAACGGTAGCCACTGGGGGCGGCTGGCCAACGGCGGCAGAATGCGCGTAACGCCGATCAGCCCCGGCGCAATTGAGCGAGGTGAGGTATTCGTCGGGGTCGGCGGTGCGGGTGGCGCAATTTTGGCAAATTGGATGCCCTGAAGCTGTCTCGTTTCTAGACTGTGAGACATACTACAACGCTGGACTAAAATTGGACTTTTTGACTTTGTAGTATATGCGTAGCACGCCGCCGGAAACACTGTATTATCGTGAGACTGAAAACTGAGTTAGTTCAGCGTAAAAAAGGCTGAAGGGATTGATTTTTGTGGTTTCGGGGGATGTCTCATGAAATGGAGTAGTTGCACTGTAAGCAACTACTCAAAAAACTGGTTTGTTGAGCAATGGGGGTTGCCCCCACACTTGGTTTTGCCGCGCCCCTGGCGCAACCATATTCCCCATGGGGGTGTAGGGGACCGCGACGCTGGGCGCGTTAGGGAGATTACAAGTGGAAGGGGTACGGGGGCAACAAAAAACAACCAGCGCCTCTGTGCCCCTGCAACCCCCACAGGTTTAGCCAAAATAACATTAGCGCGTAGCAACCTTATTGCCAAGCTTCGCCTTAAGCGGCTGTTAGACTTCTTGCCGCAAAACAAAAGACAGCGATCGCTATGAGCGATCGCTGTCTTTTGCTTAAAAGTTAAAAAGGACAGTCAGAATTACCAAGAAACTCCGGTAGCAAGGCTGAACCAAAATTGTCAAAGGCACTCGCACTCTCTTCGTCAAGCTCAGACCTGTCCTCTAACAGAGAACAACTAGCAGCTACATGGTGCTCCTCTGGGATGCTACGAATGCTCGTACACTCATCAGTACAACGAACGACCACGATTTCAAAAAAGAGCGCCCGAACCTCAACACCACCTGGGTTGAAAATTGGATGGCTATTCACATGCGTCAACGTTACACGAACCTGATCAGATTGCGCCTCAGCCGCTGCGATCTCAATAGCACGAAGCTCACAACCAGCAAAGATTGTAATCAACTCAGAAGCCAACACGTAAAAAGAAATAACAGACATGAGCCTAACCTTTGTAAGTGAGTAAACAACAAATCAAACCACTCGGGGCCGGAGGCCCCGAGCAAACTTATCCGTAATAAACTTCAGCCAATTGCTGTCTAGTCTTCCGACTTACGACGCCACGACTAGAAACAGCAATCTCGTAGTACCTACACATGAGTCGAACGATCGCACTCGACTCGTAGGCAACATTAATCGAATTGTCCTTGAAACCGAAAAGCAAAACAGAAGAAACATTCTTAGACATGAACCTGACCTTTGTAAATTAGTAAACAACAAATCAAACTACTCGGGGCCGAAGGCCCCGAGCAAACCACTAACCCGAGAACCAGCCGCCACCGAGGGCAACAGAGCACCAAGCAGGAGGAACGACACCGACAGGCAACCAAACCAACACCGAGCAACCGGAACCAACTGCGAGAGCAAGAGAACCCCAAGAGCCAGAACCAACACCCCACGGCCACGAACGAACCGGCACTAAACCAACCGGGCACGAACGACCGGGAAAGGAAACCAAAACACCACCAGCACCGCCAAGAGCAGCAACAAGAGCAGCTGACCGCAGAGCAAAAGACCGGGCACCAAACCCAAACGAGCTGGCACAGAACACCCGAGCGCGAGAGCAAGAGCCACGAACCACCTGGTCAACACCACGAGCACAACCGACCACAACCGGAACACCAAAAGGCACAAGAGGCAAAACAGAACACAAAGGCATGGCAGGCACAACCGAACGAGAACCAGAGAAACCGACCACACGCGCACCAGACAAAGCACGCGAGAGAGAACCAAGATAACCAACTGTGGGATAACGAGAAGAAAACATGAGAAAAACCAAAAGACAACAACAAACACGAAAAAATACAACGCACCACTGCCGCTGCACCCCAGGAGGGATATCACAAGTGGTCAAGGGGCGCGGTGGGGGGTTTGGGGGTCGCCCCCAAAATTAAAAGCGCAGCAACCTTTGATCCGCGTGTATTTACCCCTTGACCTTTGTGATACCCTACCTGCGGGTTACATGCGGCAAGGGACCCAACGCCCGTTTTGGAGTGTGGTCGCGGGGACCCGCCTTTTGCCGCGATAGTGGCAATGCGGGCGCGACCACAACGACAAACCGGGCCATATGGGGGGTTTGGGGGTGCGCTCCCCAATTAACATAAAAGCGAAGCAACAATTTTCTAGGAGATGGGGGGTTCGGGGGGTAGTTTCACCCCGACGCCTATGGGGGCGTGTGGCGCTTCGCCACAACGACCACATAGGCCATATGGGGGGTTTGGGGGTGCGCTCCCCAAATAAACCAGCGCGTAGCAACCTTTGGGGAAGGGGGTTTGGGGTCTCCCCCAAATAAACCAGTACGCAGTAACCGTTTGAAGAGGGGGGTTTGGGGTCTTCCCCATATCTCATGGCCAAAAAGCGTAGCAACAATATTTTGCCAAAGTTGGGCGATCGCCTCCGATAAGCGATCGCCTCTGTGAGCCTTAATTACTGATGTAAGTCAATCAATATGACGCCGCGATTGCCGATTAACTTTGCTGCCTGAACGAGTGCCGCTGCCCGCTTTGTATTTTCTTCTAAGATAGGAGAAGTGCAAGCGACGATGGCAAATGTGGCGGAAAGTCCATTCTCCTGAAAGGCGGCTTGAACACGCTCTGCCGTCTGCTGGGATTCCTGAGCATTGGTAACAATTACGATCTCATCTCCGCTATACCAGCGCCCAACTAATTCATTACTACGTACACTCTTCAGTGATCGGGCAATAGAACAATCGACCGCTTGGTAGCCTAAAAGCTCATTCGCTCGGTGCATGTTGTCAATATCCAGGAAAATGACCTGCTTCGCCGTGTGTCTGCGTTCAATCTTTTTCCAGGAGCGGTCTACACCCTGCCTGGTTAGGCATTGGTAGGTAGGACACTTACACATTTGCCTGACAGACTTTGACAAACAACTTAACCAGAGAATCAAACAAGCATTTACCGAAAAAGATGCGATCAGAAAAATGGTTAACATAGGAGTAGTCCTTCTTTGGGGATAACTCACCAGCGCAGCCGACCAAAGCAAGCTGGTGAGAAAACAATTTCTTCAAATTTGGGCGATCGCCTTCGATAAGCGATCGCCCAACTAATCTGTTCGCCCTAGCCTCCTTTAACAAGAGGATCGACTTTCCAGACACTCCTAAAAATCTTGAACGCCTTCTCGTACTGAGCTGGGGGGAGATGGAAGCCAGCCAGCCGATCGTGTTTCTCTGCCACAAGGTCGATCTTGTCAGTGGGGATTAAACTACGTTCTTCCCAAAGGTCTACGACCTGGCCACGCTTGGCAAAGACAACCATCAAACGGTACGGGCCATCGTGATCGCCATCTCGTGTTAGAACCTGAAACAAAATATTGACCTCTCCACGGGTATCTGAATTTGGGCGATCGCCTTCGATAAGCGATCGCCCAACAAGGCAATTAGTTGATGTAAACGCCAACCAACTGCTGCTCAAACTTCTGCATCTGAGTTGCACGGGAACCGTTCAAGACAGACTGAAACTGCTTGACAGCACCAGTGTTACGCCCATGCCAATTGAAATACTCAGTGACAGACTGAAGTAGACCGTAGGCCGTGTTGTAAGAAGACAGCAGCTCGGAGCCTTTGCCATCGCCATCGAACAACTTGAGAGCGACTTGAACAACCTTCGGTTGCTCAGACACTGGCTCACCCGCGATACCAAACGCGCTGATCAGATTGATGACCGCCTCCTCTCTGGTGATGGCGATCGCCGCCAGAGTCTCAGAAGTTTGACTCTTGACCTTCAGGGTTGACATAGCAGCATCCAACAGCTCATTGATCCGAGCTGCATTGAACTCTCCAAGGTGAGCAATAGTCTTGCTGCCAACACGAATGGTTACGTGCATCCCGTTTGTGCAGATACAACGATTGCTGAACAGGCTGACATTCAAGCCTCTGCCATTGATATGAGAATCACGCAAGATCAAGTAATGATCGGTGAAGTCACCGACTGACAGGACATCCGTAGCAGACATATATGCAGCTGCATATATGGTTCTACCACCATCCAAATTACCCAAGTGAGTGAGTTTCAGACCTGCCTCGTTGCAGAAGTCATGAAAGTGGCCAACAATCTCTCGATTCTGCCAGGGCTTCCGAGAAGTGTAGACATCAATGAATGCTCCAGTGTCAGCCCGGTATGCAACCTGCGTCTTCAGCTCCTCATGCTGGTAATCATCTCCATAGATGAAACTGGACGTTTCAACCTTCCAATCCAACTTTGCAGCCGTCAACTGCTGGTCAAGAGTCATGTCAACGACCTCAACGGCGGTGTCACGGTGCCAAGCGTTACGCCCTCTGATGTCTTGAAAAGACTCGGCTTGATAATTAGAAGTAGCCATTTGAGTGATCCTTATGAATGGGTAAACAACGAACAAAACAACAAACGAAACCAGCGGTCGGCTGTTGCGCCGACCGCTATTACGCAAGGGGAATCACAAGAAGTCAAGGGGCGCGGGTGGGGGTTTGGGGGCTTTCCCCAAAAATAAAAGCGTAGCAACCTTATTTTGCCGAAGTTGGGCGATCGCCTCCGACAAGCGATCGCCACATTGCCGGGATTTAGATCCCGGCAGTATGAATTTATTAGTCTGGCTTAGGCAGGCCGGGGGCTAAGCATTCCTTGATTCTGGCGATCGCATTGTTGTAGTAGGTCATAGAATTTGCCCTTTTAGCATCAGAGTCAAACAGGATTCCATCAAGATTGATGTCTAGCCACGTCATCGCCCTGGCGATCGCCTCAGTAGGCCGTGGCTCGTCCATTGACCAAGTCGTGTTATCCAGCTCTCCATCGCCATGAACCTTGCAAGACCATGTTTCTGCCCGAAACCTTCCAAGACGGTCTGCATGGGAAGTTTTCTTCTTGCTGGCGATGAACTGATAGCCTCTATACCTTTCGGGGTATTCAAACGTTTCGATTGAATCAATTTGCAGATTGAGCTGTTCCATGTCTTTTGCGGATAAACAACACTGGGGCACAACTCCCGGATGAGTGCATCTGTACGATTGTACAACAACTCTTCAGGTTAAACGCTTGTGGTTATCTGTTCGATAACACTCAAGACATTCGCGGCATTCTTCAATCTCCATACGCTCTGAAATGTATACATCTCCTCGATCAATTACCCAAAAGAGCGCATGTTCTTCGTTGGCAACTGAACAGATGGCGATTACATTGGTTCGCGTGTGTCTGTATGCCTCGCCTGGGATTGGATAGCCTTTCAATGTCATGTGAACATCCTTTAGTAAATGCCGGGGCGCGACTCCCGGCTGTGCGCCGGGTCTTACTCTTCCAAATACTCAACGAGGCCAACAGTATCGCCGTTGGCAGTTCTCAATTGAGTGGGAGTGTCACCTTGCTCAATTTTTTCAGCAAGCTCTCTGAGCAAGCGGGCGACTTCAGCGTTTAAACCGCCTGCCTGAAAAGCATCATTTCGAGTGTTGAACGTGATAGTGATCATCCAATAAGACCTTTATGAGTGAGAATGCCGGGGCGCGACTCCCGGCTGTGCGCGTGAAACTTAGAAGGTGTACTCGACCCTCACTACAACCTCTGGCTTCTCAACCGCTAGGTCGGGGCTGATGTCGAAAACCTGCCCCATGAAGTAGGCGATCGCCTCCTCCTCCGTGGTCTGGGCTGAAACACTGGTTGTCCAGACATGACCAGATGAAGTGGTGAGCTTGACGGTATGCAACCTGCTTGGGGGAATCGGCAGATCGTTCAGTAGAATCTCTTCCTTATCTACCAGACCTCTGAGCAAAGCAGCGCCAAAGTCTCTAAACAGGCTCCTGGCGCTCTCAGGCAGATAAAGCGCTCCACAATCAAGGGAGCAAGAAGCAGCTACAACGGTAGTGCCTCCGTAGCGAGAAGAAACGTAGTCGCTGTGAAAAGTGAGAGTTTCGACCCTAAGACCAATTGGTTCCCAATCAGAGTCTTTCCAGTCGTTTAAGTCTAGGGGTAGGTCTTGCCAAGCAATGAAGATGCCAACGCTCTTGACGGATACCAAACACACGGAATCTCGATTCATCTTTTCGAGACTCTGCTTATTTCGGGTGATCACCCGCGCCTTGCACGATGGACAAAGAACATCGCTTACGTCGAGAGTCTGCTTACCGCAGTGATCGCAACTATGTAACCGTTGAACAATGAATGTCATGTGAACTGTCCTTCTTGTGGATAAACAACACCGGGGCACAACTCCCGGATGAGTGCATCTGTACGATTGTACAACAACTCTTCAGGTTAAACGCTTGTGGTTATCTGTTCGATAACACTCAAGACATTCGCGGCATTCTTCAATCTCCATACGCTCTGAAATGTATACATCTCCTCGATCAATTACCCAAAAGAGCGCATGTTCTTCGTTGGCAACTGAACAGATGGCGATTACATTGGTTCGCGTGTGTCTGTATGCCTCGCCTGGGATTGGATAGCCTTTCAATGTCATGTGAACATCCTTTAGTAAATGCCGGGGCGTGACTCCCGGCTGTGCGCTTGGGCTTTAGAAGCAGCCCAACAAAACGATTTGCTCAGCACCGTAGACCTCAAGTGCCTTGCAGCACTCGCATTCATAGTTTTCGGCATCAGGCTCTACCTGGTCATGCTCAGCGCTACAAGCGAGGCAAAAACCTAGATAGTCATCTGAATTTTCCATCGCGGCGATCGCCATATTCAAGACCTTCTTTGAGATATTCATAGAAAAAACTCGGTATGTGGGAAACTTTCAACGACAGAGCAGGGAACTAGCTTCGCATTCGCCCGGTGTCGTGACTCAAAAAACGTAGCCAGTTAAGGCTTAGGCTGGACAGAATAGCTTGTTTGATTACTCTTGCAAGCTCAGCTCTTTAGAGCTGGGTTCCTGACGCTGCTCCTAAAAGTGGGTATGAAAAAGCCGGGGTGCGAAACCCGGCAAAACGCGGCTATTTGATTTAGTCAAGCAGGTAGTTACTGCCAGGTGGATCGCAAGTCAGAAAACAAGGCGATCGCATACCTCTGAATGGTGGCCTCAGAGACGATTAGCTGATTCTGCTCATCGGTGAAAAGAGCCTGCATCTGGACATGGCAGGTACGCAGAATTTTGGCTCTGACACAGAGAATAGAAAACAGCTTAGCCCGCTCCTGATCTGACATGGGGCGTTCAAAATCCATCGGCTCAACGGGGCTGGCCAGAATAGCTGGGGTCGCCGTAGGCGCTGGGATAGGCGCGATCGCCGTAGGCGCTGGTGAATCACCCTCGGGGAAGCAGATCTGATATTTACTACCTTCCTCGACAACTTGAACAACAGCGCCACGGATCAGCGCACAATGATTTTTGTCACCCTCGGTAAACCAAACCGAAAACTCTTCTTGAGATTTGTTGTTTTTGAGCTTGATAGACTGGCGATTAGGTTTGCCCACATAGTTTGAGGCATAAATCTTACCAGCCGGGAATAGAACAGTTGCTGAGCTTAATTTCATAGATTCGTTTGACTGATAAACAACAGATGAGCAGTTTTAGGACATACTCAGGTCGCGTGATTTAGTATTTACTCAAATACATAGGATCAATCTTCTCACTGAGGATTTTGGAAGCAGAGAGCATCTTGCCGATCATCTGGTCATCAGGAGCAACGAAGATAGACGGCTGCTTGCCATCGTTGAAATGGGTACAGCTTTGATCATCTTTCCCGGTGATGGGGTGTAAATCCATTGGAGGCCCGTTGCGATCGTCACGTTGTACATTTCGAGATTGACGGCATAGGCCGTAATTTGGGCCTTCAGACTGGTAAGAAGGATCAAAAAAGACACAACTTTTACAAGTCGGGTAAGCGGAAGAATCTATGCTAGAATTGGGTTTCATCGTGAGCAATCCTTTTGTTTGCGGTAAACAACAAATGCGAGGCAGGCTGAATTTAGAACACTCAGCCTGCCTTTTTTAGTGAGCGAAACGGAACACGAGATTAACCAAGAGCCTTACAACTTTTGATTAGGTTGTACGGCCAAGCGTCTTACAACTCTTCTCTAGGGTGTAAGTGCGCGTTCTGATCGCAGTCTCGAACCGAATCATGCTTCTCATGCCATCCAAAGGGAAGCAGGCAGCGACAACGGCCAATTGGCTTGGTTGGCAGCGAAAGTAGACATAGTGACCCTGCTTTCGGTTGCCCGGTGGCCAGAAAACGCCCGCGTTCATGCAACCAAACAACCGTAGGTCATTAGACAACTCAACGGCTCGGTCTGCTGAGCAGTAGATACGCCAAAAGGTTTTGCCAGACCAGCTCAAAGGGAAGTTAAACTCAGACCACTTTTTAGACCAGTTCATGAGAAAACCTTGGTAAACAACAAACGAAACTAGCGGTTGGCTGTTGCGCCGACCGCTATTACGCAAGGGGAATCACAAGAAGTCAAGGGGCGCGGGTGGGGGTTTGGGGGCTTCCCCCAAAAATAAAAGCGCAGCAACCTTTGATCGCGTGCATTTACCCCTTGACTCTTGTGATACCCTGCCTGCGGGTGTCATTGCGGCGGCGCGATGGGGGGCATGGGGGGGAAACTTACCCACCATGCTCGTTTTGGCGTGTGGCGCTTCGCCACAACGACAAACCGAGCCGTCTGGGGGTCTGGGGGGAAGTGCCCACCAGCGGCTACCTAGCGGGTAGCCAAGAGCTGGCTGGTAATACGACATTTGCCCTGAACAATCCATTCATTCAACCGTCCTCTACGACCAGCTATCAGCATGGCGTGTAGCGCAGCGGAGCGAGATGCCACTGGGTAATGCAATGCGAAGCGGCGGGGGCTTTAACGGTAGTCAACAAAACCCTTTTACCCAAACCAAAAAAAGCCAACGGGGAACGCAATGAATACAGTAGCGATTCTTTGCAAGACCGCAAGGCCGATCGCAGTCCATACAAATGTACGGATAGCTGACACAGAATCTACATAAAAGTTTCAGTAGATCCAACAATTACTTTTCTGTCAACAGCGGGAAAGATAAAACTATCCGCATTTTTGGACAAACGAGTGAGCGCTGAAACGACTTGGAAGATTTGTCGCAAAGAGATAGCGACTGACCAGGTTCGAGCTGAGCTATTAGAGGCATATAGCAAGAATCGAACTATCGAGCTACGAAACAGACTGGCCATACTTAACGATGGGCTAGCTCGACTAGAAGCACATCGACAAAAAAAGCTATGTGCAGTCGAATATCAAGACTTAGTGCAACATGGCAGGATTGGCCTACTGAAAGCGATCGAACGATTCGATCCAAAAGAAGGGCACGCATTCAGCAGCTTCGCAGTTCCCTACATTCGAGGGGAGATTCAACACTTCCTGCGTGACCACGGCTGGGATATCGGCAAAGTACCGCGCCGCGCTATCGAAGACGCCAGCAAAGTCAAAAACATCAAACGATGGGCGATCGCATCCGGTCGGCCTGACATATCCGAGCAGCAGGTAGCCGGGGCGCTGGGGATTGGCAAACAAAAGTGGACTCAAGTAGCGCAACTGGTCGCACGTAAAGCCGTCATCGACCTAACAGAAGCAGTCCACACCATCTCAAACACTGACCTAGAGCCAACAGAATATCAAGAAGTCCGGTCAGCGATCGCACGACTACCAGCTCCCTATCGGCGGGTGATCATCGAACACTACTTCAAGGGCATGAGCGAAACGGCGATCGCCCAACAGCAGGGCGTAGCGGTAACGGAAATTGAACAACTGTTAACAGATGGCCTAACCCGCTTGAGAACAGGACACTTTGCCAACAGAGAAATTGTATGAACCAAACACCTGAAATCGAATTAACTGGCGGCTTCGACTACAGCGGCATCACGCCAGCATCGAGCGATCGCATACAAGCAGGACTAGAGCGAATCCGAGAACTCTATCAGCAAAGCGTCTATACCGCATTAGAAACGGGTCGGCAACTGCTCAAAATCAAAGCAGAACTGGTAGACGACCGGGCCTATCGCCGCTGGATTGATAGCGAATTACGCTGGGGCAAATCAACAGCCTACCAATTTGAAAACGTTGCGAAAAAGTTCGGGAATGTCCAAAATTTGGACAAATTCGATGTCAGTGCACTATATGTCTTGGCTGCACCATCAACTCCAGATGCCATCCGAGAACAGGCGATCGCCCTAGCGGAATCAGGTCAACGAGTCAGCCACAACCGCGCCAAATTATTAAAAAATGGTAGCGACGTTTTAACATTACAGGCAGAGCAGCAAGTGTTGGTGCAAAGCGGGCCATACCAAGGACAAACCGTAACCATCAAAGCGACTGAACGAGAAGGCTTCGTGAGCGTAGACAGTCCAAAGGGAAAACTGGTACTTTTAGCCAGCGAACTGCTAGCCGAACCCCAAAGCGATGAACCAGTAACCCTGCAAAAACGGAAACCGCAACAGAGCAACCAAATTGAAGCGATCGCCTCCTCACTAGAGATTGAAAGTGAGAGGGTGGGCTTCCTAGAGAGTATCCTAAGCCGGATCTGTATAGCCGCCCGCTTGGCGCAACTGACAGACGACCTACTGAAAGAAGCAGAATCATTTCTTCGGTGAGTGCCTGGGCTGCAAGACGTGGGACTGGCCTAGACCCTGCTTTGCATAAGCCTCCAACCATTCCAACCAATCAATCTTGTTAACAATCTCCTGCCAAGTAACCAAAGCAGTTGGTTGAGTCCTCAGCAACCGTTTGGCGATCGCCTCTGTAATTCGCATGGCATAGCGATCGCCACTGCTCCATGCACCTGTAACTCCCTGCAAATCACCGGGGATAGCCGCAAGAGGCTGAACCAAATAACGGCGGTTATCGCCCACTGCAACACGCGATCGCCAGATGACGACAAAAATGTGAGAGAGGAACCTAGGATCGAGACCGCCTTGGGACTGACAATAAGCTTCAAGCTCGGCTGAAAAGTGCTGCTTGCCTGGAACGTATACTGAATCAGTCGAGCGCCTGTAGAGATTTCCCCTGCCGCTGTCCTCCCTGAGCTGAACGAGGTTGATAAGGTTGATAACCAGATCTGCGGTGGCGTCTTGATGGCAAAGCCACCAGCAGGCGCTAACTCCCGGCTCGGTGCTGACGACACGCCACAACGTTGCGCGAGTAGACCTACCTTCCAAGGTTCCTGGGGCTTGGAATTTTGGAGATCCGAGAGTCCGCCGCATCCAATTGAAGAGACGGCGAATAAAGTTAGACAGCGTTCCTGCGGATTTTGCATACTGCACACTACGGTTTCGCCTTGACTATAGATAGATAGGCGTTAATCCTCTCGGTTGGGCTGAGCCGAATCAGCGTGCTAGCTGTGGCGATCGCGCCCAACCATTTCACGCCTGCTTCAATCCCGAAATCTTCTTTCACTGATGCCCGCGCCGCTGGAATTAGCAGGCAAATCAGGATTGCCGATTGCAGCATTAGCTCTAGCGGGTCAATATGTAGGCCAAAAACATTAAGGCCATCGCCCTGCCGATTTGGGCAGTCTTGCTGACATTGGATTTCGTCGGTTTCTGGCATGACGGCGGGGTGGTGGTTGCTTTAAAGTTCCCAACTATGCCAAGCCCCGAAACGGATGTAAAATCGCGGCTAATACCCTAGAATCAATACTGAACAAGCACTTTGGGGTTTTCCATGAATAAAGGCGAGCTGGTTGCTCAGATTTCCGATACCACAAAATTCACTCAAAAGGATGTAGATACCATGCTGACAGCCGCGATCGCCGCCATCATGGAAGCCGTTTCAACCGGTGAGAAGGTAGTCCTGGTCGGGTTTGGCTCATTTGAAAAGCGCGATCGCAAACAGCGGGAAGGCCGCAATCCTAAGACTGGGGAAGCAATGAAGATTCCAGCAACCAAGGTGCCCGCCTTCAGTGCAGGCAAGGGATTCAAGGATTTAGTTAGCAGCCGCTAGCGCAATGCTGTTGAACAAAGCAAGCCCCGCCATCTACCGAGTTTTTTCTATGAACAAAGGCGAATTGATTGCACAGATTTCTGATGAGACCCGAATCACCACGAGGGATATTGACCTTGTGCTGAGTAAGGCGATCGCCCTGATTGTCGGCAAAGTAGCAGGTGGCGAGAAAGTGACGATCATGGGGTTCGGTTCCTTCCAACGGCGCGATCGGAGAGAACGTAGAGGCCGCAACCCCAAGACCGGGGAAAAGATGATGATTTCAGCAAGTCGAGTTCCCACATTTAGCGCGGGAAAAGATTTTAAGGAAAGGGTGGCCTGAACCAATCCAAAACAAAAAGCCCTGCTGTTCTTTAACAGCAGGGCTTCCTTTTTGAAAACAAGATTAAGCAAGCCTTCTGCCTGCGGGTGTCTTCTTGCCGGCGGGCGGCATAGCAGCAGTTACAGCCTTTGGCTCCCTAGGCTTCCTGGCCTTTACGGCGGCGACGGCGGCGGGTTCAGCGGCCTTGGCGGCAGTCTTGGCGGTAGTCTTGGCGGCAGTATTTTTGGCTGGTTCGATCTCTGGCACTAGCACTGTGGCAACCGGAGCAGGTGCAGCATTCAACCGAAGCAGTAGACGGCTTTGGACGCAGGTCAGGAGTTCGTCGCTCGTCAGGTAGCGTTCAATCTCCTGATCAATTATTCCGTTCAAAGCGGGTGCGATCGCATTTTGAATAGTGCTGGTCATCGTGGCCATGGCAGAGAAATCCTCAAAGTCATCTACTGCCAATTCTACTGTGTTTGGCTCAGTGTGGGGCTTTCCCGGCATATACTCTGCCTCCCAAATGCAGCCATTCGATAGCCAGAGCGAGACCCTTAAACAGCCAGTGCTAATCCAAATCTCCTCAAGCAGGTTAGAGATTGTCATCAGCTGATCCGCGATCGCATCCCTGTAGCAGACAATCAACAACGTCCGTTCATTGTCGATTGACGTTACACACTCCATGAGGGGAGCGAATTTAATCTTTAAACCAATTTGCGCCTTCAGATCGATAATGCGCTGATCCTGTTCCGTTAGCCTCACCGAACCCTCCACTGATTTAACTTAGCCTTCCCTCCAATGTCGGTAGAGGGCAACCCGACAACAACCCTAGCCCTTGATAGATGGGAACTCTGAGATATAGAGTGTCGGGATGTCGGGAGTGCTATGTCGGTAAACGATGCGCGGCGGGCTGAAGCAAAACGGCTGTATCTAGACAAGAATTGGACACAAGCGGCGATCGCCACTCACTTCAGCGTATCTGCCCGAACGGTAGAACGTTGGGCATCGGGTGACGGCTGGGGTGCATTGAAGCAATCGAAAGTAATCCAGCTGAATGAGCGGCCTGAGAAATCAGCATCAGCACCAGCAGCTGCACCAGCGCCGCGCCCGCGCCCTGGCCGTAGCCATGAAATCGACGAATTAGAAGTAGTCAACTTGGCGATCGCAGATTTGAGCAGTGCCTTGAGTGGTTCAGAAGATGAGCGATCGCTAGGCGGGCTGGCCGGGGGGCTGGTGCGGCTGCTGGAATATCGGCGCAAAACCAATCCACCGACAGCAGCACTACTAGCTGAAATGGTGCTGGCACTGGGAATCAGCCCCACAGAATTTGTTAGGGAGCTGCGAGATAAGTGGCAGCTCAAAGCTTAAAAGAAGAATTAATCTGCGAGTTAGACCGGGCTTTTGAACTGATAGATGAAACTGCCCAAGCAGAACGATTGGCGATCGCCATCAAACTGTCCGCTGAATTAGTCAATTGGGCAAAACCGCTGCTCGAACCAATGCGCTACAAGTGCCTGTACGGTGGGCGCGGTTGCGTTTCTGGCGATACGTTGATCGACACGCCCAATGGCCTGATTCGAGTAGATGCGTTTGCAGGTGGTGAAGTTTATAGCTACGACAGAGGCAAGCGGATTGTGACGATTGCCGGAATGCCCGTCAAATACAGCCCTGAACCGCTTTACAAAGTCATCTTCAGGAACGGCATTTCGATTAAGGTGACAGCGAAACATCGTTTTTTGACAACCGTTGGCTGGGTTGAATGCCAGAACGTCTCCGACGAGCATGATATCGTTTCATTTTCTCCGAAAGGATTTTGTGACCCCTTGCGGAAACGTTGTTCTTTCTCCCAGTCAGAGTGGCGCGAAGATGCTCTGCATTGCTGGCAAAAACTCTTAGGTTTTCTATATGGTTATTTTGAGGATCGCCGTCAATATGATCCACGACTTCATGCGGTTCCAGATACCTATCGAGACATTCTTCAACAACTAGCCGATGCACCGCCACATACGAGCCATGTTTTGAAGCATGAGGATGACCCGGCGATCGCTTATACGAGTAGCCTTTCACAATTTTTACTCCACCTTTCCAACCTGTTCGCTCATGCTGACGAGGTGGCGAAAAATTGGACAGAGAAGGGAAGCTGTAGCGGCGAAATATTTTCTGTATTGCCTTTGGCGTCTTCCCTAGTTGCTGAGCTATCTCGTGAGAAAAGTAACCATTTTTCGCTAGTTCAAGAGCTTTCAAAACTGCTTCTGGTTGTCGGCACTTCGTTAGATCAGGCTCAAACCCCTCAAACAGTTTTTGGCAGTCTATTTGGCGGCGTTGGTGATAGTTCATACAGCGATCGTATTGGTTGTACCCTCTCCCTCCATTGTACCACTACAAGAGTTGAAAGCATTGACCTCTATAGAGTTGAACCGTTTTATGACTTCTTTGTTCCGTTCTTCAATAACTACCTGACAGAAGGGGGAATCGTTAATCACAATAGTGGCAAGAGCTACGCTGCGGCAGACTGCCTGCTAGTCCTGGGACTGACTAAAAAGATCCGAGTGCTTTGCGCCCGTGAATTCCAGGTATCGATCAAAGAATCTGTCCACGCTCTTTTGAAAGAGCGGATTTCGGCGCTTGGGCTAGAAGACTTTTACCGCGTCAGCGTAACCGGGATAGATGGGAGTAACGGCACTAGCTTCATCTTCAAAGGAGTGCGGCTGAACGTTCAGAGCATTAAGAGCATGGCCGGGTTAACCCATCTATGGCTAGAGGAAGGCCAGACCATCAGTGCTGAATCCTGGCAAGTGCTAGTCCCGACCATCCGAGAAACTGGATCTGAAATCTGGGTAACTTTCAACCCACTGAATCAAACGGACGCCGTTTACCAAGAGCTAGTTGAGAAGGAAAGGCACAACGCCTATGTGAGACAAATCAACTGGGATGAAAACCCTAACTTCCCAGGAGTGCTCAACGATGAACGGGTTTCAATGCAAGCGACTGACCCAGATACCTACCACCACATCTGGGAAGGCGGCTTCTGGGAACAGTCCGATGCTCAAATTTTGCGCGCAAAATGGGTCGTTGAGCAATTCAGCCCATATGAAGAAATTGGGGATGAGCTTATCCTTAAAGTGGGCTGGAACGGGCCATATCTGGGGGCTGATTTTGGCTTCGCCTCCAGCCCGACCACATTAGTCCAATGTTGGATTGCCGAAAAGAAGCTCTACATAGAAGCAGAATCCTACGGCGTTGGACTGGAGCTGGATGACACGGCAGACCGTTGGACACTAGACATCCCAGATTGCGATCGCCATGTGGTGAGGGGAGACAGCGCTAGACCTGAATCGATCTCCTACCTAAAACGACATGGGGTGCCAAGAATCACCGGAGTCAAGAAGTGGCCGGGTTCAGTAGAAGACGGCATAGCCCATCTGCGCTCTTATGAACAAATCGTGATCCACCCTCGTTGCAAGCACACCATAGAAGAAGCGCGGCTGTACTCCTACAAAGTAGACCGCCTGAGTGGGGACGTACTACCAGTAGTAGTAGACGCCCACAACCATTGCATCGACGGCATTAGGTATGCGCTTCAACCATTGATTAAACAAGGGCCAAGCGGCAAAGTGAAGCGCTCGGGCATCTCCATCTATTGATAGGAACAATACGCCAGCGTTATAGGCTGTTTTGTGGCATATTCCTACATCGAAGAGAGAACTAAACTAACCCCCGTGGCTGCCAGTGGCCAGAATTCGGCTGCGCGAGGGAAAGGCGAGAATGATCCGATTGCGGTACCCTGCACTGCCTACCAGGAGATGCAACCGCATTGGGCGGTGATAGATGCCGTCAAAGGTGGCACTTCCCACATGCGGGAATGTGGACAAATGTACCTGCCGATGGAGCCAATGGAAGAAGCGGATGCTCACGCTCGGCGCTTGAAAAAAGCTACCCTAACCCCGCTCTATGTGCGGCTGGTGCGGGGATTGATTGGAATGGTGCTTCGCAAACCGCTGGCGCTGGATGTTTCCAAACGGGTCAAGAGCCAACTAGACGATGTGAACCTGCTGGGCGACGACATTAACTCGTTTGCCCGTGAAGTATTTGAATCAGCCATTGATTACGGGTACACCGGGCTATTCGTCGATTACACGCGAGTCGAGGGCGTCCACACGTTAGCAGAAGAGGCGGCGATCGCGCCCCGGCCTTACTGGATTCATTACACTGCCGCTGAAATAATTGGCTTCCGCTACCGGATGATTGGCAACCGTCGCGTCTTCACGCAGTTGCGGATACACGGCCATGAGATGCAAGAAGATGGTGAGTTCGGGGAAAAGCAGGTTGAGACAATCAAAGTCTACGACCTAGTTGAGCTTTCCTCAGACGGGTCAAATACGCTAGAACGCGGCGTCACATGGCGGCTGTATGAACTAACAGAAGCTGACTGGGTGCAGGTAGACGGCGGTACGCTCTCGGTGCCATTCATCCCCTTCACCTTCATCCATACCAACAAGAAAAAGGCGATCGCCACTCAGCCGCCGATGTTGGAACTGGCCTATTTAAACATTAAGCACTTCCAAATCAGTGCAGACCTTGAACACTCGCTGCACCTGGCGGCTAACCCTAAACTGTGCCTGTTTGGGTATGACATCAACCAAGGTGACGTAATCGCCAGCGTTGATGAAGCCTTAATTTTCGAGAATACGGACGGTCGGGCAGAATGGATTGCCCCACCAGAGCGTTCATTTGCTCCGCATGAGGTGAGGCTAGACAAGATTGAGCGCCAAATGGGAGAGATGGGACTTTCTAGCCTAATCAGCCAGAAGCGAGTAGCTGAGAGTGCGGAAGCTAAACAGATTGACCGGATTCAGGGCGATTCGATGATGGCCGTGACTGCTCAAGGGCTGCAAGATGCGCTTGATCTATGCCTGGAATACCACGCGGCCTATCTGAAGGAACCAGCCGGTACATGCCAAGTAAATCGTAATTTTGACGTATCTGGCATTGACCCTCAAGGGATCGCCGCCTTCAGCAACCTGCACCTGAAGTCCCAAATTAGCCTAGAGACATTGTTGGAACTGCTGAAGAAAGGGGAAGTATTCGGAGACGAGTTTTCTATTGCAGATGAACTGAAACGGTTAGAAGCAGAATTTAACAAAGAAACTGCTACCGCTCCAGCTGCGCCCATTGAAAGCTTGTTGAAACAACCCGTGAACGAGCTATGAGCCAACGTTATCTAAACGCAATTTATAAAACTGATGCCCAACTGAAGGCCAAAGAGACAGAGGCGATCGCCCAAATAGAAGGGCACCTGCTCCAGAAATATTTGCTACTAGAAAAGCATTTATTTCGCGTCTATGGTGACTACAGCGCTGATGCCCTGCCTAATCTACTGCCAAACCAGCGATCGCTACTACTCTCTGAGGAATTGAAAGAACATCTTATATTGCTGAAGCCGTCCGTGTGGTCATCCGTTCAAGACGCGCTGGGGTGGTTACTCCAAGTAGCAGCAGCAGCAGGAACAACGTTATCAGCTGCATTAATGCAGTTGATAACAGGCGTGCGCTCTCCGTCGGCTAAGGCAATGATGAGGGCAGAGATTTTGACCATCGCTGCTGAGCGTGCCTATGACCGGGTGCTGAAACACTGCATGAGCTTCGCAGACAAGGCGATCGCCCTGCTAACTCAAGGTTTGATTCAAAACCAGGGAGTAAAACGTGTGGCCACGAGCATTCGTCAGCAGCTAGGAATCTTGAAACGTAAGCTGACGGCATTGGTCAGCAATGAAGCAATGGTGATGCTAAACCAGGCTGCTCAACATAACTATCGCGCGAGCGAGATTGAATATTTCATGTCGATTTCGGTCGGCGATAGCTCCGTCTGCCCGGTCTGTGTGGCGCGTAACCTACAGGTCTACCGAATAGATGAAGCTAGCCTGCCCTGGCATGTGCTCTGCCGCTGCTACGAACTGCCTTGGTCGCCAGAGTGGGAGAAGAACGGATTAATTGATCGTGAGTGGTTAGAGGGGCTATATGCTGAGACACTGGCTGCACTGGCGGCAACCGGGCGCAAAGTAGATAACGGCTTGACAGCTTCTGAAATTGCCATTGGTGCGGCGATAGCTCCGGTCTGGACACTGAAGGATGGCTATACCATTAAGGCTGTCAACGCATAGAAATCGCAACGGTGGTGGATTATATCCTTCCTAGAGAACAACCTTCAGCCTGCGGGAAAACCTATTTTGGAAAGGATTAGGCAGATCGACCCAGACGAAAGACTAGCTATCGCGGCGATCGTTGCTGAGCGGTTCTTGTTAGATCTTTTTGAGGTAGATCACAAGTTAGTGATCTTCTGTGGGCGTCATTCAATCACCCCCCGCGAATTCAGCGATCGCGTGGCAGAGGGATTAATCGTTTGGCATCGTACTCTGAGAGCGTTCGTCTACACGGAAGCGGACGTGAGCGCTACTCGCACCGCACCCCCTGACCTCATCACGCAGGGCATATGCAACGGCTGCACAAACTATCACGGGCAAACTTACCGGGGCGAGGCTGGGTCTAACTGGTTTTGCTGTGCAATTCACCCAACCGGACCAGCTCCTGAAGGGTGTGGCGATCGCCTCGTTGAGCAAGCGGTCGATCATCAAGCAGAAATCAGGAAGCAAATTGAGGCATCTGGGATGATGGGGTACGCCGCCTTCATGCTCGGCATCACTAGAGAAGAAGTGACAGCTCGTTTCCTGGGTAGCTTTGTAGACGATAAAGAGCTATCAGACGCGATCGCAGGCTGGCAAGAAATGTGTAGGAATCCTGAAAGCGACGTTACAGAAGCTCAATGAGCTGCCCAATGGGATGACCTTAGAAGAAGCCTTACTCAAGATTGCTGAATTGGAAGGGCGTGAAACTACGCTACAAGCCGAAAAAACTGGCCTGCAAGATGAAAAAACTGCCCTGCTCCGCAAACGAGATGAACTGCTAGGGAAACTGACAAAGTTCAAGCAGTTTGAATCACATGCAGACGTTGACATCGAGGCGCTGCTAAAAACGAAAGAGCTTTATGACTCACAAGATACTGAGCTGAAAGCCACGTATGAAGCCGCCTACACTGCCGATAAAGAGCGGTTAGAAAAGCGTCTAGAGACTCGAATCGGTGCTCTCGAACAAGAACGGCAAAGGGAAGCATCGGAACGGTTGACTGAAAAAGCTCAGCTTCTAGCCGAACGCACCCGGTCTCTCGTTATCACTGAACTATCCAAAGTAGAACATGGGGTGTTCAACAGTGAGCAACTGTATAGGCTGATCGGCGATCGCGTGCGACTAGATGACGCGGGCAAACCAGTGGTCGGCGATGAATACAAAGTGCTGACCTTGCCCGACTACCTCAAAGAGCTAAAAGCTGACCTTGACTATCAGAACCAATTTCGAGCAAGTGGAGTGACAGGCTCTGGGGGCATGGCCAGTAACGTTACGCCTGGGACTAGCGCTGTGAATCCTTGGAAGGCAGAGACTTGGAACTTGACCCAACAGGGCAAAGTCTACCGCGACAGTCCAGCGCTGGCCACTTCACTTAAAGTAGCAGCCGGGATAAAGTAAATTCAACTCTTCGTTGATCCAAGCCGTCCAAATGGGCGGCTTTTTTTGCGTGGGAACCATCGGGCAACAAACGTAATGCGTTCGCCCGATGGTAATGCCGGGGGTGGTAACTGAACCTCATCGCCTAATAAAACAATGCCTGTAACAAAACTTGCTGATATCTTGATTCCCGAGATCTGGATTCCTTACATGATCGAGCGGACGAAAGCTCTATCTATCCTCTTCTCATCTGGGATTTTGGATCAAAGTGAAAAATACGATGAACTCGCTGCCGGTGGTGGGGCTACGGTACAAATGCCGTTCTTCCAAGACTTGACGGGTGAATCTGAAGTATTGAACGATAACGGTAGTTTGACAGTAAACAAGATTGGTGCCACGAAAGATATTGCCTACATCCACCACCGGGGTAAAGCCTGGGGCGCAAATGATTTGACTAAAGCGCTATCCGGTGACGACCCGATGGCGGCGATTGGCGATCTGGTTGCTGATTGGTGGTCGCGTGACTTCCAACGGTTTTTGCTGGCCAGTCTGGAGGGAGTCTTCAAAACTACACTCTCTACTACCCACGTCCTGGATGCGTCAATTGCAGACGGGAATGCTTCGACAGTGGTTAATAAAATCAGCTCTGACAATGTGATCTCGGCCTTCGACAAGTTGGGTGATGCGTCATCTGACTTAAGGGCGATCGCCATGCACAGCGCCCCTTATCACAATCTGCTGAAGCAAAACGTGATCGAATTTGAGCAACCATCTGAACAGGGTGAGGAAATCAGACGGTACTTAGGTCGTCGGGTCTTGGTGGATGACTCCCTACCTAAAGTAGCTGGTGGCACGAGCGGGTTCGTTTACACCTCTTACCTCTTCGGTGCCAGCGCCTTCGGCTACGGAGAGGGCACACCTGACATGCCCGTTGAGACTGACAGAGACTCCCTCGCTGGCGAATCGTACTTGATCAATCGCCGCGATTTCATCATGCACCCCAAGGGCGTTAAATACGTGGGCACTCCTGCTGGCGTTTCTCCAAGTAACACTGAACTGCGAGTTGGTGCAAGCTGGAGCCGCGCCTATGAAGTGAAGAACATTCCGATCGTCGCGCTGCTCACAAACGGGTAAAGACCATGGGACTAACTGGATTCAATCGAGCACGCAGACAAGCAGCTGAGCTGGCACAGGTGCCTGTTGATGGGATGTCGTACGATACGGCGATCGCCATTTTGACTCAGCCGCTTCTCAATCCACCACCACCACCAGCACTGGAGCCACCAGCGCTGGAAGATGGGGAACCAACAGTACCGGAACTACCAGTAGTGCCGGAACCAGCTAAGCCGCCTGCCCGCAAAACGACCAAGAAAACTGTCGAATAGGTGACCCATGCCCTTCGCTGCTCAAACACTAGACAACGTAATGGGTATGCTGCACCTGCCCTTAACCCGCTTCTATATAGAAGCGGTGCAGGATGCGCTTAACCATGCTGAGGTCTATGGCGGCGTGATGGCGATCGCCCGGATTGAAGCGCTGATCGTTGACTACAAAGCCAACAAACTAGCACTCAAAGACGGCGCTGGAAACTCCGGCCTGATTCAAGCAGGGCCGTTGAAATGGGCAACCGGCTCTCGCAACTCAGGGTTTCACTCAGAGAATGCGGAATTGATAAACGAGCTGGCTAGCAGCTTAAACCTGACAAACCTACTCACATCCCGCCAACGGGGAAAGGTGCGACTGAGGCGATGAAAATTAAATTCAACTTGAAAGCAGTTCTGCTGCAAGTGCTCAAGAGCGTTGGGCTAGCATTGATCGAAGAAAAATTGACATCCTCACCGTCCTGAAGGAGCGGTGATTCCAAGAATCACTTCTTGGGTTTTCTGCTTCATAGCAACTGCCTCGACCCTCTAGGAGTTTTGGTCTTATGTTCGCTCCACAGACTAACCCCGCAAGCCCTGCGGTTTTTCAACAAACAGTCAAAAACTGGTTTGATTTGTGTCTTTCAAGGATGTTGCCATTGCCTCTCAAGCTTTTCCCGGTCTACCAACTTTTCTGCGCCGCCGTCTGCGGGTGCAAACGAACTTTGGTGTTAGGCTCTATGTCTCCGTTGTCGCGGGTGGGTCAGCAACCACAACC
>Ga0163148_10001442_pt1 | contig 30828 bp, 24 predicted proteins | sample OliLakLV19MP7P2_FD_148606 | JGI IMG/M metagenome (GOLD analysis project Ga0163148, IMG submission 148606) | Freshwater microbial mat bacterial communities from Lake Vanda, McMurdo Dry Valleys, Antarctica- Oligotrophic Lake LV.19.MP7.P2 | ecosystem: Environmental > Aquatic > Freshwater > Lake >... | reverse complement strand
GGGATCACCTGGGGCCCTGGCCCAGGTGATCGCGAAGACACTCTCGCACTGATGCTCGGCGCTACGCGCCTGCGCCCTCAGTGCTGGCGCGCAGCTGCGCTGCTTGCGGGGATCACCTGGGGCCCTGGCCCAGGTGATCGCGAAGACACTCTCGCACTGATGCTCGGCGCTACGCGCCTGCGCCCTCAGTGCTGGCGCGCAGCTGCGCTGCTTGCGGGGATCACCTGGGGCCCTGCCCAGGTGATCGGACTGACGACCAACGCCGCAGATGGGCCGCTATCGCCGGATTTATCAGGCGAATTCGTCGTAGATCGCGCGGATGGCGTTAGCGAGGTCACCCTCTTCGACGCCGACGATGATGTTCTGTTCGCTCGAACCCTGGTCGATCATGCGCACGTTGACCTTCGCCTTGGACAGCGCGGTGAACAGACGCGCGGCGGTGCCGATCGCGTGGTTCATGCCTTGGCCGACGGTGGCGATCAACGCCATGCCCGGCTGGGCTTTGAGCATGTCGGGCTTGACCGTCGCCTGGAGATCTTCGAGCACCTGGTCGAGCTTGGCGGTGCCGTCGGCGGCGGTGAGTTGCTTGTCGGCGACCACGACCGACATGGTGTCGATGCCGGTGGGGGTGTGCTCATAGCTGATGCCGAGGCGCTCGAAGGCGTCGAGCACGCGGCGGCCGAAGCCGATCTCGGTGTTCATCAGCGCCTTCTCGAGCGCGATGACGGTGAAGCCCTTGGTGCCGGCGATGCCGACGATGACTTGCTGGCCAGGGTCGCGCTCGGCGACGATCATGGTGCCGATGTCGTCAGGGCGGTTGGTGTTGCGGATGTTGATCGGGATGCCGGTCTCGCGCACCGGGAAGACCGCCTCCTCGTGCAGCACGCTGGCACCCATGTAGGACAGTTCGCGCAGCTCGCGGTAGGTGATCTCGACGATCGGCTTGGCCTCGGCGATGATGCGTGGATCGGTCATCAGCACGCCGCTGACGTCAGTCCAGTTCTCGTAGAGCGCCGCCTCGGCGCCGCGCGCGACGATGGCGCCGGTGACGTCGGAGCCGCCGCGGCTGAAGGTCTTGATCTCGCCGCTGGGCGCCGAGCCATAGAAGCCGGGGATGACGTACCGCTTGTCGCCCGAGAACGCGCCCGGGATGCGGTGCTTGATCTGGGCATAGCTTTTGGCGTCGAGCCGCCCGGCGCGGTCGAAGTGGATGATCTCGGCGGCGTCGATGTAGTCAGCGCCCAGCAACGCGGCGACGATCCGGCCGTGGATGGCCTCGCCGCGGCTGGCGGCGTAATCGGGCGCGCCCCCCTGCTGGATGCGCGCCTTCGCCGCGGCCAGCTCGGGACGCAGATCGAGCGACAGCCCCAATTCGGCGACGATGTCGAGGTACCGCGTGGCGATGCCGTCCCACACCGGGTCGATCGCCTGGCCCTTCTGCGCCAGCTGATTGGCGAGGTAGAGCAGATCGGTGATCTTGGTGTCCTTGGCATGCGCCTTGCCCGGCGCCGACGGCACGATCACCCGCCGCGCGGGATTGGCGTCGATGATCGCCTTCACCTTGCGCAACTGCGCCGCGGTGGCGACCGAGGTGCCGCCGAACTTGGCGACGACGATTCCCGAGCGGTGCGCAGCCATGGACGACTCCTTCGCGAGGGGGCGAAGGGTAGCCGCTCCATCCAAATGTCACCCCCCGCCCACCGCCGTCGTCACTGCAGGTCGATGATGGTGCTCACCGTGCGGATGATTTGCACACCGAACGGGGTGTACGGCGGCTGGCCGGCGCGCGACAGTAGGTCGCTATTGAAGGTCAGCACCCGCCTGGGCGGGCTGTAGAAGGAGGTATTCATGTTCGGCGAAGCGGCATTCGCGCCCGCGCCGAGGGTGGTGTAGCTGTAGCGCATCTGGTTCATCACCACCAGGCTGCCCTGGAAGGTGTAGTCTCTGCCGCCCCAGTTTTCGATGAAGCGCACCACGTTGGCGACTGCGCCGCTGCCCTCGTCCACCGCATTGATGTCGTCGGTGGGCACGTTGTTGATGACGTAGGAGAGGATGTAGGTGGTAGCACTGCCGTCGGTGGTGCCGGTCGGGGCGGTGGCGTGCGCGTTGTCGACCCAGATATTGGACAGGGCGGTGACGCCGTCGGCGAAGACGGCGCTCGGGGTGATGCGCGGCGTGCCCGCCGCGTCGACGTGGGTGGTGGTGTTGTAGCTGCCCCACATGTAGCAGTGGTTGGGGGTGACGATGGTCAGGCCGCTGGTGCCGAGCGGGGCCGCCGCGGCGCCGTTGTGCTTCCAATCGATATCGGTGGCGTTCGCTACGCGGATGGCGCAGTGGAAGGACTCGAGCGGGCCGTTGCCTTCACGCCGTTGGTGCGGGTGGTTGGCGGCGGTGAGGGCGCCCCACTCATAGGTGTTCAAGATGCTGTTGGGATTGAAGACGTACTGCGGGAAGTTGATCGGGTCGTAGGTCAGGCTGCGGCGGGTGCGGTGGGCGTAGATCAGGCCGTTGAAGTGGTCGCGCGCCATCTCGGTGGCCGGGGCGGATGCCACCCAGGTGCTCCACGGCCGGGTCCTGAGGTAGTCCTGGATCGCGCGTAGATTGAGGGTCAGCACGTTGACCTTGTAGGCGGCGTTGTTGAGCGGCGCCGGCAGAACGTTGGGCATGCTGGTGTCGCGGGTGAAGGGGCCGTAGAAGTAGTCCATCGCCGTCGCCTCGCGCATGTTCACGAAAGTCTCCTCGGCGACGATGAAGGCAGGCGCTCCGGGAGTCGTGGTCGAGGTGGTCACGGTGGCCGGAGTGACGTTGACGATGCCCTGGGTCACGAAGTCGGTGGTGATGTCCAGGCCGCCGAGCAGAACCTGATACTGGCTGGCGATGTAATTCGCATAGGCGTCCCGGAACATCTGGTCGCTGGTGTAGGCGGCGTCGGTGCGCACCGGCACCCGGCCGTTGAAGACCGCGGCCAGCTGCGCATAACGTTCGCGGAAAACCAACCCGGTGACGCCCGCCGCGCTGCCATCGCCGTTGACCGCGAGATTGAAGTAATAGCCGGAGGCCAGCCTGGTCCCGGCCGGCAGGTTGCTGCACGTGAAGTTGGCATCGATCACCGGCAACGTGCCGCTGGGATGCACGTCGCGGTCGCCGGTGGTGGTGTTCTCGTAGAGCAGCATGTTCTCTGCCGAGACTGGCCACGTGGTCATGGTGGTGGTCAGCCCCGGCGAGGCTGCGAGCGGCGCCGCCGTGTAGTACAGCTGCAAGCTGGCGGCGGTGGGCGCGATGGTGAAGTCATTATTGAAGGGGGCGACGCCATCCTGGTCGTAGAGCAATTGCCCGGGGCCGACGATGCGCTGGTGCTCGAACGGCCGGCCGGCGAGCTCGGGAATGTTGCTGAGGGTGCGCACTACCGTCGCCCCCTTCTGGTCGTCGCGCACGAATTGGCCGAACGGTCCGCCGGTCACCCAGGTCGGTGAACGGCTGTCGTTCGACGACGTGAAGTTGTTGCCGTTGAATGCATGCTGCATCGTGCCGGGGGTGTCGCCGTTGAGATTGGCGTTGCCGATCATGACGACGTTATCGTCGATCGCGGCGTTGTCGCGCGGGATGGCAAGCGGATTGGGCACGAAGCCGGGGGTGGCCACCGCCGCCGCGCTGTAGAGCGGGTGCGCGGGATTGCGCACCGCGAGGACGTTGGCGCCCTTGCGCATGCGGTAGAGACCGTCGATGCCGGTGATGGTCACGCGCGAGGCATTGGTGCCGATGCTGACGTTGCCGCCCAAACTGGCCGAATTATGGTAGTTGCCGCTGAGGTACTGTTGGCCCTGGCCACCGATATAGATGGCCCCGTTGGAATGCACCGCGCCCTGGACGCTGATCGAAGTGCCGACCCAGAACTCGAGGTCGCCGGTATTGCCGGTCGCGGCGTAGAAGATGGCGTACTTGAAGAGCGAGTTGAGCTTGAGCTGCACGACGCGCTGTGACTGCAGGGCGCAGACGCGCTGCTGCGGATTGTTCCACGGTGCCGCGGGATTTGCCAAGCCGGTGGCGGTGAGGTCGGACGGATTGGCGGCATTGAACCCGGCGAGATTCGTCGGGTTGGCAAGCTGGTAGGCCTCGGTGGCAATGCGGTAGGTGTAGAACTCGTGGTTGTTCACGTACGAGCCGGTCGGCGGAAGGATGTTGGTATCGGCCACCGGATTGACGGTATAGGCGCTGCTGAGATCGGTCGCCGGCCTAGTCGGATCTTGGCGCGCCATCACCGGCTCGATGCGCCAGCGCACTAGGCAATCGCCGAACCACTGCACGCCGTAGTTGGGGTTCGGATCGGTGTCGAGACCCTGGAGGTCGTTGTTGGCGGCGAGATTGAGAAGGCGGACCTCGAGTAGCGCCGCGACCCCCTCGGCGGCATACACCGCGCGCTGGCGGGCGGCGGCCTGGTTCTCCATCTTGGTCACGCCCATCGCCCGTTCGGACGAGATCGCGAGCAGCGCCGCGACGATCACCACCACGCCGAAAGATACGGCGAGGATGCTGGCGCGGCGGGCGGGATTGGGGGTCCAGACATGCATGGCGGCCTCCTTCAATTCTGGGGGACGGTGTACCGGCCCTCGGTCCCCAGCCAGTCGCCGAGGTTGAGGGCGTATTCGGGATCGACCGTGCTGCGCAGCGCGGTAGTGACCTGAACGCGTTGGGTCTGGTAGCCGCGACCGTCGTCCTGGGCCTTCGAGAGGTAGAGCGTCACCCGCACCTGATTGACGTTGAGGCCGGGGGCGGTGCGGTAGGTGTCGACCACCAGGCGGTCGACCTGCTCGGAAATGACCCGGTCGTCTTGCACCGAGCCGGTGCCGTTACGGTAGCGGCGGACCAGCCGCCCCTTGCGGTTGTTCGGGTTGGGGGTGACGACGTAGCCCCATTCGCGCAGGAAGTCCGGCCGCGGATTGGCGGCGTAGGCGGGACCGCCGGCGCTGTCGGGGATGGCGAGGTGCGATTCCCACGCTAGCGGGATGTCGTTGATCACGTTGCCGACCGTGGGGACGTAGATGTTGAGCGACGGGGCGATGACGCCGGTGCGGGCGGTCGCGAAAGCGGCGATGGTCAAGGGCGGGGTGTTGAAGTTGATGCGCTGCGGGCGCAACGTGGTCGGATCGGTCTGCGCCACCGCGGTGCGCACCTTGAGGAAGATCACCTCCTGGCTGGCGAGGCGGTGTTCAGCCGGGAGGCTGGCCGGCAGCGATGTCGGAATGAGCACGTCGGTGCGGTTCGGCGGATTCCAGGCGGCGAACATCGAGCCTCGCCCGAGGGTGGTCTGGACCTGGATGTAGGGATAATAGCGCAGCGTACGGTCCAGGGGGCCGGTGCCGTTGCGCAGGCCGTCGAGATCGTCGAGATCGCCAGGGTTGGCGAAGGGCGCGCGCACCAAATTATCGCCATCGCAATCAATCGGCACGTACCACGCGCTGTTGCCGAGATCCTGGACCATGGTGTCGACGATGCGCCGGCCCTCGAGCACGAGGTCGTTGCTCATCTCTTCCTGGCTGGTGTACATGCGCACGCTGATCAGCGACTGCAGCACGGCGCCCATGACCACAGTGAAGATGGTCAGGGCGATGGTCACTTCGAACAGGGTGAAGGCGCGGCGCATGGCTCATCTCCTTCGGGCAAAAAGCACGTCATGGGTGCGCGGCGCGCCCGAGATCGAATCCCAGCGCAGCAGCACGCGGAAGACCACCGCGTTGCGCACCTCGGTGAGGTCGATGACGGCGGGGTCGCGGGCGAGCACGAACGTCGGATTGGCGCGGCGGGTGGCCCAGTCGGTGCGCGAATTGCACTGCCAGTCCCCGCTGAGGGCGTCGGCGCAGACCGACATGTCATAGTATTCGAGGTAGACCCTGAGGTTGCGCAGCCCGCTGGCGCCGGTCCACAATCCGAGTCCGCGCAGCGGACGGTTGGCGGCGAGGCCGTTGGCGGCGCGGATCGCCTGGGCGCGGGCCAGGTCGAAGCCGGTGGCGGGCAGCGTCAGTGGGTTGGGGTCGAGCATCAGCGGATTGTTGATCGCGAGGTGGTAGTCGTCCGCGGTGCCCACCGTGATGTCCATGTTGACCACCGCGGTGTCCAGTTCGGACAACGGCACCGGCTCGGTCACCCCGGCGCCGTCGCGGCGGTGCCACGACCAGGCATTGAGGTCACTCTGCGAGGACATCTGCCGGCCGAGGGCGTGCCACGACCCACCCTGGACGCGTTCGATCAGAAGCTGGGCGATCTCCTGCGCCTTGGCGGTCTCCTTGTTGCCCTGATGGGCGACGTTGAGGGTGAAGATGGTGCTCACCAGCGCCGAAAGCGCGGTGGCCATCACCGCGACCGCGATCATGACCTCGAGCACGGTGAAGCCGAGGCGACGGGCGAGGCCGGTGCTGGGCGGTTTTGCCGCCGGTTGCGAGCCCGGGCTCTCGGGCTCGCGGCTCGGCCGCCGTGGGGTCGAACCGGGCGCGGTCCGCAGCCGTCGGGCACTGCCGTCGCCATTGGTGGTGGAGGCTGGCGCGGTCTGCCGCGGACGGCGCGCGATCAGGGCCGCCATCGCCAGTGCCAGGACGATGGCGATCACTATCCCCGACCAGCTCGTGCCGCCATCGGCATCCGACGCGGCTTGGTTGTTGGCCGCGGCCGCCATCGCCGGCGCAGACGCGACCGCCTCGTGCTGCGCCTGATCGAGCCACGAGGCTTCAGGTGCGGTATCCTCGACGGCCATCGCCGTCGAGGACACCGACAGGAGTCCGGCAACGACCAGGGCGATGGCGCGGAAGCGCGGGCGGAGACGCAGTTGCGCGGAGTACACGAAGTGCATATCGATCGATCCTTCCTGGGGGTAGCCACTCGAGCCTAGCACCGGGGAGTTGGCAGCCGGGACCGGCCCTGCCTCGCACGACCTCGCGAGTGTGATGCACCTGGATGCAGCAGTTGAAACCATTCTCATCCCGCGGCCCGCAGCATGCGTATCAGGCCGCTGCCGATCAGCACCAGTCCCGTAAGTGCCGAAGCCATTCCCAGCACGGCGAGGATGACCCAGGCGAGGAAACCCAGGGCCGTGGGAATCCACCACCAGATCCCGGCACCGTGGCGGACATGCCACAGCGGGTAGTCGCGCAGCCAGCGCCCCAGGGGCAGCACCACCCAGACGGCGACCGCGAACAGGGCGCACGCGCCCAGCATCACGCCAAGGACGACCAGGCTGTGCTGTGCTCCTGGGACAAAGGTGAGGCGGCCCTGCCACCACCCCAGCGCGATATAGGCAGCCCCCGCCAACGGCACGAGGTTGAGCAGCAGCAGCACTTTCGCCCAGTGCCACAGCTGCAGATCCAATCGCGGCGGCCCGCCCGCCGACGCCTGCCGCTTCAGCATGCCGCCAGCGCCAGATCGGCGGCGCGCAGGGTGGCGCGGATATCCGCCGGGCGGTGGGCGCTTGACCAGAAGGCGCCCTCGAACGGGCTCGGCGCGAGGTAGACGCCCTGCGCCAACATGGCGATGGCGAACCGTTTCCAGCGTTCGACGTCGCTGGCGGCGGCGGTGGCGAAGTCGGTGACCGGGCGCTCGCTGAAGAAGAATCCCCACATCGTGCCGGCCTGCGTCAGCTGCATGGGCACTCCGTGGCGCACGGCCAGCTCGCGCAGACCGACCAGCAGGGTGGTGAGCGCCGTCGCCTGGGTGGCATAGAACGCGCGTCCGCCGATCGCGCTGAGCGTGGCGAGTCCGGCGGCCACGGACACCGGGTTGCCGCTGAGCGTGCCGGCCTGATAGCACGCGCCCAGTGGCGCGAGGTGCGCCATGACGTCGGCGCGCCCGCCGTAGGCGCCGACCGGCATGCCGCCGCCGATCACCTTGCCTAGGCAGGTCAGATCCGGAGTCACGCCGCACACGCGCTGGTAACCGCCCCAGGCGGTGCGGAAGCCGGTCATGACCTCGTCGAAGACGAGCAGGCTGCCCTGGGCAGTGGTCAACGCGCGCAGGGTCTGCAGGTAGCCCGGCCGCGGCAGCACCAGGCCCATGTTGCCGGCCACCGGCTCGACGATCACCGCGGCGATGCGGCCGCGATGCTTGGCGAACACGCGCTCGGCGGCGGCGGGATCGTTATAGGGGACGGACACGGTGTGGCGCACGAAGTCGGCGGGAACACCGCTGGAATCCGGCGTTCCCTGCGTAGCGAGGCCGCTGCCGGCGGCGACCAGCAGATGATCGGCATGGCCGTGATAGCAGCCGTCGAACTTGACGATGACGTCGCGGCCGGTGGCGGCACGCGCCACGCGCAGCGCGCTCATCGTCGCCTCGGTGCCCGAACTGACCAGGCGCACGCGCTCGATCGACGGCAGCGCGCGGCACAGCACGCGCGCCAACTCGCCCTCGCCCACCGTCGGCGCGCCGAAGCTGAGACCCAGCTTGGCCGCGCGCGTCACCGCGCGCACCACCGCCGGATGGGCATGGCCAAGCACCAGCGGGCCCCAGCTCAACACATAGTCGATGTAGCGGCGGCCATCGAGGTCGATGAGGTGCGCGCCGGTCCCGCGCGCCATCACTGGCGGCTGCCCGCCAAGGCGGGTGAAGGCCCGCACCGGGGAGTTCACGCCGCCCGGGATCAGTTTCCGTGCCCGTGCAAAGGCCGCGCGCGAGCGGGGACCGGCGGTGGAGCGGGAACGATAGCGTACGGGCATGGCGCAGTCGTGCGCGAGGGTGGGCGGCAGGCAAGGGGAGGCCCGTCATCCCTGCCACCGACCCGCGACCACGGACCCCTCCTTGCCGACGCCGACCGCGCCCCCTACGCTGCACGGCGGTGCTCTACCTCGCCAGCCAAAGTCCGCAGCGCAATCAGTTGCTCCGCCGAGCCGGCGTGCCCTTCGCCGTCGTCCCCACCGCCTGCGACGAAGCCGCGATCAGCGCGCCGGCGGCGCACCTGCTCGCGCTCGACCGCGCCTGCGGCAAGGCGCTCGGGGCGAAGCTCGACGGCGTCGATCGCGGCGCGCCGTGCGTGGTGCTCGGCGTCGACACCGTGGTCGCCCTCGGCCGCGAGGTGCTCGGCAAGCCGTCCGACCGCGCCGACGCCCGCCGCATCCTTGCGCTCCTGCAGGGCACCACGCATTCGGTCATCACCGGCCACTGCTGCGTGCTCGTCGGCGCCGACGGCACCCCGTTGAAGGAGGCGCGCGGCGTCGCCATCGCCCGGGTGACGATGCGCTCGATGTCGGCAGATGAGATCGCCGCCTACGTCGCCAGCGGAGAGTCCGATGACCGCGCCGGCGCCTACGCCATCCAGGAAACCGCCGATCGCTACGTGGTCGATCTCGAAGGCTCGTTCGACACCGTGGTCGGGCTGTCGCTCTCCACCGTCGCGCGGCTGTGGCGCGAGGTCGCCGATGGTCCGCTTCCCGGCTGGGTGCCGTTGATCGGTCCTGGCTCGGGCAAGCATCGCGTGCTGCCGTGATTGCCATCCTTTCCGACCTGCATGCCAATCTCGAGGCCACCGAGGCGGTGATGGACACCTGCCTGCGCTTGGGCGTGAAAGAGTTCCTCTGCCTGGGCGATGTCGTCGGCTATGGGCCCGACCCCCTCGCCGTCACCGCCATCGCCCGCCGCCACTTCACCGAGAGCCTGATGGGTAATCACGAAGAGGCGCTGGTCACCGGCAAGCACCGCTTCAATCCGCACGCCGCCAGCGCCATCGACTGGACGCGTTCGGTGCTGAAGGCTGAGGCCCCCGACGCGCTGGCGTGGTTCAAGGAACGCAAACCGTTCGTGCTGCGCGGCGACCTGCTCATGGTGCACGGGTCGATCTACGATCCGGTGCACGACTACGTCGACGAGCCCGAGAACCCGATCGAGGCGCAGCAAATGATCGAGACGTTGGCGCGCGACTTCGCCGGCTTCGACCGCTGCTTCGCCGGCCATAACCACACCCCCTTCCTCGCCACCACCCTCGGCGTGATGATCCCGCACGACGGGCACCGCACCTTCCGCGTGCCGTCCGGGCACAAGGCCTATGTCTGCGTCGGCAGTGTCGGCCAGCCACGCGACCGCGACACGCGATCGAGCTTCGCCACCCTCGATGGCGATGTGCTGACCTTCCACCGCATCGCCTACGATTTCGCGCGCACCCAGCGCAAGATCATCGCTGTCGGATTGAACCGCTTCCTCGCCGAACGCCTCGAACACGGGATCTGAGTCATGCCGACCCCGCACCGACCGCGGCCGTCACCTGCTGGCGCCGGCTTCACCCCGGGACGCTTGGCGCAGTTGCTGCGCGAGGATCCCGCCTTCCGCGTCACCACCCTCGATGGCCTGCACTGGATCTGCCCGTTCACCGGCACGCTGGTGTCGGCACCGTTCGGCTGGGAGACGCCAGCCCTGCAATGGTTGACGCGCGAACGTCCGTGGGCGCGCGTGGCGCAGCGGCCGGTGGCCGAAGTCGCCGCCCTGCGCTGGGAACATTGGCTCAAGGACCGTTTGCAGGCCCACGATGCCGCATGGCTGCGCCAGTTCCTGCCCGATGGCCGATGGCTGAACCCGTTCTCGGGCGAACTGGTCGACGGCATCCCGCACGATCAGGGCCGACTCGGCCGGGAATCGCTGCGTCTCTTGGCGCAGAAGCTGCGCGACTGTCCGCAGGCGCAGGGCGGCAAGCCGCTGCCGCGCGAGGTGCTCGAGGCGCGGCTGCGCGCGCTGCGCCCGCCCGAACCGCCTGCCCCACCGCGCCCGGCGTCGCGTCCGGATTCCGCTCCCGCCCTGCCGCGCATGCCGCATGGCTACCGCATCCTCGAACGCCTCGGGCAGGGCGGCATGAGCACCGTCTACCGCGCGGTGCAATTGGCGCTCCAGCGCGAGGTCGCGCTCAAGATCCTCGATGAGCGCCTCGCTGCCGATGGCGCCTATGCCGACCGCTTCCTGCGCGAGGCGCGCGCCGCGGCACGCATCAACCACCCAAACGTGGTCGCCTGCCACGACGTCGGCCACCATGGCGACCGCCTCTACATGGCGCTCGAACTGCTCACGGGCGGCGATGCCGAGGCGCTGGCGCAGGCCCACGGCGGCTTCCTGCCTGAACGCGTGGCCCTGACCGTGGCCCGCGACTGCGCGCGCGGTCTGCAGGCGATCGCCAGTGCCGGGCTGGTGCATCGCGATATCAAGCCGGCCAACGTCTTCATCGCCGCCGATGGTTCGGCCAAGCTGGGCGACCTCGGCCTGGTGCGGGTGCAAGGCGAGGGTCACGCCACGCTGACCGACAGCGTCGTCGGCACGCCGGCCTTCATGTCGCCCGAACAGGCGTTGGGCGAGCGCGAGGTCGACATCCGCAGCGACATCTACGCCCTGGGCGCCACGCTGTATGCCCTGCTGGCGGGCGGCGCGCCGTACGTGAACAGCAACGTCTTCAATATCGTCCAGCAGGTCGTGCACCGCCCGCCGCCGGATGTGCGCGCGATCAACCCGCGCCTCGCCGCGTCCACCGCCGAGGTCATCGCGCGGGCGATGGCCAAGAATCGTGCGGCGCGCTTCCAGACCCCGACCGAGATGTTGGCGGCGCTCGACGCGTGCCTGGCGGCAGGCGCGAGTCAGATTCCACCGGCCCCGCCCACGGCCGACGGGTTGACCTGGGTCTTCACCGTGCACGGCGAGGACGCCGGCCAGCGCGAGGTCGCCGGCGAGGCCTGGTGCATCGCCGGCTCGGGCCGGCGTCCCGCCGGGTGGCTGGAACGTGCCCTCGCCGCGACCTTCGCCGCGGCCAGCGCCGATGAGGCGCTGGCCGCGGTGCACGACGACAAGCCGCTGGCGATCACGCGCGTGGCGGCCGACGGCCGTATCGACGCCGCCGCGCGCGGCGAGGCGCTCATCGCCGTGCTGCCGGCGAATGGCGACGTCCTCCTCCGCCTCGCCCGGGGCGGCGAGCGCCTGCTTCCCGGTGACGCGCTGGCGGTGGTCGCCGGAGCCGGCTGCCGCGCGGCGCTCGGTCTGCTGCTGGCGGACGGTGGCGATGGCGGCTGGCCGGCGGTGCTGCTGCGCGTTGCGGGGCCTACCACAGCACCAGCGCGCTGACCCGGGCGCCCAGCGCCAGCGCGGGCTGCAGGTACCGTTCGTCGGCATCTTCGCGCAATCCGGCGTCGCGCAGGGGCACCCAGCCGTCGTAGGTGACCGCGACCGCGTAGCGCGGTGATTCGCTACCCGGCCGTGGCAGGCGTCCCGCCGCGACGCGCAGCCCGACCCCAGCCTGCACCACCGGCGCCAGCGCATCCTGTTCACCCCAGCGCGGGTTGTCGCCGACCACGGTGATCGCCTCCTGGCGAATGCCGCCGGCGGCGTAGGCGAATGGCACCAATTGGAAGCCATCGCGCGGCGGGGCGGCGGCGAGCTCGGCGCCGAGCAGGCCCTGGCGCGCGACGAGGTGGCAATCGTCCCATCCGTCGGGCTGCTCGCGGCCATAGCGGTAGTCGACCAGCACCGAGCAGCGCCCGCCCAGCGCGCGCCCGAACGCACCCGGACGCCAGCGGTATTGCCAGCCGAGCGCGTACCCGGCGTACAGACCGAGGCCGCCCTCGACCTCGGCGAGACGACCGGTGCCGGCCACCGCCGGCCGGCGCCCGGTGGCCAACGACAGCGCGCCCGAGCCATAGCCGTGGTCGAGATTGACGGCGAAGGCGAGGCCGAGCGCGCCCGCGCCGACGCCGTATTCGATGCTGGTGCCCGACTCTTCCTCGGCGACGCGCGCAGCGGTGAGGGTGGCCGGCTCGCCGCCGCGCCAGTCGTGCGCCACGCCGGCATGCACCCAGCCATCGCGGCCGAGCAGCACCAAGCGCAGGCCGGCGCTGGCTTGGGCTTCGCCGGCGCCGGTGACCAGCGCGCCGCCATGGGCCTCAATGCCGAGCTGGCCGCCGGCAAGCAGCGGCACGCGCGGCAAGCCGCCCGTCTGCAGCCAGCCGCCCTCGGCCCAGCCGAGACCGACCGGGTCCCCCTCTTCGTACGGCGCGTCGATGGTCGGTTCACCGATCTCGCGGTGCCAGCCGTTCTGGATCTCTTCGCCGCCAAGGTCGCCCGCCCAGCGCGCGCCGCCGCCCACGGCAAGGCGGGCGCTCCAGCCGTCGTGCAGGCGATCGTCAACCAGGAGAACACCGACTGTGATGGTCAGTTCGTCGCTGCGGCCACGGTGGGCATCGATGAAGCCGCGATCGGTAAGAATGCTAGAGTCGGCGGCGACCAGGATCCGACCCAGGCGCACGCCACCGGCGAAGGCGTTGGTGCGCAGGTCGTCTGGGGTTTCGCCGATCTCGCCGTCGAAGGTGTCGTTGGCCCAGGTCAGCCACACCGAGGGCAGGGGTCCGGGGCGGGGCGCCTCGGGCAGTCCAGGGACCGCCGCGGCGGCAAGGCCGAGGGCGACGGCGCTGATAACGGATGCCCGCGACCAGCGGGCGGCGACCAATCCCATTCGACCACCATGCGCGACCCATCGCGCCCATTCCAGTTTCAGACCACGATCCGCACACCAGGCGGACGAGGAAGGCTGTCGAGCAGAGCGAGCTTCGGCTGCTCAGTCTCCCCGACAGACTCCTGGCCGAGATCCTAGCACGGGGGCGGGTGGCGGAACGGCCAGCGGGCCCAGCTGCAACGCGGACCCCTTGCCGCACCCCCCTCGCGACCCACCATGGCGCGCCGGAGCGAGTAGCATGGAACGTTGCGCCATCGGCCTGATCGGATGGGGAACCGTCGGCGGCGGCGTCGTGCAGATCCTGCAGCAGGACGCGGATCTGTTTCGCGATCGGTGCGGCCTCGACCTCGCTTTGACCCGCATCGTCACGCGCACCCCTGGACGCGCGCGTGACCAGATCGCCACCGGCATCGCGGTAAGCGATCGCATCGCCGACCTGCTTGACGACCACGCCATCCGCGTCGTCATTCATCTGGTCGGCGGCACCGCCGACGCCACCGAGTTGTGCCGCGCCTGTCTGACGGCGGGCAAGCACGTCATTACCGCCAACAAGGCGATGCTGGCCGTGCACGGCGATGAGCTGTTCGCCCTGGCCGCCGCCCGTGGCGTCTCGATCGCCTTCGAAGCCGCGGTCGCGGGCGGCATTCCGGTCATCGCGGCCCTGCGCGATGGCCTGGTCGCAAACCGCATCGATGGCATCCACGCCATCCTCAATGGCACCTGTAACTATATTCTAAGTCAAATGGAGTCGGCGGGGATGAGCTACGGCGACGCCCTCGCCGGAGCCCAGCGCCTGGGATACGCCGAGGCCGACCCGACGCTCGATGTGGATGGCACCGATACCGCCCATAAATTGGCGATCCTGGCGCGCATCGCCTTCAATGGACGGATCCCGCTCAGCAGCATCCGCACCGAAGGTATTCAAACGATCACCTATCAGGACATCGTTTCGGCCAAGCGCATGGGGGCCCGGATCAAGCTCCTGGCCGTGGCTCAGCGGCGACCGGCGGGGCTCGAGTTACGCGTCGCCCCGACCCTGGTGCCACTCGATCACCCCCTCGCCGCGGTGAATGCCAACCACAACGGCATTGCCATCACCAGTAGTCACGCTGGAACTACACAGCTAGTTGGCCCTGGCGCTGGGGCCTTGCCAACCGCGAGCGCCGTGCTCGCGGACGTGGTCGACGTGTGTTCTGGTCGCTACCAGGCCACCGCGAGCCGCTTCGCCTTCTTCCGTCCTGGGCATGAAGTGCAGCTGTTGTCCGAAACCGACGAGTTCACCGCCAGCTACGCCCGCTTCACCGTTCCTGACAAAGCTGGCGTCCTGGCTGGCATCGCCACCATCCTCAGCACGCACGGCGTCAGCCTGCGCAGCATCCACCAGGGTGAGCCCGGGGTCGATGGCAGCGCGATCATCGAAGCGATCACCCACCCCCTACGCGGTGGATCCTTCCTGGCGGCCGTCGACACCATCGATCGCTCCGGCTTGACCGTCCGTCCGACGGTGATCCTGCGACGCCTGTGATGGTTCCACGTGGAACCGGCGATACCCGGACGTCCGCGTTCCACGTGGAACAGCCGTGACCACCATCGCCATCACTAACCAGAAGGGCGGCGTCGGCAAGACCACCACGGTGGTAAACCTCGCTTCCTACTGTGCCCTCGCCGGACGCCGGACCTTAGTCGTCGACTGCGACCCCCAGGGCAATGCCTCCAGCGTGCTCGCTCCGCCAGGTGCAGACGGATCCATCTTCACCGGGGCGGCGCCCACTCCCGTGCCGGGATGGGAAAACCTCGCCATCATCCCGAGCGGCACCGATCTGCTCGATGCGGAAAAGCGCCTAGTCACCAGCGAGGGTGGGCGCTTTATCCTCAAACAGCGCCTGGCAGCCCTCACAAACCATTTCGACCTCATTTTTCTCGATTGTCCGCCCAGCTTGACCCTGCTGCCGGTCAACGCATTGAATGCCGCAGATCTCCTGCTCATTCCCATCCAGTGCGAGTACTTCGCCATGGAGGGTCTCAGCCAATTGCTGACCGCGATGGGCGAGATCAAGGAGGAGAGCAATCCCGATTTGGCACTGGCCGGCATCGTCCTGACCATGTGCGATGAGCGGCTGTCGTTCGCGCGTCAAGTCGGTGAGGAAATCCGTCGCCACTTCGGCGAACAGGTGTTCAAGACCGTCATCCCGCGCGACGTGGCGCTGGCGGCCGCGCCAAGTCACGGTAAGACCATCGGCGCGTACGACCCACTGAGCGCCGGCGGCATCGCCTACCTCAGCCTGACGCGGGAGCTGCTCCATGGCCTTCGCTGAACATGGCCTGGGAAAAAGTCTGAGCGATGTGTTCGCCCGTACCCCGCGCAAGGATGGTGGGAAGGGGTTCCTCGAGGTTGATCTTAATCAAATAGTACCACCCTCCCAGAATCCGCGTCAGGTCTTCGACGCCAACGCCTTGGCCGACCTCGCCCAGAGCATCCTCCACCACGGCATCCTCCAGCCGATCGTCGTCATCAAGCGCGATACCGGCTACGAGATCGTCTCGGGCGAGCGCCGCTACCGCGCCGCCAAGCAGGCCGGCCTGACCAAGGTGCCGGTGGTGGTACGCGAGGGGGACGACCAGCAGCACCTCGCCGAGCTGCGCCTGATCGAGAACATCCAGCGCGAGGACCTCAACCCCATCGAGCTAGCCCAGGCCTTCCAAGCGCTGCTCGACCAGCACGGCCTGACCCACGAGGACCTCGCCGAGCGCGTGGGCAAGGATCGCTCGAGCGTGACCAATGCGCTCCGCCTGCTGACCCTCCCAGCGCAGATCCAGGCCGAGGTCTCGGCCGGCACCCTGTCCAACGGCCATGCCAAGGCGCTGCTCGGGGTCACCGATGCCGCCTGGCAACTCACGCTCGCGCGCCGGGCGATCGAGGACGGCCTCTCGGTGCGCGAGGTCGAGCGCCTCGCCAAGGCCGGCCCCGGCAGCGTGGTGCCTGAGGCCAAGCCGAAGCCGCCACACATCAAGGAGCTGGAGGCCAACCTGTTCCGCCTCTTCGGCACCCGGGTGAAGGTGAAAGAGAAGAACGGCAAGGGCTCGCTGACCTTGTCCTTCACCGGCAAAGAGCACTTCCAGCGCGTGGTGACCATCCTCGACAAGGTGGTCAAGCAGTCGAACCAGCTGTAGGTCAGCTTATCGGCAACTCGCGCGCAGGCCGGTCTCGATCGCGGCGACGACCACGTGTCCGACGAAGTACCACACCTCGGGGTTGCTGACGGCCTCGCCCGCAACGTCCGCGACCACCGTCACCGGTGTGGCGACCGTCCTGCCTGCGACCACCACGACACGTCCAACCCGATGGCCGATGCGAGACGCCCGGTTGGCCTGCGGTGGGGGGTCCGGCAGGGGAGCCGTCCACATCGCCCGGGTCAGTCCGGGACCGCAGCCTGAAAGCAGGGTAAGCACCAGCAGGCAGGCGGCGAAGCGCATGCGGTGAGCATGGCAGGCGCGCGCCATTGGCAACGGTCGATAACAATGGTGGTTGGGGCCTGGGGACGGGTTTGAGCTACTTCTCGGCGACCCAACCCAGCTTCTCAAGCCCAGGCACGCCACCGACCATGCCTTCCACCCACTTCTGCGGCCCACCTGCGAAGTAGCCCCATTTGCGCAGCGACGTTTCGCTCTCCGGGTCGACAAGGAGCACGGTCGGGTACCCGCTGACGGCGAATTGCTGAGCAAGCTTCTGGTTGGTGGCGGCAACGAGCGGCGGAAGGGGCGTGCGCCGAGGGAAGTCGATCTTGAGCAAGACGACCCGTTCCTTCGCCCAGGTCTGGAACTCCTTCCGGGTGAACACTTCCTCTTCGAGCTTGACGCACCAGCCACACCAATCGCTGCCCGTGAAGTCGATCAGCAGTGGCCGTTTGAGCTGCTTCGCCACGTCCCGCGCCTTGGCGTAGTCGACGAGCCAGCGCCCATTGCCGCCGGCGGGTGCCTGGGCATTGGCGTTGAGCGTGATCGCGAACGCCTCGGCCTTGGTCACATCCTCGGCTTTGACCGCGACCTCGCCGATGCGCTTGCCGGTCTTCTCGTGGATGATCACCAGCTTGGCCGAGGCGCGGTCGTAGATCCCGACCAGCTGCTGTCCGTTGGCCAGGGTCAGGCGCTCGACCGCCAGCGAGGTCGCTTCGGGGGAGCTGGCCTCGGGCTGGGCGGCGGCAAGCGCACCGATGACGACGAGGGCGATGAGGATGACGCGCATGCCGGCCTCCAGGGACGTGGGACGCCATCGACGATAGGGGGGGGCGCCCCCGGGGTGGTATCCGTCCTGGCTACCCCCGCTGACCGCGTCGCACGCACCGCCGGCGATGCCACGCAACGACGCGGCCCGGGAGGGGACCTCCCGGGCCGCGTCGGATCCAGCGCTCAGCCGATTCAGCCGCGGGCGCCAGCCGCCTTCGCCTTGAGCTTGGCCTTGGCCTTGGCAGCCGGCTTCGCCTTCGTACCCGCCTTGGCCTTCACCGGCTTGGCATTATGGCGCAGCGCGGCCTGGGCCGCGGCGAGGCGCGCCACCGGCACGCGGAACGGCGAGCAGCTGACGTAGGTCAGGCCGATCTGGTGGCAGTAGTCCACCGTGTGCGGATCGCCGCCATGTTCGCCGCAGATGCCGAGCTTGATGCCCGGACGGGTCTGCTTGCCGCCGGCGATCGCCATCTCCATCAGCTTGCCGACGCCAGCCTGATCGAGGGTGGCGAAGGGGTTGGCCTTCACGATGCCGACCTTCTGGTAGTGGGGCAGGAACTTGCCCGAATCGTCACGCGACATGCCCAGCGTGGTCTGGGTGAGGTCGTTGGTGCCGAACGAGAAGAACTCGGCGTCCTGGGCGATCTCGGCCGCGGTCACGGCCGCGCGCGGGATCTCGATCATGGTGCCGACGAGGTAGGTCAGCTTGGCCTTGGCCAGCGCCTGTTCCTCCTTCGCCACGCGGTGCACGATATCGAGCTGCTGCTTGAGCTCGGCCTGGTAGCCGACCAGCGGGATCATGATCTCGGGCACGACCTTCTTGCCGCTCTTCTTGGCGACGGCGAGCGCCGCCTTGAACACCGCGCGGCTCTGCATCTCGGTGATCTCGGGGTAGACGAGACCGAGGCGGCAGCCGCGGTGGCCGAGCATCGGATTGAACTCGTGCAGGCTGTGGCCGAGGGCCTCGATGCGCTCGTAGGAGACGCCGAGCTTCTTGGCGAGATCGTCCTTCTGGTCCTTGCTCTGGGGCAGGAACTCGTGCAGGGGCGGGTCGAGGAAGCGGATGGTCACCGGGCGGCCGTCCATCGCGCTGAACAGGCCCTCGAAGTCCTTCTGCTGCATGGGCAGCAGCTTGCGCAGCGCGTTGGTGAAGTGGTCGATGGCGTCGGCGTATTGGCCCTTGAGGGCGGCCTGCTTCTGCGCGTCGTCCTTGGCGTCGGCGGCCTCGTTCTTGTACTTCGCGTAGTCCTCGGCGAAGAGGATCATCTCGCGCACCGAGTCGATGCGGTCGCCGTCGAAGAACATGTGTTCCGTGCGGCACAGGCCGATGCCTTCGGCGCCGAAGGCGATGGCGTTGTGCGCCTGATCGGGCTGGTCGGCGTTGGTGCGCAGGCCGAGGGTGCGGTACTTGTCGGCCAGCTTCATGACGAAGTCGTAGGCTTGGAACAGCTGGCTGTCCTGCGGCTTCAGGGTCTTGCCGATGAGCACCTGCTTGAGCTCGGAGTCCGAGGTCTTGACCTTGCGGCCGTAGACCTTGCCGGTGGTGCCGTTGATGGCGATGAACTCGCCCTCGCGCAGGGTGCGACCGTTGCAGGTCAACGTGCCCGCTTCGTAGTCGACGTGCAGGTCACCGGCGCCGGCGACGCAGACCTTGCCCATCTGGCGAGCGACCAGCGCCGCGTGCGACGAGACTCCGCCGCGCGCGGTGAGGATGCCTTCGGCGGCGATCATGCCCTTGAGATCCTCGGGCGAGGTCTCAATGCGGCAGAGCACGGCCTTCTGGCCCGCGGCCGCGAGCGCCTCGGCCTTGGCGGCGGTGAAGGCGATGGTGCCCGACGCGGCGCCGGGGCCGGCGGGCAGGCCGGTGGTGAGGTAGCTGTCCTTCTCGGCGGCCTTCTCGTCGGTGGTGTCGAAGATCGGCGCCAAGAGCTGGTCGAGCGCCTGCGGATCGCCGCTCTTCACCGCGTGCTCGGGCGTCATCAGCTTCTGCTTCACCATGTCGTGGGCGATCTTGACGTACGCCTGCGCGGTGCGCTTGCCGTGACGGGTCTGCAGCATGTAGAGCGTCTGCTCTTCGATGGTGAACTCGAAATCCTGGACGTCGCCGAACTCCTTCTCGAGCTTGGCGCGCACCTTCAGCAGCTGCTGGTAGATGCCTTTGAACACCGCGTCGGTGGCCATGTCGGTGATCTTGAGCGGGGTGCGCACGCCGGCGACGACGTCCTCGCCCTGGGCGTTGGCGAGGTATTCGCCATAGAACTCGTTGGTGCCGTTGGCCGGGTTGCGGGTGAACGCCACGCCGGTGCCCGAGGTGTCGCCCATGTTGCCGAAGACCATCGCCTGGACGTTGACCGCGGTGCCCCACTCGTGCGGGATGCGGTACTTGTCGCGGTAGATGATGGCGCGGTCGTTCATCCACGAGCCGAACACGGCGCCGACCGCGCCCTTGAGCTGCTCGTAGGGATCGTTGGGGAAGGCCTTGCCGGTGCGCGCTTTGATGAGCTTGCGGAAGGCGACGATCAGTTCCTTGAGGTCGGCTTCGGTGAACTGGGTGTCTTCGGTGTAGCCCTTGGCGTGCTTGATCTCGTCCATGACCTGGTCGAAAGGCTCGTGCTCGTTCTCGTGGCGCTTCTGCACGCCCATGACCACGTCGCCGTACATCTGCACGAAGCGGCGGTACGAGTCGTAGGCGAAGCGGCCGTTGCCGGTCTTGGCCTTAAGGCTTTCGACGGTCGTGTCGTTGAGACCGAGGTTGAGGATGGTGTCCATCATGCCCGGCATCGAGTCGCGGGCGCCCGAGCGCACCGAGACGAGCAACGGGTTCTTGGCGTCGCCGAACTTCTTGCCCTGCTGCTTTTCCAGCTTGGCGACGGCGTCCTTGATGTCCTTCTCGAGCAGGCCCTTGGGATAGGTGCGCTTGTTCGCGTAGTAGTAGGTGCAGACCTCGGTGGTGATGGTGAAGCCGGGGGGGACGTTGAAACCGCGGCGAGCCATCTCGCCGAGGTTCGCGCCCTTACCGCCGAGCAGCGCCTTCTGCGACGCGTCGCCATCGGATTTTCCGCTGCCGAAGTGGTAGATGTACTTGGTGGCCTTGGCCATGGGGTCGTCCTTCGCTGGATCCGCGGATCCGCAGGGTGTGCCGGCGCGCGCCGGTCGGTCGTGAGGGAGAGGGGGCACACCGTAGGAGGCCCGGGGGCACGGTCAAACGCGACGCGGCGTGTCTGTGGGGGCTTCGGCGAGCAGGCGGCCGGCGAGTGCCAGCAGGTCCTCTCTGCCCACCACCCGACCTTCCAATTCGGCATCCTCGCAGGTCGCCAGTATCCGTCCCAAGACTGGTCCAGGACTGGCCCCGAGCTTGAGCACATCGCCGGCGCGCACGGTCGGCTTCCAGGCCGCGCTGGCGCGCGGATCGGCACTCCAGGCGACGAAGGAGGACAGGTGGGGATGATCCGGGACCTGGGCGCGCAGGGCGCGGATCAGTTCGTGCGGATGGCCGTTGCGCAGGGCGCGCCAGCGCCTCGCCGCCGGCAGACCCACCAGGACATCGGCGTCGCGGGTCCATGCGATCAGCCAGGTGATGCGTTCGCTCGTCGCCTTGGGAAGAGGCTGGCCGGTCAGCCAGACCACGGCGTAGGCGCGTTCGGCTGGCGCGAGGAAGAGCGCCGCGCGCACGGCGAAACCGTCATCGGATGCGCAGCGCGCCAGTGCCAGCCGGGCCAGAGCCAGTGCGGCCGGATCGGCGGCGGCAAGCGGCGGACAAAATTCGCCGAGGCGCCCACTGCGTGCGAGCAGGTCCAACCACGCATCCGGTCGCACCGCGAGTCCCTTGTCCCATTCCTGCATCAGCCGCTCGGCGCTCAGTCCGTTCAGCGGCGTGGAGGTGATCGCCACCCACGTCGCCGCTTCGATCTCCAGCCCGAGCTGCGCCGCGAAGCGCAGTCCACGCAGCACGCGCAGCCGATCCTCGCGCAGGCGCGCGTGCGCGTCGCCCACCGCGCGCAGGCGCCGCGCGGTCAGATCAGCCACACCGCCGACATGGTCGACCACATCGCCGCCGCGTGGATCAAGGAGCAACGCATTGAGGGTGAAATCGCGCCGTTCGACGTCTTCGCGCGCCGTGCTGTAGCGCACCGTCTGAGGTCGCCGGCCATCGACGTACTGCCCATCGCAGCGGAAGGTCGCGACCTCGACGTTCAGTCCCGAAGGGGTGACCACGATGATCACGCCGAAGCTCTTGCCGACCGCGATCGTCTTCAGTCCCGCTGCGGCGCACGCGGCTTCGACCTGCTCGGGATGCGCCGCGCTGGCGACATCGACGTCCTTCACCGCTCGACCGAGCAGCAGATCGCGCACGCAGCCGCCGACGAAGAACACCTCGTGCCCGGCAGCCGCCAGGATCTCCGCCACGCCACCCGCCGAGAGCCACGGCTCGCTGTGCGGGATGACAGTCACCGCAGGGTCCGTGGTCCCGATGCCGGCTCTCGACGCCCGTCACCGGGCGTCGAGAGCCGGTGGTCCGTGGTCCGTGGTCGGGGACAACAGACCACAGCTGCAGCCCGTTTCTGATTCCTGCTGTCTGACCACGGACCACGGACCACGGACCACAGACCCTAGTTCGGCAACGAAATCGGCATGATCAAGTACGTCACGCCCTTTTCGCGCATGATCAGACCCTTGGCCATCTCGATCTCGATGCGCGGGCTCTTGTAGACCTTGAGCACCTCGCCGAGGTAGAGCGCGTTGATGCCGAGCTTGATTGATCCGCCCTGGTAGGTGCAGGTCACCGGAATGCGCGCGCTGCCGTTGGTGTAGTTGAGATTGGACAACATCGCCTGATCGTGGTTGAGCGTCAGCACGATGCCGCGACTGGTATTTGACGTCATCAGCGCCGTGCGCCTGACCGCGCTGGCGAGTTCGCCCGCCTCGAACGACACGCTGCTCGCCGACTTCGCCGGCAGAGCGTTGCGGTAGGGGGGGAAGCTGCCTTCGACCAGGCGGCTGGTCAGTTCGACGGTGAGTCCACCGCCGGTCGGCGCGATGCGGAAGAAGATCAGCTTGCTTGCGAAGGCGATCTCGACGCGCTCGGGCTTGGTCGCGAGCAGGATGCGCTGGAGGTGTCCGATGGTCACCGCCGGCACGATCACCGCGATCGCCTCGGGCAGGCGGTAGGCCTCGCCGTGGTCGGTAGCCTCGCACAGCACCTTGCCGTCGGTCGCCGCGAGCACGACCTCGCCATCGTTGACGCCAAGGAAGAGCCCAGAGAGCACCGCACTCGTGCGATCGCGATCGACGGCGAAGACGGTCTGGCGGATCATCTCCTCGAAGCGCGTCGCCGCGATCGACACCACCGCAGCATCGGTGGGAAAGAAGCCGACGGGTGGAAATTGTTCGCCGACCACCGCCGGGATCTGGTAGTCGCCGTCGGCGAGCGAGATCGTCAGCTGGCTCTGATCCTCGCGCCGTTCGAGGGTCATGGTCACATCGCGCGACCGACTCTCCTTGAGGATGCCGGTCAACTGGCGCGCCTGGACAACCGCCTGGCCGGAGTGCTCGATCTCGACCTTGGCGATGATCGAGCGCAGACCGACCTGCAGGTCGGTGGCGATGATCTCGAGGCGCCCGGCGTTCGCGTCGAGTTGGAGATTGGTCAGGATCGGCTTGGCCGAGTTGGTCGGCACCACCGCATCGGCAGCCTGGATCGCCGCGAGGAGGTCCTCGCGTTCACAGCGAATTCTGAGTTCAGTGGTCGACATCTGAGTAACCTGTCTCCTCTTTCATCACCAGACTTCATGGCGTCTAAAGCGTCTGAAACCCTGCAAGCCCATCGCTGAGCTGGCTTTGACACCGTCGACAACGGCGACGAAAAGCTACCGGCAAGGGACGCAAAGCAGGGTTTCCGCCCGCCACCCCCGAGCCGTCACAGGGGACGCGACGAATTACGTCGATAACTCGACCAATTCAAGCCCGCTTTCGACGACAACCACCACCCCACGGTGGTGCCGTCGACGGCAGTGCCTACGGTGCCGCCATGCGCGCCGGTCCGGCCTCGGGTTTCGTCCTCCTCGCCCTCGCCACTGCGGGTCTGGGCGGCTGCCTCGGTTCGGCGGTCGGGGTGCTGACCACCCCAGCGTCGGTGGCGGCACGTACGGCGGGAGGGGTCGGCACCCGCGTGCTCAATGCCGGCGGGGGACCGGTCAGCGATCTCGATCGCATTCTGGCCGCCCATCCCGAAGCCGCCAACAGCGGTGAACTGCATGCCTTGCGTGACAGCCTGCTCGACCAGGGCATGACCGAGCATGGTCAGGCCGCGCCGCCAGCGGCACCGCGCGACGAATTCGATCGCCATGCCCGTCACCGACGGGCACCCCGCGACCAGATCCGCCTCGAACGCCCGGCCGCGACCGGAACCCGTCAGACGCCGCCCCAGCGCGAAGAACCCACGCCGTTCGCCAATGCCCGCACCAGCAGCATCCCCCCGGACGTGCGTCGCTGGTACAATATCCCGTTCACGCCGGTACGGATCACGCCGATGGATGACGGCCGGCGGGCGAGGCGTGACCCCGACCGCGGCGGTCGCTGACTACGCGTCGGCCGACGGCTGGGGCCCAGCGCCCAATTCGATCACTTCCATAAGGTTCTGCTGGACCTGGCGCTCTTCATCTGGCGTCATGCCAGGGTCGCGCACCTTGTAGGTGCAGCGCAAGGCGCGGTCCTCGACCAGCAGGAAGCTGTGTTCGCCCTCGCGACGGGTATCGCGGAAGCGCAGCTTGCGCGCGCGCACCAGGAAGAGCAGGACGACATAGGCGAAACATTGCTTAGGACGCTCGGTTGCGTCCTTGAGCGCGTCGAACATCCGGCGTAGCGCTTCGGCGTCGATCGGCGCCCGCTTGCCACCGTCTTCATCGGGAGCGCGCTGGCGCCACCAACTGACGAAGGCGGATTGGTCTTGGGCCGGCCAGGCCGCCGCTGAGATGTCGTGGCGGACGAAATGGCCGTCCTGGAACAGCAGGGCCGAGAAGAACGGGCTGCCGGGCGGTAGAGCCGCCCCGGTGACCGCGCAGACCAGCTTTGGCGATTCGACCTTGCCTTCCCAATCCATGATTCTGAGAGGCTAGCCCGGCTGCATCATCGCACAACGTACGGCGAAGCTTGCACGAGGGTGCTGCGCACGAGGGTACCAGCGACCTCCGAGACGGTTCGGGGGTACACTCCCCTAGCGAGGTCATCGTGAAACCCGACGCCCGCCATGTCTGCCGCCACGCCCATCTGGTCACCTGGGTCGACGAGATCGCGCGATTGTGCCGGCCGGCGGCGGTGCACTGGTGCGATGGCAGCGACGACGAGTACCAGCGCCTGTGCGCCCAACTAGTCGCGGCGGGCACCTTCACCGCCCTGGATCCGCAGCGCCATCCCGGCGGCTTCCTCGCCCGCTCGCATCCCGCCGACGTCGCCCGCGTCGAGGACCGCACCTTCATCTGCTCACCCGATCCCGCCGACGCCGGCCCGACCAACCACTGGCGCGACCCGGCCGAGACCAAGGCGACGCTGACCCGGCTGTTCACCGGGGCGATGAGCGGTCGCACGCTCTACGTGGTGCCCTTCAGCATGGGTCCGATCGGCTCGCCCTACGCGCGCATCGGCGTGCAACTGACCGACAGCGCCTACGCAGTGGTCAATCTGCGCATCATGACCCGCATCGGCAGCCCAGTGCTCGATCGCCTCGCCAGTGACGGCGCCTATGTGCCGTGCCTGCACAGCGTGGGCGCGCCGCTCGCGCCGGGACAGGCCGACGTGCCGTGGCCGTGCAACCCCGAAAAGTGGATCTGCCACTTTCCGGCCGAACGCGCGATCTGGTCGTTCGGCAGCGGCTACGGTGGCAACGCGCTGCTCGGCAAGAAATGCTTCGCGCTGCGCATCGCCTCGGTGATCGCGCGCGACGAGGGCTGGCTCGCCGAGCACATGCTCATCCTCGGCCTGACCGCGCCGAATGGGCGCAAGCGCTACCTCGCCGCCGCCTTCCCCTCGGCCTGCGGCAAGACCAATCTCGCCATGTTGCAATCGGCGCTGCCCGGCTGGTCGGTGACCTGCGTCGGCGACGACATCGCCTGGCTGCATGTGGCCGAGGACGGTCGCCTGCGCGCGATCAATCCCGAGGCCGGTTTCTTCGGCGTCGCGCCCGGCACGTCGGCGACCTCCAACCCGCACGCGCTGGCGGCGATCCAGGCCAACACCATCTTCACCAACGTCGCGCTGACGCCCGACGGCGACGTGTGGTGGGAGGGCAAGACGCCGACCCCGCCGCCGCGCTTGATCGATTGGACCGGCCAGGACTGGACGCCTGGCTGCGGCCGTCCCGCCGCGCAGCCCAACTCGCGCTACACCGCGCCGGCGCGCCAGTGCCCGGTGATCGACCCAGCGTGGGAGGACCCCGACGGCGTGCCGATCGACGCCATCATCTTCGGCGGCCGTCGTCTCGGCACGGTGCCGCTGGTCAACGAGGCGCGGTCTTGGGCACACGGGGTCTTCCTCGGCTCGACCTGCGCCAGCGAGACCACCGCCGCCGCCGGCGGCGCCCAGGGCGTGCTGCGCCGCGACCCGTTCGCCATGCTGCCGTTCTGCGGCTACCACATGGGCGATTACTTCGCCCATTGGCTGGCGATGGGTCGACGCCTCGACCCGGCCAAGCGCCCGCGCCTGTTCTACGTCAACTGGTTCCGCAAGGGCGCCGACGGCAGGTTCCTCTGGCCCGGCTTCGGCGACAACGTGCGCGTCCTGAAATGGATCCTCGAGCAACTCGATGGGCACGACCACATCCGCACCACGCCGATCGGCCTGATGCCGACCGCGGACGGCATCGATGTGCAGGGCCTGACGCTCGCGCGCGGCGCGATGGATGAACTGCTCGCGGTGGACGCGGCGGGCTGGCGGCGCGAGTTGGAATCGATCGCCACCTACTATGGCACCTTCGGCGAGCGGTTGCCTGCCGAGTTGGGCGACGAACTGGCCGCCCTGCGTTCGCGCCTGGGCGAGTGAGCCGTGTGGTGCGGGTGCTGGTACGCTGATGACCCGCCGGATGAGCATCGGGTAAGCGGACCACCGCTGGCAGGGCGGTGGCGAGGATGCTAACCTCGCCGGCATGCGCCCGTTCCTTCCGCTGGTGTTCGCGCTCGCCCTGATCGCCGAAGAGCCCGTCGCGCCCGGCTGGGAGAAGACCGGATCCACGGCGCGCGACGATGTCGTGCTCGAAGTCTGGCGCGCCCCCGGCAACCCCACCGGCCGCGTCGTGCTGCGTAACCGCACGGACAGCGAGGTCCGCGTCGTTTACCGCATCAGCGCCGAGATCTCGACCCAGCGCGAGTACGTGACCCTGATCGGCCCTGGCGCGGTGATGGGCCGCGGCGAGGCGATGCCGGTGCCGATCGGGAATCAGGCCCAGCCCGATGTCGTCATCATCGCCGTGACCCGCCTGCCGATCAGCGAATCGTCGGGCTACGTGCGCATGGACGAGGACGTCCGCGATGGCGTCACCGCCTGGCTCTATCGGCGCGTCGACGGCGGGGATCGGGCCTATCTCGTGCTGCGCAATCCGGGCCCCGTCGCCGTCGAGGTCACCCTGCGTCTGAGCGGCCTTGAGGATGTCGAAAGCGTGCGGCGCGAACGGGTGCCGGCGCGCACCACGCGCGGCGAGGATGGCGGGATGCGGGTGAGCTATCATCCGTTAGTGGGCCATCCGGTGGCGGTGCGGGTGCGGATCGAGGCGGTGCGGCGGGAGTGAATGGTCGTGCCTGCGACGTGCGACCGGGATCGACACGGGGTTTTCGCCCGCGCGGGGCGCGGGCCTATTCGCGCTCTCGCGGCGCACCGCGAAGCGCTGTTAAGGGCGCATCACCGCTTCCAGCTCGGGAATCGTCTTGGGAATCGCCCGGGTCAATTCCTCGCAGCCATCGGCGGTAATCAGCAGATCATCTTCAATGCGGATGCCGAAGCCCTCATCGGGCAGGTACACGCCGGGCTCGTTCGAGATGATCATGCCCGCCTTGAGCGGCACGGTGTAGTCCGCCGGATCGTGCACATCCAGGCCGATGTGATGCCACAGTCCATGGTGGCGGATGAAGCCGGCGTCGATGATCGGCTTCCAGGCGATGTCATTCAGCTCTTCGCGGGTCAGCCCCGGACGCGCGTGCTTGCGTCCGAGCGCGTTGCAGTGCAGCACGAGTTCGTAGACCTCGCGGAAGCGCTTGTCCGAGAAGCGCCCGTGCTGCGGCACGGTGCGCGTGACATCGGCGCAGTAGCCGCCAGCCGTCGCGCCGGAGTCGATCAGCAGCGGCGCCCCGCGCGCGAGCGGCTGATCGTTGTGCGGATAATGCAGGGTCGCGCCGTCGACGCCGCTGCCGACGATGGGCGGAAAGGCGAGCGGCCCGTACGCCACCTTGCGGTAGTGCATGGTCAGCTCGGTCGCGACTTCGGCCTCGGTCTTCAGCTTGGGGATGCGCGGCAGCACGCTGAGCAGACCCGCGCGCGTGATGGCGATCGCGCGGCGGTGCCAGGCCACCTCGTCAGCGTCCTTGATCATGCGCTGCTCGACGAGGTGTGGCTCGGCGTTGAGCACGGTCAGTCCGCGCAGCTTCTTCTTCCAGCGCGCGAACTGCGCCGCCTGGAATCCGGGTTCACGCTCGCGGGTCAACATCGCCACCCGCCCGCCCGCGCGCTTCGCCGCGGCGATCACCCGCTTCTCGAGATCGGCATGCGACGCCACCGCGTGCACGCCATGACTGCGCCGTGCCCGCGCATCCGGGCCCAGGCGCTTGCCGTCCCACACGATCCGCTTGGGGTCGCCGGGATCGAGGAACAGCGTATCGCGCGGAGCGCGCGTCGGGTCGATCAGCAGGGCGGCCTCGGGCTCGTGGCACCCGCTGTAATAGTCGAACCACTGATCCTGTCGCACCCGGCGCAGGGTGTCCTCGTCGCAGCCGATCAGCAGCAGGGGGACCGGACGCGCGAAGGCCTTGGTCAGCAATCGCGCCGCGCGGGCGCGCCGCTGACGGTAGGTGGCGAGGGGCATCGACAGGCCGCGGATGATCATGGCACCCACTATGGCGGCGACATGCGGGGCGCCAACCGGGGCTGGCGCGCCGTCCACGCGTGGCTTCGCCGACGGCGCGGGCATGCTGGCGCCGTGGCCTACCCACTCGTCTCGCTCATCGCCGCTCTGGCCTGGCTCGGCGTGCTCGCCATCGCGGCTGGGATCTGGGCGATCGCCGTGCGCGCCAAGGCCGTGCCGGTGGCGGTGACGCTGCGCATCGCCGCGCACGCCAGTGTGCTCGCCCTGGCCGTGGTCGCGCTGGTGGCGCTGACCGTGCTCACCGTGCCCCGCTTCAACCCCAACCTCGGCTTCTGGGGCTTTATCACCCAGCCCTACCTGCGCCTGGTGCTGCATGCGGCGGTGATCGGCCTGTCGGTGGATGCCGTGCTGTGCTGGGTGGCATGCGCGGCGGCGAAGCGGGGCGGGAAACGTTGAGGGTCACCTCCCGTGCATGACCGCCTGCCACGCCGCCGCCGGGGCGAAGCCGGGATGATGGCGCGCGTCATGGCAGGTCCGGCAGTCGACCGTTCCGCTGGTGCGGACGCTGCCGCCCGCTGCGGCGTGCGCCGCCGTTCCCTGGTGGCAGTCCTGGCAGTGCACGCCGGGGGCGATGGTCGCGGGCGCGACCGGCGTGCTGTGGCAGGCCACGCAGGCATCGACGCGGTCGGCGGGGGTCAGGCTCGTCCACGCGTGCGCGTGCCGGCTACCCGCCCAGGTCGCGTGCGCGCTGCTGTGGCAGGCGGCGCAGTCCTGGCTCGGCACCGTCGCCGCCACCGTGGCCGACAAGCGCTCGCCGAAGCGGGCGAGGATCGTCGGATCCGCCGGCAGGGTGCGGTCGACGGGCAGGCGCAGGTGTTCGACGATGCCGCTGTCGCCATCGACCAGTACGACCTCGATCACCAGCCCGCCGTCGAGCAGCGGCGTGATCAGCTTGCGATGATTGAGGGCCACCGGCCCGCTGGCGATCACCGCCACCACCTGCGGTCTCGCCACCGCCTCGGCCGGATCGGCGGCGACCACCACCGCCGTGTCGTCGCGGGTCCAGCCGCGCTCGGCGAGGGCGGCGCCGACCCCGGCCCGCTCCCCGTCGCTATCGCCGCTCAGCACGAAGCGTGCGCCCAGTCCAGGCGCCAGGCGCGCGACCTCGGCCGGCAATGCGGCGAGGTGATCGATGCCACCCAGCGAGCCGCCCGAACACCCGCAGTTGCGCAACTGGCCGCGCAGATCGTGAACGATGAACCACGGCGATGCGCGGCGGCCCGTCGCCAGGGTCAGCGCGGCGCCCAGCGCATCGCGACCGGCACCCAGCCCGGCGCTCACGATATGGACGCTTGCCTGCACGGCGCCCGCCGTGGTGCGCAGCGTCATCGTCTTCAGGCCGGGCAGCACGCCCACCACCGCCATCTGCAGCGCCACCGGCGCGCCAGCCGGCAGCGGCAGCGGCAGGGGGCTGGCCAGCGCCAGGCAGCGGCAGTCGGTTTCGGCCGCCAGAAGCGTGGCCGCGACCGGCGAGGTGAGGGTGACGGTGATCGTGGCCCGCGCTTCGGGTGCCAGTTCGACCCGTTGCAGCACCGGCGTCGCGCTCACGGCCGCCGGCGCCAACGCCGCGCGCGGCGCCTCGGCCGCCATCGCTAGGAGGCAACCCAGCGCGATCACCCCGAGCCAGACGCGCAGCGATGCGGGACGGGCGGGCATGGCCGGCAGGCCATCGCCGGATCGGAAGAGGTCCAGACCAAAGTGCGGGCAGCACGGCCCGCGAGAGCCTGCGCATGGTCGAATCGCGATCGAGCCCCACGCACAGCCCTCCCCCGCCAGGGGCGCGGGCTGCCGGCCCGCGTTGGGCACAAGGACACCAACCGGGACGAGATGCGTTGCGCCCGATTCCAGGTAACCATCGAGTCCACCGGCAGCCCCACGCCCGGCCGGGCTCGCCTTCCGCCCTCCACCGTCACTGCACCCGCACCCGCACCTTCTACTCGCACCCTCCCAACCGCCCAGCGCAGCCAGAAACAGAAAATCACCGGCGATTTTCTGTGAAATATTCACGGAAAAGTCAATAAAAATACCT
>Ga0163148_10001440_pt1 | contig 30845 bp, 26 predicted proteins | sample OliLakLV19MP7P2_FD_148606 | JGI IMG/M metagenome (GOLD analysis project Ga0163148, IMG submission 148606) | Freshwater microbial mat bacterial communities from Lake Vanda, McMurdo Dry Valleys, Antarctica- Oligotrophic Lake LV.19.MP7.P2 | ecosystem: Environmental > Aquatic > Freshwater > Lake >... | reverse complement strand
GGAATTTGGTTAATTATTCTCGTTGTTTTGCATTTCAAGACCTGTTTCCCTTTCTTGTCGCCCCTAAACGGGGCATTTTTTGTGAACGGTTAAACATTTGGTCAGACACTCGCTTGCTCGCGTCAGCAATTTCGGGCCTATTGCGCTGCGCGCGAAGGCCCGCCCATCCGGGAGCCGCTTCCAGCGGATAAAAATGCACCCAATTTATTAGTTTGCGATGATTCTTGCACCCCCCGTGAACGCTTACTTGATTTTACAGATTGCGACGTTTTTTCAATCCCCGTGAACAATTACGCCTCCCTTATTGTATATGTCGTATCCGACTCCAGCGGGGAAACTGCAGCGCACGTCACCCACGCCGCGCTATCACAGTTTCCAGCCTCCGTAGCACAGGTTGAACGCCTACCCAAGGTTAGCTCAATCAGTGAGATCTCTGAACTCGTGTCAAAGATGCGCACCGCTGGTTCGTTAATCGCCTATACCCTGGCCCAACGCCCATACCGTGATGCCCTGGAGTTTGAGGCTGCGCGGTTAGGTATTCCGGTAATTGATCTGCTTGGCCGTCTAATTGATAGGGTCGCAAGTCTGACCGGTAGCGCACCCTTGGAGCAGGTTGGTCGACTGCATCAACTCGATGAGGCCTACTACCAACGCATGGACGCTGTAAACTTCGCCGTTCATCACGACGATGGTACAAACCCCGAACGCCTGCGCGAGGCAGATGTGATCCTTACCGGCGTTTCGCGCACCAGCAAAACTCCAAACAGTATGTACCTGGCTCAACACTATGGATTCAAGGCGGCCAACGTACCCCTAGTACTAAAAGTTGAACCTCCGGCAACTCTATTTGAAGTTTCAAGACGCAAGGTGATCGGCCTGACTGTGGATCCGCATATTCTTCACTCACTGCGCACCACCCGCGCCAAGATTATGGGACTTGGCACCAATACAGAGTATACCGAGCTTGATTCAATAGCCGCAGAGGTCGCCCACGCAGCCAAGATCTTCCGTGAACTGCGCTGCCACGTGATCGATGTCTCCAATAAAGCGATTGAGGAGACGTCTAGTGAGATAGCTTTGGTTTTGAGGAGGTAGTTACTTGATCTGTTTTCTGAGTGTGAGCTTGTCATTAGAGGCGGAATGCCCCGTCCAATCTGGCAACCTGGACTTCCATCTTCTAAGGGACTAAAGATCAATAATGACCGAACCTGCACAAACAATAGCGCCAACTGAAATTCCCCTAACTTCAATGCCTGCGCGTGATGGACAAGCTAGTGCTTCAGCCTCAGAATTATGCCTATCGAGCAGTTTCGACCAAGCGCTGTTATCGAGTACTCAAAGAGCGATGTTAGCGCTAGAGGGACTCGGACTGCCGATCGGTAAGCACAAGGGACCGCGCACCGGACACCCCTATCGCGATGTTGATCCTCGGCAGATGTGGGCGCGTTATTATCTTTCTTGGCGTTATATTCGTGGAAACGGACTTGAGATCGGTGCGCTCCACAGCCCGCTACCACTTTTCCACGGAGCCCGCTCTGCATACGTTGACTACATTCCATTGGCCGAGATCCGCAAACACTACCCAGAGCTTGAGGGTTTTGAGATCGTCACTCCTGATATAATTGACAATGCAGAGCAGCTCACAAAGGTAGCATCGGAATCTCAAGACTACATCATTGCCAATCATTTTATCGAACACTGCGAGAATCCGATCGGGACGATTCAAAACCTGCTCACAAAACTTAAACCTAAGGGGCGAATCTTTATGGCGGTACCGATGCGTGACGCCACCTTCGATCGTAACCGCGAGATCACCCCAATTGAGCACATTCTCTCGGATTATCTTAACGGGGCCGAAGCTAGCCGCTGGTCACACTATTGCGACTGGGCCAAGCACGTTGCCAACGCTCCAGAGGGTGAGATTGAGAAGGTCGCTCAGGACCTTGTGAATCGGCACTACAGCATTCACTACCATGTCTGGAACTTCCAAGCTTTTCGCGAGCTTTTAAACGTAGTCTGCCACGAGCTGCACTTCCCGATGCGCTTAGTTTCAGCCACTCAGTGGGTCTTTAATCCATTTGAGTCGGTCTATGTTATGGAGAAAACGACCGGGGACCTATAAAACGACCAGCCATTAAATACCAGCCATTAAATAAGTCTGGAGTTTGGTCGCCTCACCCGCTAGCCTCGCCCCGACCGTCTTATTGTCTATAGCGGTTTGCAAAAGTCGCGAGCGAAATAATAGCTTTTGCAAACCGCTATAGATTCGCGAAAGCGAATCAACACAGCAACCTATAGCGATTAATTTCAAAAGGCTTGCCAATTTTATTGGCAACGACTTTTGATAATCGCTATAGTGAAGGGGCCAAATCATGTCTAACGCAATTAAAGCTATGAAAAACAGATCATCAGCTCGGGTCTTTCTATTTGCCGATGGGTTTAAGGAGTTTGGTGAGTCGCGCGAAGCGATGCGCGAAATTTTGGGCGGTAAGGGTGCTGGGTTGGCTGAAATGGTTAGCTCTGGGGTCTCGGTTCCTCCAGGGCTGACTATAGTTACTTCAGCTTGTCGCGAGTATTACGATAATCAGCGCCGAGTTCCTGCCGGATTACTAGATGAGGTACTCTCAGGACTTGCTGCTGTTGAGCAACAGCTTGACCGACGCTTAGGTGACAAAACAAAGCCCTTACTTCTATCCGTCCGCTCGGGCGCAAAGTTCTCAATGCCAGGCATGATGGATACGATCCTTAACCTTGGTCTGAACGACCAAACTGTTGAGGCGCTCACTGTGCTAACCAATAATCCACGCTTTGCCTGGGATAGCTATCGCCGCTTTATCCAGATGTATAGCAGCGTTGTCTTTGATATTGAAAAGCATGCCTTCGAAGATCTGATCGTTCGTCTTAAGCAGCGCCGCGGTATTGAGTCAGATCTAGATTTAACACTCGAAGATCTAAAATCTCTTGTTATGGATTTTCGTACTTTAGTTAGCAAGGAGCGCTCAGTTGAGTTTCCGCAGGACGCCCAGGTGCAGCTTGCTGGAGCAATTGAGGCTGTATTTCGCTCCTGGAATAACGATCGCGCGATCTACTACCGCAACCTAAATCGGATCGACCATAACTTGGGGACCGCCGTTACTGTACAATCAATGGTCTTTGGCAACTTTGACGATCACTCTGCTACCGGTGTCTGCTTTACCCGTAACCCAAGTACGGGTGAGCACACGCTTTACGGTGAGTACCTGGTTAACGCTCAGGGTGAGGACGTTGTCGCCGGAGTGCGCACGCCGCATAAGATCTCTGAGATGGAGCGTGAGTTTCCTGCAGTGCACGCCGAACTTTTAGCAACCGCATCAAAGCTAGAGCAACATTATCGCGAGATGCAGGATATTGAGTTTACCGTCGAACGTGGCAAGCTTTTTCTATTGCAAACTCGTACCGGCAAACGCACCGCCGCTGCTGCGGTGAAGGTGGCTGTGGATCTAGCCGGTGATGGCATTATCTCCAAAGAAGATGCTCTTGAACGGGTCGAGCCGAATCAACTTACCCAGCTACTACTACCGACATTTGACCCAGAAGAGAAAAAGCGCGCTACGGCTGGCGGTAGACTATTGGCCACCGGTTTGAATGCTTCGCCAGGCGCTGCTACCGGCGAGGTTGTGTTTTCACCAGATGAAGCCGAAGAGTTAGCCCATCAGGGACGCAAAGTGATCTTAGTGCGCGTCGAAACCTGTCCAGACGATATTCACGGCATGGTCCCTGCCCAAGGAGTTGTCACCAGCCGGGGCGGCATGACTAGTCATGCAGCAGTAGTAGCACGGGGAATGGGCAAGCCATGCGTTGCTGGATGTGAGGCACTCAAGATTGATCTAACGAACGAGGTGATCAATGTCGCCGGAAAGGTAATCGCCAAGGGCCAAACGATTTCGCTAGACGGCACTAGTGGCGAGATCTTTCTTGGTGCAATTGCGACTCGCGATTCGTCGATCACCCCGGAGTTTGAAACTCTGCTGCGCTGGGCTGACGAAGTTCGGCGACTAGGGGTCCGCGCCAACGCAGACACACCCACTGATGCCAAACGCGCCCGTAATTTCGGCGCTTCCGGCATCGGCCTATGCCGCACTGAGCATATGTTTATGGAGCAGGATCGCCTGCCCGTAGTACAGGAGATGATTCTTGCCAACGATCTGCAGGATCGCGAAGAGGCCCTCGCAAAGCTATTACCGATGCAGCGTGCCGATTTCGTCGGAATCTTCCGCGAGATGGCCGGGTTGCCGGTTACGATTCGTTTGTTAGATCCGCCACTGCACGAGTTTCTGCCCAAACATGACGAGCTACTCACTGAGGTTGTGTCACGCAAAGCACTTGGCGCCTCACCATCCGAGTTACGCCAGAAGGAGCGCTTGTTACACAAAGTAGCCGAGCTTCGCGAGGCTAACCCTATGATGGGGCTACGCGGTTGCCGCTTAGGATTGATGTTTCCCGAGGTGAACGTGATGCAGGTGCGCGCGATCTTTGAAGCTGCAATCACTGTTCAAGGTGAGGGTATAGTAGTACACCCGGAGATAATGATTCCGTTAGTTGGACATGTAAACGAACTTAAGATTATCCGTGCCCAACTGGAGGCTGTGGCACTTGAGGTAATGCAGGAGAGTAACGTTAAGGTCGATTACAAATTTGGAACTATGATCGAGCTACCGCGGGCCTGCTTAACCGCGGGCCAGATCGCAGAATACGCTCAGTTTTTTAGCTTTGGCACAAATGACCTCACCCAGATGACCTTTGGGTTCAGTCGAGATGATGCAGAGGGCAAATTCCTTCAGCGTTACTTATCTAGCAGCAACGAAGAGGAACGCATATTACGTGACAACCCGTTTGAGGTGCTAGACCGAGATGGTGTCGGCGCGCTAATGAAGATCGCTGTCGACCAGGGGCGCACGGCGCAACCTGGGCTTAAGACTGGGATCTGTGGTGAACACGGTGGCGAGCCATCGTCGATCGCATTTGCTGATTCTATTGGCCTTGATTACGTTAGTTGTTCACCTTTCAGGGTACCAATTGCTAGACTTGCAGCGGCACAGGCTACTTTAGCGCGCCGGGAAGGAGTGGTTGCAACAGTCAAGGATCGGTGACGGCGCTAATTAAAGAAGCCCGCGCTCAAACAGATATTGATCTATTGAGTCTCCACGAACTCGCAAGCAACGCGGGATCTCGCCGAAGTCAGCGAAGATCTTATGCTTTGAAACACCATTAGAGCGGAATCCGACGCTTGAGCCGTTGATTGAGCCGCAAGTTAAACGCAGGCCAATTTCGCGAATCGGCTCATACATAGACATATTCTCTAAAACAAAGTCGGGGGGAGAACTAAGTAATCGACCTAAGCTTGGGTAGCGGTGGGCCGTTGTTGGGACATCGTGGGAGTCAGCAAGGCGAATGTACTCAGCCAGCAGCGCTTGAACAAAGACCTCCTCCACCGACAATTCCCGAAATAACTTTAGGACCATCGATGATGCCTTTGCCGCAAACAGCGACTGTTGGATCATCAGTTTGTAGTCGTTAACGCGGTCCCTCAGATCAAGTAATGGATACAGTAGCGTGGCACCTGCAACGATAATTAATATAACCGCCATAGTGGGGGAGAAGATCTTAGAAGCTATAGCAACTCCAAAGCAGGCGCCCACGGCTACCAGGAACCCAATGACGCGACATAACGACCGCAACGTTAGTGTGCGGAGCTTCGTGCATTCTTTCAAGGTTTTAGAGTTGGAATCTACCCTACGATCATACTCTAACTCATAGCGATTGCTCAGACTCTTGAATGCCGAGGCAATAATAGTCTTGGCGTGATCCGCCCCGATAATTATTCCGGCGTGATAACCTGGTGGTACGGTATGCTCAAAGTCCAGGTTATGAGAGGAGAAGCAAGAAGAAGCCTGCCAGGGGCTGGAAAGTTTCATAAAGAGCCTAAAATACTACTGCTATAGCGATTATCAAAAGTCGGTGCCAATAAAATTGGCAAGCCTTTTGATATTAATCGCTATAGGTTGTTGTTTTGATTCGCTTTCAGCGAATCTATAGCGATTTGCAAAAGCTATTATATCGCTCGCGACTTTTGCAAACCGCTATAACTAACGTAGTCTCCCCCAACCACATTAGTTTGTAGCGTTAAGTCGATCGCTAAGCAAGTTCACTAGTCTGACCGGTCCGGACTGCCCCCTTGTGTCCCATCCCCCTCCCGACAATAATCATCACGAAAACGTTCTGTATAATTTTCAATTTGGAGATCTATCAATGAAACGAGCTTTTTTTGCTGCCCTTCTTTCCCTTGTTTGTGGTGTTGCCAGTGCCAACGCTGACGCCAAGGTCGTTACAACCCCTTCTGGTTTGCGGTATACCGACACCACAGTTGGCACAGGGGCCGAAGCTACAAAGGGTAAGAGCGTATCCGTGCACTATACCGGGTGGCTTCTGATGACCGGCGACCAAAAAGGCAAGAAATTCGATAGCTCAGTAGATCGCGGTCAACCTTTTAGCTTCTCGCTAGGTTCCGGAATGGTAATCGCTGGCTGGGATGACGGCGTTGCTGGAATGAAGGTTGGTGGCAAGCGTACGCTGTATATCCCGGCAGCCCTAGGCTACGGCGCGCGTGGTGCCGGTGGAGCGATCCCGCCAAATGCGGATCTGGTATTTGATGTGGAGTTGTTGGGAGTGAAGTAGGTGAAGTAGGTGAAGTAGGTGAAGTAGGTTCGGGATTATCACCTAAATCGAATCCTAAATTATTAGCCAGCTTAAGTGTTACTACTTAGGCTGGTTTTTTAATGCGGCACCGTTGAGAGCGATCTTTACGCGCTCCTCGGCAACAATATCTGCAATAATTTTATCCCAATTCGCGTCGCCGAGCGGCGCAATTCGATTCAGAACAATCTTAGCTCGCCGATATAACTGAATATGATCTTTACCTGCGAGTGCGAGTGATTCACAATAAAACAGATGGGCGCTCATCGCAATAACGCTGCGAACTGCCAGAATAAAGAACTGATTGGGGCCAGCGCCAATCCTCAGGCCCTGAGTGGGATCCGCTGTTCTGAATACGTCACAGGTTCGATTAAAACTGGCATTCCAGATACCAAATAGGTGTTCATTAGTAATAAACAGTGGAAGCACAAGTCGCACAGCTAGCAAACAGGTGCCATAGTTATGCTCAGCAATGGTTATTTTTCGTTCTCTTAGATCCTCTGGCGATTCCGCCTTTTTTAAAATAGTTCCCAGCCCCTTCTCCCTGATCTCTAAAACTAGAGCCTGAAATCTCGCCGCAATCGTTCCTCCAACAAGAGAACTATTATTTCGCTCCCCCACTTCACTAACAAGCGTGTCGGCAAGGATAACTTCCGTCGGTGAAATATTGTTTTGTTTCAAGATCGAGCTAATTGCTAGTGAAACGATCCGACCGAGTCGCAGCTCTAAGACTGTGAGCGGAATCAATACTGTAGGGCTAGTTTCAGGATATACACTATTCTCAGTTCGATCTTTTAGTGTTGTATATGTTTGTGCTGCTCTAATGAATGTAGAGATTGATCTTACATCCTCAAGCCTGATACCCCATCCGGGGACTATCTTCGCCACGTCTGAGCAGAGGCGATCAAACTGTTGCCGCCCTTCACCAACAGATGGAAGTCCGGGGCTCCCAAAATAATTACACTCCGCAGATTGACAAACTAGTCTATCAATTGCGTGGCTAAGGTCGCCACCTTTAGCGCAGCCTGGTCCAGAGGTTCCAGCTCCCAACGATGATGTTAGCGCTGCGCCCTCGTCAATTGAATGAACCTTGTGGCGGACTGTTCGCCCAACAGCGCCGATTGGTACATGAAAGCCAAACATAAAAACGATTCAAATACGCAAAAAATAGTAACTGGTCAGCATGTTTTAACGAACAAACCTAATGTGGTGATTATCCTGGATGTTTACGCCTATGTTCACTTTCAGATCTTTCTTGTCAGCCCCTGATCGGGGCAGTCTTTTTTTGACCAGTTACTTGTTATCACCCCCGATTTGCTCCGCAAATCGGCCCCTGAGGGGCATGGGCTGTGTTCCGTTAATTAATAAGTGCTGACCAGTTACAAAAAATATACACGAGACTACTTTAACAGGCTGCAGTCTAAGAATGCGCCCAATCTCTGTGCCCCCGCAATAGCACTACCCCAACCGCAATCAACAAACTTGCCCCAACAAATACATGCAAACTTGCCACCCAGGGATCGCGCTCAGTCAGTACCGTAAAAATTCCGAGCATTCCCTGTATTACTGTTAGCCCCAGCACTAGGTATGCGCCGTACCAGATCTTGCGATCCTCGCCAGATACCGATCGAAATTTTGCGGCACAAACAGCTAGTGCAATAACCAGGCCAGCTACCACTACAGCCCCACAGCGATGCAAGATATGCACTGCAAGCGCAAACAGATCCAGTGGAGGATACCCAAAATCAGCGCGCATCTGATTGGCACGCTCCAGGGTATCCTTGCTGATCCATGGGAACCAGTGTCCAGCTGTAGTCGGGAAATCCAAGACTGCAAGACCGGCTTCTGAGTGTCGCATGACCGCGCCTAAGAAGAGCTGCAGATAGATTGCGCCAAGTAGCCAAATTGCTAGGCGGAATACACGCCGGTCTCCGGTGCCATTTAGGGCTCGCGCCCGCGCCTGAAACTCCAGTGACTGTGAATAGGCGATTGCAACGAGTACCAAAAGAAAGGTCTGGGCGAGAACGGCGTGAGCTGAAGAGATCGCCACGGGTAGAAGAAACAGTACCGTGAGCCCCCCCAAAATACCCTGGGCGACTACTAAACCAACCGCAATGATTCCTAGAATACGCACCCAGCGTGGCTGATGAGTGAACCAGAGCCAAACCGCAAGGATAACCGTGAGCGCACCTACCAGTGAGGCATAGAGCCGGTGCACATGCTCATAAAAAATAATCCCGCGCCACTTCGAGGGATGAAATGTAAACATGTTCTCGCCGAATGTCGTCGGCCAGTCGGGGACCGCCAGCCCAGCATTATTACTAGTTACTAAAGCGCCCTTGAGGATCAAACCTAGAACTAAGAGGCAGAGTAGTTTGGCGTAGCGGCGCAGCCAGGGGTGATCAATCAACTTGGTTGAAGTGTCTGGATTGATATTAGAGCACTCTGAATAGACCAGGTTTATCTGGCGCAATTATTTGGCTCCCCGGGAGGGATTTGAACCCCCGACCAATTGGTTAACAGCCAACTGCTCTACCACTGAGCTACCGAGGAGCATTTTCGCTTAGGCTCAGGAATTTACTCAAATGCTGAAAAGAAATCAATGTGAGGGTTCGAGCCTCGCTTGGCTGATGGTGACTCAATCCCCGGGTAAGTACGCTCACCGGATTGCACTACGCCCCTGAAAGGCCCTCGAAAGTGTAAGTTCATCGGCATACTCAAGTTCGCCGCCCTTCTGAATGCCCTGCGCTAAGCGAGTTGTAACAACACCTAGGTCTGACAATGCCCGCGCAAGGTAGAGCGCCGTTGCATCACCCTCAACGGTCGAGCTTGTGCCCAAAATAACTTCACGCACACCACCCTGTTTGACGCGAGCTAGCAATTCAGCCAACTTCATGCTCTCCGGTCCCTGTCCTCGCAACGGCGCCCAAACACCGTGCAGCACATGGTACTGGCCCTTGAACTCTCCGATGCGCTCAAACGCGATAACATCGGCGGGTTTTTCAACCACGCACAGAATTGAATTCTCGCGTGCCGGATCAGCACAGATCGCACAGCGAGTTCCTTCGCATAGAAAGAAACACTGCTCACAAAAAGTAACCGCTGCCGCTGACTCAACCAGCGCCTTAGCCAACGAGTGCGCGGTGGGGCGATCATTATTGATTATATGATACGCCAACCGGGTCGCTGATTTTTCACCAATAGATGGCAGCTTCGACAACTCGCGTATCAATCTTTGCAAACTAGCTGGGTAGGCGATCACGTGAACTCCTTACTCCCGGGAGCGCGGACCTCCAGGTCCGCTCCTACTGAAAAACTAGCATTAGGAGCGGACCTGGAGGTCCGCGCTCCCGGATGTTTTGTTAAAACATGCCCGGAATATTCATTCCGGACGTCGCCTTGGCTAGCTCCGCTCGCGCACCCTCCTGAACCTTTGTGAGGGCATCATTGGCTGCTGCTAAAACTAGATCCTGCAACATCTCAATATCTTCTGGGTTAACAACCTGTTTATCAATTATCACAGAGTCCAGCTGATTTCTGCCATTGGCGACAACTCGGACCATCCCACCACCTGCCGAACCCTCCGCCGACATCAACTCGGCCTGTTGCTGAGCGTGCCTTAGATCCTCTTGCATCTTTTGGGCCTGTTTCATCAGTCCCTGCATGTTGCCCGGAAGTCCACCAAATCCCTTTGCCATAAAACTTTTTCCTAAAGGTTAATATTAGCCAGTTACCTTAATCGTTTCGATCTTACTACCTGGAAAAAGCGCTGTAAGTGCTTTGACATTTGGATGCTCTGCTGCATCGCGCTTAGCTTGGGCCTGTTGACCGTGGTGTACAGCCCTCTCGCGATCTGCCAAAGATGTGTCGACAGCTTGGCTATCACTAGTCTTAGTTTCTGCAACGACCTTAAATCTAACTTCCCAAACTGCAACCCCACTCCACTGCACCAACAGTTCCTGCAAACGCGTACGTTCCTCGGAGGACTCAAGCGCCTTGACGTAAAAACTCGGTCCCGCAGCGTCCAACACACCCCGACCGGCTTGCGGCATTGCGAATGTGGTCAACGTCAGGCGCTTCAAGTTCTCGGCCATTACACGCGCGCGCGAATTTCCAACGTGCGCAACAAACTCAGCCCAATCGAGCTCCTTTACTGGAGCTGTGATTACTTGAGTAGTTGCTTCGATCGCTACTGCAACCGGAGATGCAACTACCGGCCGTGCAGTTGCCTGGCTGGTAGTCTGGCTTCTTGCGCTGCCGCCAGCGCCACTCCCCGCGCTTAGAGCGGATGCGATCAGCGATCCGATCTCCACTACTGGTTGACGCGACGCCATACGCACCACTAGCGCCTCTAACGCCTGGCGTGGATAGCTACTACGCAGAGCGGAATCTGCGCCAACTCGCGCAACATCTGCGAGATCCTGTAGATCCAACAGCTCTACACCCTGAACTTGCAAATTCAGATCCTCATGAACTGATGGCGAAACATCGCATGCGGTTAATGCAGCCACGCCTCCGGCACGCGCAATCAATAGATCACGCCAATGTAAAACAAATTCCTTAAGAAACAGTCCAGGATCAATTCCGGCCGAGAAGGCCTTTGCGACCTCCGCTAACGCTTCGTTCGCGCGATGACTTAAGATCATGCTTGATAGAGTGATTAAGACTGTACGCTCTACCACTCCAAGTACTGCAGCGGTTTCCTTCACCGTAACCGCACCGTCGCAGAATGCGATCACGCGCTCCAATAGGGATTGACTATCACGCATTGAGCCGTCCGCAACGCGCGCGATCATGCGCAATGCATCGTCCTCAATCTGGCCCCCCTCTTCAGTAACGATTGCGCGCAAACGTTTCTCGATCTCGGCTAGTGTTAATGCGCGAAAATCGTGGCGCTGACACCGCGAGATCACCGTTTCTGGAATCTTGTGCACCTCGGTCGTAGCTAGAATAAAAACGGTGTGGGGTGGTGGCTCTTCGAGACTCTTCAATAATGCATTGAATGCCGAGGTGCTTAACATATGCACCTCGTCGATGATGTAGATCTTGTAAAGCGATCCCGGTGCCGGAGCCGATCGAAATGAATCGATCAGGTCACGCACATTATCAACACTATTGTGCGACGCTCCGTCGATCTCGCGCACAGCCATGCTCGAACCCTGAGCTATCTCACGACAGTTAACACATTCAAGACACGGCTCAGAAACTGGGCGGCCGTTACCTGACTGACAATTTAGAGCTTTGGCAAAGATACGCGCGATCGATGTCTTGCCAACACCACGCGGTCCACAAAATAGATACGCGTGAGCGATCTTGTCGCGGGCGATCGAATTCGCAAGGGTGCGGGTGACGTGCTCCTGTCCGCTAACAGCGGCAAAGCCAAGAGGTCGATATTTGCGGGCGATGACTAAGTGCGACACGTATAAGTCAGACCACAATCGGAAAAATAATTAAATCGGCAGCTAGGAATCACATCACAGAAACTGACCGCTACGGCTGCTCCCTTCCAGGCCTGACCGGGTTTACGGAGCCTCTCGCGCGCTCCCTAACTGCCTAGCGCCGAGTATAGACCAGTGTGTAGGAGAATTTCTAGGATCTCGGCCGGAGTATCAGAGTCACTGGACCCCCCCCCAAGCCGTTACAAAACTGAGATCAACTTCTAAATGCACCCAGGGTGAGGCATTCTGCCTCACCACCTGAGGCGAAATGCCTCACCCCCGACCACAAGATTATGAATTAATTCAATACTATACAGACTTGGCACGATTGGCATCAAAGCTGCTCTTAGTACTCCTCATGATGACCAACATAAACACCCCGATGCTGCACAACATAACTCAAGAGATTCGTCGTGGACGGCCGTTCTGGGCACTGCTGCGCGCTAACGAGTGGGCCATGTCAGAATCTGACGTTGTCGCCAATGCTCTTCGCAGATCCGCCGCGGCTGTGCTAGCGGGTAGCGAGTATGATGATGTGCGCGACATGGTCACCCTGATGCTAAAGGGTGCTCGATTGAACGACCTAACTACCGAACAGCAGCTCCGTGCCCGTAACGTTCGCGAGATCGCCAACGCCGACCTGCGCGAGATTCCAACTATTCCAGCTTTCCGCACCCGTGTTGCTAGACGAGCGTTACCAAGGGTTTCACGGTTTGGATGAGAAGATATAGCGGTTTGCAAAAGTCGCGAGCGATATAATAGCTTTTGCAAACCGCTATAGTATTAATTCACTGTTAGGCGATAGGCTTCCTCAATGTTGGGTCTTCCGTTTGTGCACTGGTTGGTAGTCCTCAGCGCACTAATTAGCGTGGCAGGTTCCTATGCCTATATTCGCGATACCCTCTCGGGAAAGACCAAACCCAATAGAGTCTCCTGGTCCATGTGGGCGCTTGCTCCGCTTATTGGAACTGGTGCAGCGCTGTCATCTGATGCAGATTTTTGGGCTACCGTTCGTATCTTTTTGGCTGGCTTCTTCCCTCTGCTGGTTTTTCTTGCTTCGTTCGCTAATCGCCAGAGTTATTGGAAGCTAACCATTCTCGATCTCCTGTGCGGAATGCTCGCGATAGCTGCTTTGATTTTTTGGGGAGTCGTTGACTCCCCACGTATGGCTATCCTGCTCGCCGCATCCGGTGATGGACTTGCATCGCTTCCAACCGTTATTAAGGCGTGGAAATACCCAGAAACAGAGACCGGGGTTACGTACATTGCGAGTTTCGTTAGCGTAGTCCTGGTGATTCCCTCAATCCCGGTATGGAACGTCGAGAATTCCGCTTTTCAGGTTTACTTGTTGATTGCGAACACACTACTTCTGATTGCTGTGTACCGAAAAAACTTGGCTTGGGGCGTAAGGATGTTGGGTAACCGTTCACCTATAGCGATTTGCAAACCACGATAGACCTCTTTTTAAAAACAAAGTAACCCCGCGCCCGAAAGTTCCCTATAGCGATTATCAAAAGTCGGTGCCAATAAAATTGGCAAGCCTTTTGATATTAATCGCTATAGGTTGTTGTTTTGATTCGCTTTCGCGAATCTATAGCGGTTTGCAAAAACTATTATATCGCTCGCGACTTTTGCAAACCGCTATACCCATCCAATCACCCATCCAGTCCCTGCGACTGGCGCAGCTCTAACAAGCGATCGTAGGCGCGGGTAATCTTGATAAACTTATCTGAGGCCCTGGCATCATCGCTCCTATTCGAATCGGGATGGCACTCCTTTACGGCATGGCGATAGGCTTTCTTTATGCTTCCTAGATCTGCTTCCGGTGTTAACCCAAACCCCTGCAGCACAAACATGTACTCCTGCATACTCGGGCTCATTCCCTTTGCGCGGGCAAGCATCGAAAATCCGCCCGGTCGCGAAGTATCTTCCTCCTCCTCTGGCTCCGGAGCCTCTTCAACCTCCCGCGATCGCACAAGGCGCTCTGCCAAGACCATCATCCAACGCCGCCGCAGGTCGCGACCTCTCCACAACAGAAACGCTGAGAGTAGCATCAACCCGAGAATTACAAAGATTGATGAGTAACTCATAACTCGCGCCAAAATCATCTGAACCTTGGCGGAGAATGGAATGCGGGTGCGCACAGCCGACTGATATTCGGATGATAATCGCGAAAGTCCAAGGCGTTGGAATCTTATCGCCAATTCAATCCGTAGGCGATCATTCTCCAGACTCGGATCGGGACGAACTGCGATAAGTCGCTGAAGCAGTGGTTGTATATCGCTATCTAGCCCGACAGTAACTAAGTATAGCGCCTGTCGTTCAACGGCATCAGCGTAGGCGTTTAGAACCAGTCCATCCTTCTGGGCCAGTTTACGCAGAAACGGATCTACCTGCGGATTAACTAAGCTGGAGGGCGAACTTGGCGGCAGGGCTTCCAGTGCCTGCAATAGCAAAGCGTGAGTGGAGTCTGTTCGGCGCTCAAAATCAACATGCGAAAGTACCGCCAATGCCTCGGCTGGCTTACCGGCCGTCAACGCTCGTTCCGCTGCCGCATGCAGAGCATCGATAATAACCGGTGTAAGCACCTCTAGTTCGGGACCCCGGCCGCCACCAGCGCCGCTAGGTCCGCTCCCAATGACAGTGTACAGACGATCAATATCACCGGAGCCTGCCGCTTCGAAAACAAGAAGAGCTCGGGCCCACATCGCCTTGATCTTGGCGACCTGTGGATCATCGATTCCATAGAGGTTCTCTAAGAGCGTAACGAGCTTCAGCGATGCCTTCAGATCGCGCGCGGTTAGCATGGTGACTAATTCATCACTCGCCGCTGCTTTCACATCTGACGCAAAGCGAAACACGGTGCTAACGCCCCGCGTGCGCAGCCATTCTGGATCGGCCAAGCCGGAATGTAGTGTTAATCTTGCGATGACCCGTGGGGGGATGCGCTGCGCTAAGGAAAGATTCGAGGCACCAGCCACGGCGCGCCCCAATCCAGCGGCGATATCGAGCGCAATCAGCTCCGCCACTACCTGATCCGACCGTAGCTGATCGGCACTCGCCAAGTACTCCGGAAGCGCCAAAACAGCCAGATCAAAGCGCTGCTTCTTTGCGCCATTAGTTATAAAAGTCCAAACCATTTCAGGAGTGAGCCGCCGCACTGGAGGGGTTTGCGCCTCAAAATATCCCCGTACTACAGCTTCATCAACTTTATCATTCGGTAAGATCTGGACGTTGCCACCTATCGCCAATTTTTTATTTGCATCATCAACGATCGAAAGTTCATCGATCGGAAAGTTCACTCCAAATAAGGGGTAATCAGCTGCGAAACTCGGCGCCAGAGTGCAGGCGCAAGAAAATAGTGTAAGCAATAATGATAATACGATCCGATTCATTGTTGAAACGGTTAGTTCTTGGGAGGCAAAATGCCATAGACTCCGAGAGTCAGGCTAGCATTCTCCTTACTGTCGGTAACTATCGAAACTGAGGCTCGTAGATCCCGCATAACCTTGGTCGGATCTACCTGCACCTGCAATACAAAGATCTTACCAGCCTCGATCGGCTTAACTTGAACCGTAATGGCTGGGTTGTCCGAGTTAACCGAGAGAACGCTGATCTTAGAAGCTCCAACATTGAGCAATTTGACGCTGCGATCGATCGGCTGTGCTCCTTCAAGAATCCCGAACGATAGGCTTGATGGCTCAAGCTGCAGATCGCCTGTGACTACCGCAAAGATCGGGATATTTATACTCGATTCGCGTTGACCACTAATTGCAACTACGATCCGTTCACGCAACTCACCAACAGGAGCTTTGGGGTCGATTGTGATGCGTAGTTTGCGTTCCTTTGAGTTCGACACCAACTCCTCAACCACTATCATCGGCGACACGACGCGCACGTCGGTGATCGCACTCTTGGAATCCGGTCGAATCTTGATTGAAACTTCGCGACTGGCAGCTGGAAGCTTGCCTCGTACAACCTGCTCAAAGGCGACGCGTTTTGGCTCAACAACGATATCAGGCTCGACTATCCCCTTGAGGGTTAGAACACTAGAGGGCGTATCAAGGTCACTCGTATAGATCCGCACCGTCTTAAGTTTTTCACCTGAGAATCCAGCTGTATCGAACTCCACATGAACCAGCCCCTGTTGGCCCGGCGCGATCGCAGACTGCGTAGAGCTAGTTGCCGTACATCCACATGCAGGTATCACGCGTTGAATGGTTAAATCTGCAGTGCCAACATTCTTGACTACAAAATCATGCACAACCTTGCTGCCCTGGGTGACGGTACCAAAATCAAACTCAGGCTCTGGAATCAGAACTTGAGATTGAGCTGCTACTGGCGTTTGCGCTAAAGCGCTCGAAGCGATAGGCAAGCATGGAACTATCTGCAGTCCAGATCCTAATAGTACCGCTGATATAGTTAAGCCTCTCAGAATTACTCGGTTCACGACTCTACCTCGCTAAAAACGTCAACATTATCAAGGAATTTTGTATAGAAATTGCCGCTACGAAAATCAGGGTGGCGCAAGATCCGCCGATGTAGATCAATATTGGTCTGGATGCCGTCGATAATAAACTCGTCTAACGCAACGAGTAACTTTTGAATACAGATCTCTCGAGTACGACCGCGCACGATCAACTTTGCAATTAACGAGTCATAGTAAGGCTGCACCGTGTAGCCGCTATAGATCGCTGAATCGATGCGCACGCCGTGCCCGCCGGGCGGGTGGTAAACATTGATCTTGCCCGGTGACGGAATCATCCGGCGCGGGTCCTCGGCATTTACACGCACCTCGATGGTATGGCCTGAGATCTGCACATCCTCCTGCGAAATTGAAAGCGGCTGACCGGCGGCGATGCGGATCTGCTCCTTGACAAGGTCCGTGTCGGTCGCCATCTCGGTAACCGGGTGCTCAACCTGCAGACGCGTATTCATCTCGATAAAGTAGAACTTGCCTACTTTAAGGTCGACCAAAAACTCGACCGTGCCAACGCTCGAGTAGTTTACTGACCTACCGATCTCTACAGCAGCATCCTGGATCTGGGCTTGCAGAGCTGGGTCGAGTCCAATAGATGGCGACTCCTCAATCAACTTCTGATAGCGGCGTTGAATCGAACAGTCACGAATTCCCAGGTGAATGACGTTGTGGTGCTGATCTCCAGCGATCTGTACCTCTATATGGCGCACGCGGGGCAGATATTTCTCAACCAGCAGATGGCCATCGCCAAAGGCTGCTTCCACCTCACGCTGCGCAGTACTAAAGAGCGATGTGAAATCCTCGGCGTTCTCAACGATCTTCATTCCGCGGCCACCGCCGCCCGCACAAGCTTTAAGCAAGATCGGGAAGCCCGCTGACTTTGCTACCTCCAGAGCCTCCTTCGCTTCTAGAAAGCCGCGACTATCGCCTGGAATAGTTGGAACGCCCGCCTTGTCAGCCGCGCGTCTGGCACGCGCCTTGTCGCCCATCACTCGCATATTTCGCACTGATGGACCAATAAATGTTACTCCACAGCTAGCGCAGATCTCGGCAAATCCCGCATTCTCACTTAAGAACCCATAACCAGGATGAATCGCATCGGCACCAGTTGCAACGGCCGCTGACATAACAGACGCGATATTGAGGTAGCTCTCCTTTGCCAATGCCGGCCCAATACAGACGCTCTCGCTCGCCAACTTAACGTGCAATGCCTCAGCATCAGCCTTTGAATACACTGCGACCGTTTTAATCCCTAATTCATGGCAGGCGCGAATAACTCGTAATGCGATCTCGCCGCGATTAGCTATAAGAACCTTGGCAAAGGGTGGCCTTTCCAGCGCCGGATTTAACGAAGCCACTCTGGGAACTGCTTTGGATGATGAAGCTTTGGCCATAACCGATACGGGGCTTACTCAGGATTTATTAGAAACAACAGCTCGCCGTACTCAACCACCTGCCCTTCAGTAAGCATTACCTTCTCGATCCTCCCTGAACGCGGGGCTTCAATCTCGTTCATCAATTTCATCGCTTCGATAATACAGAGGGTGTCACCCTTCTCGACACGGGCGCCCTCGGACACAAAGGGCTCAGCATCTGGAGAGGAGCGCCGATAGAAGGTTCCTACTATTGGTGATTCAACCTTAACTAGGTTTGGATTAACTGTGGGGGCTATGGCGGCTGCTGAAGCTGTTGCTGTGCTAATGATTGCAGGCTGCGCGAACTGCACGTGCGCAACCGGTGCGCCTTCAGTGATAGCTGCGCGCGCAAGCTTCTCGCGAGACAATTTGATATGCATATCACCCTTGTTCAGTTCGAACTCGGTGACCTCATTTTTTTTTAGAATCTCGATAATCTGTTCTAGCTCTTTAATGTCCATATATCTGATTATTCTATAGTACCTAATGTGGGAGCGGGCCAGGAATAGTTGCACAAACGGGGGGGTAAGCTCCAGGGGGAGAAGATAGCTAGTAATAGCAAGAGATTGCCTGGTACCCCCTGGGACCGCGGACCTCCAGGTCCGCTTTTAATCCGTTAGGAGCGGACCTGGAGGTCCGCGGTCCCAGGGGGGGGGCTATTCATCGTTTAGGTCATCGATATCGAACTCACCCTCGGCTAAGATCGGAACGGCGCTCTCTAAGTTATTTGACACAGCACTCGGGGTGGCCAGGACTTGTGGGGCTAAACGTTCCAGAAGTCGCATTACCGAGGCATTATCGGGGAGCGCGGCATGTAGATACTGCAGCTCTCGTATAGCGAAGGGAAAGCACCGCGCATCGTAGAATATTCGTGCCAACACTAGCCGACCGCGATGACAGTCGGGGCTGGCGGACAACCCACACAGAGCTACCTTCAGCCCATCCTGCCAGCGACCTGTGCGACGTAGCTGGTCAGCATACTGCGCAAAGATCGGGTCTCCAGTATTCTCAGAGAGCTTTGTCTGGACCTCGGACTCAATTAGATCCATGAACCAGCCACCCAGCTATGCCAGTTTAGAAGGTCAGGAAGTTCAGATTTAGGCTGGACAGCGATTCACGGGCGCGAATGACACGGCCGTCTTGTACTTCTTTGCCAAAACCTCTCCAGACTCAGTCTTGCCATTGAGGGTTACATTAACATTCACATAGCCTATCCCTGTGGAAGTTATGTTACTGGAGGCTCCGATAAAGCGCTTACCTCCAGAAACGGCGTCTGCGAAGAGGGCGCGCATCACTGCTGTTTGACCATTTGGTGCGACCTCTGTCGATCCTACCAAGCCGATCGTTGCTGTACTGGTATGCAACAGGGTTCCAGCTTGCGAAGTTACCGTATATGAATAGCTGCTGAAATTGATTAGTGAATTGGTGTTATTCACAACCTTGATATCTATATAGGCATCAAAAAAGGGCTCGAACACAGTTGGTTCTGTTACATCTGTAGTTAACGGATCGTCCGCTGAGCAGATCACCCCTACAGTATCAACCGTTAGAACACCGATACCATCCAACTCTCCATCGTCGTCCAGTAATACGCTCGTAATCCGCACGCCAGTAGTTGCATCCACCCCACCAACGCCGCCATCTGTGATATCGCCTGCCCCACCGGTTCCTAATCCACCGCCACCAGCCCCTGGGAATCCTTCAAAATCACTCGGAACTGGCCCGGAGCAGATAATCGTTACAAGCTGGCGCTTGTTGCCACCAACTGGAAGGCGGCAACCGAACTGATAGCTTCCTGGGGCAGCGCAGCCGATCTTGCCGCTAATCATGCCGTTTTCGTCGGAGATCTCTGCACCAAGACTCGGTTCAATAACCGCAACTCCGAGCTCGCTGTCGCAGGTTAGTTTCAGCTTTGATACCGGTTGATTATCCTGATTATAAGCGGCGAAGGTAAAACCACTTATATCGCCTACGTTCAGACTGGTATCAATAACATTCAGCTCAACACGCCCCGTGGTTTCGGTATTAGACACGAAACCCTGACCAGCGGCTGTTTCCAAGCTGTTCTCATTGCCTGCGGTACTACCCTGACATCCGGCAGTGAATGCTAGTGCTAAAACTAGTGCAGACTTGGAAGCTAAAGTTGTGATAATTGAGCTATTTGCGCGCATGTTAACCCTACTAATTATGAAAACTAGATCTAAAAACCTAATAAAACCTTAACGAGATTCACCTATTCTATAATTCTCTAAAACAGATCCTCAACTGCTGGATCCTCAAAGATTCCCTCATCACTAGCTGATGAACTACTCGACGATCCACCGCTTCCACCGCCACCACTAGAGCCTGGGATCGGAATGTCGCTCAAAACCTCAACAAATAGATCCGCTGGATTAGTCTCCAACTGATCGCCAGCAGATGTGATCCCAAATATGGTTGTTGTAATCGTCATCGTGAATGGCAACTCAGGTAATTTGGCCCGATTCAAGATCATCCAGGAACGCACCTCGGCGGGGACGGCTACAAAGCCACCGACAACAAAACTTCCAAGACCTTGAGCCGTCGCACCCGAGCCCGCGGTTTCGCCGCCGCCAGTGGCAACCGATGGCGTGCTGCTAACCTCAACCGGATTAAGAAACGCCGTAAACGCCTGCAAAGTCGATGGCGGATTCTCGCTCGCGCCGTTAATTATGTAGTCCGTGCGAATTCTTTGGGTACGAACCGATTGGCTGATCATGTTGTTCGCAACACCAACGCAAGCACCACCAAATTCAGATCCAAATCCAGGCTCACTCTGGCTGCTAAAGTTGATCGCCAGCCCGGTCAATCCTACGTCCGGCTGGCATACGCCCTCCTCATCCGGAGCAAAGAACCCCAGGTTGGTGAAGGAGACGCCCTGGTCATTATTGCTTGCACTACCGCAACCGATGGCGGTTGCTGCAAATAGCGCCGCAAGTCCAAATTTGAAACCGATCGCCGCCAACTTACTATCTACGAAAAGCTGCATAATCTCTCCTAACTAAACACTTCCGAAATCGTCTTTTGCACTATACCGAGGCCTTCATCGCCGCATCATCGAAGCTACCTTCGATTATTCTCGGCGTGATAAAGAACAGAAGCTCTTCATCCTTGTTATCGACCTTCATCTGTCTGAATAGGAATCCGAATACAGGGATATCCTTTAGGAATGGTACACCCTCAACTGTGGAGCGGTCCTCAGTCTTGTAGATTCCTCCCATTGCAAAGGTCTGCCCACTCGAAACAAGCACAGTGCTATTTGCGCTACGCTCAAACTCGCTTGGAATCCCCTCAACTTCAGGTGGTCCGAATGTGCTGGACTTGGCCTTAAGGTCAAGTAGAACATAGTAGTCCGGTGAGGCTTGTGGCGTCACGGTGAGCTCAATACCTGCTTCAATCGCCTCGGTGGCGGTCGCTCCACTGCCAGCCGCCGTAGCTCCAGCACCTGTTGCCACTGAAGTTCCACCGCCTGGCAACTTAACCCGAATCTTTTGCACACTCTTTATCAAGGCCTGCTTATTATTGGTTGTGGCTACTGCTGGACGACTTACTACTCGTACAACGCCCTCGGACTCATATGCTGAGATCTTGGCGGCCAAGGTCTGCGAACCATCGGCGCTTCCGAACAACATCGACATAGTCGCATCCGTGACACCAAGGAAGCTTGAGTCACCACCAATACCGACGGTATTTGGGAAGTTATCTCCTGTGGCATTTCCTGTTGCTGGTGAACGAATATATTTAAATCCGATCTCTGCACCCAGATCGCGCAGCAATCCACGTTGAGCTTCGATTATCTGAGTCTCAAGTAGAACCTGTGGAGTTCGAAGATCGACCTTCGACACTAGTTCAGCCACATTGCGAATCCCCTTGCGAATATCCTTGATGATTAGCTGATTAGTGCGCTCGTCATAAGCTACCGAACCACGCTCCGAGATGACGCTCTCTACGAGAGGTTTCAACTCTGAGGCGCGACCGTAACTGATACGCACATACTTAACCGATAGTGGCTCAAGCTCCTCTTCAGCCTGTTGGGCCTGCTTCAAGGACTCGCGCTCTTGGCGGAGCTTCTCAACTGGGGCGATCCGGACAACATTACCTTCTTGAACCTTGTCTAAGCCGTTGGTTTTTAGAATAACGTCTAGAGCCTGGTCCCATGGCACATCGATTAGGCGCAGTGTAACTTTACCGGTAACGTCATCACTGGCGATGATGTTTAGGTTAGAAACCTCGGCGAGAATTCGCAACGCGTTATCAATGTCGGTGTCCTGAAGGTCCAGAGAGATCAATCGCCCGGAATATGTAGGTGTTTCTGATAACAACGTTGATATCTCTGGCTCCTCGATATCTGATGCGGGATTGGTGGCGGTTGCGGTATCAGCAGTTTTGATCACCTCACCAGCCGGAACTGCCTCTCCTTCACCTGTCGCATCAACCTTGGCCTGAGCAAGAATCTCGCGGTAAGCACCCTCTGTTCCGGCACCAACAACAATCTTGGCGTCTGCGCTACCAGCGCTCGCCTTTGTGCGTGCCTCGAGTGAAGCTTCTGGCACGATAAAAATCCTCAACAATACATCACTTCCCTCGACGACAGGGCGAACGGAGCGGATCGGCATTGCGCCTGATTGCGACAGCAATGTTGTCGTGGCTTCGGCATCTAGTGTCGCATCATGAAGTTTCAATACGTACTCGGATGGAGCTGTGCGCTTCAATGAAAAGGCCCCGGCGGAGTTTGCATTTACAACGAGAGCATTTTCACCACCGCCAACCTGTTCAATACTTATCCCTGTTACACGAGTTGTCAGTGTCTGTTTTTCTAGCGCCTGTCCTTCAATAGTCGTCTGCGTCATACTAACCGGAACAACCTCGCCTTGGTTTGGAAGAATCTGAGGGACAGGTGCACTCGCAATGGCCATATCGTTCGAGACGCTATCAGAAGCCGAGACTTCATTTGATACTATCGCGACATCACGATCTGAATCCGCCATAGCAAAGGAATCCGCTGAAACTCCAACTGAAGTCGCTGAAGCCACATCAATCACTAAACCCTCTGGCGCAATGCGCACGTCGTGAGAGGTTGAGACTGCGGGGTCAAGGTCAAGAACGATCCGACTATGAACGGGGTGTGCACCAAGGCGAACCTTGGAGATAACCCCAGCATCACTCGTATCAAACACGCGATTCACACGGCTTGGTGCATTGAAGATGTCAACTACGATGCGATCTGGATTGGAATACTCACTAACCTTGTAATCCGTCTCAGTGAAAGTTCCACGTACGAGCACCTGATTCGAATTTGCACCTTCGGTGAGCTCGATCCCTGGCGCTGCGTCGGTCTGCCCAAGCAATACTCTTGATGAAGATGTGGCTTCGGGGCTAACTGCCAATTGTGGTTCGACCGGGATATCAGCGACGGCAACCTCGCTCATTGTTGGCGACGGCATCTCGTTGCCGGCTTCGGCAACATTGAAATCGCCTTCAGAATTTCCACTAACCAAATTACCACCAGTTGGCGCACATGCTGCCGCACCAACCACTAGAGCACCAACTACAATGGCCAAGGCAAGTTCCCGCCGGAAAAACGCGGATGAATTCATGAGATCTCCCAAATTAACGAACAAAAAATTCTAGTACCGGACTATGAGCTGAAATCGCGCGGATTTTCGTCACAGCTAATTTCAATCTAGTCATAGTGTCAATAACAAATCCTCACTTACGCAATGAAGCGGCCTTCATTATGCGAGAATCCTGCCTAAAAATAATTCGCAATTGGCCTCCACCATATCATTAGAATCTACCTACTCCTGCGGCGCTTCTTCTTATCTTCATCAACCTTCGATGCTGTCGCCACCCGCTCAGATTCATCAAGATAACGAAACGTTGTTGCAACAGCCGTCGCGCGCATCGGCATAGCCCCGGTTAGGTAGTCAGCAAGCTCCTTAATTGTGCTGGTATCCTTAAAAAAGGGCTGCCAGGCCGCGATATCCGAAAGGTTCACAACACGGGTCATATGGCCGACTTCATCAAAGAACGTAACCAGCTGGTGGTATGTCCCCTCCGCGTTTATAACTACCGGAACTTCGGCATAAAAATCTTTAGGAATCTCCGGTTTAGGCTGAAACAGTGTTACTTCAAGGCCCGAATCTCGCGCCAATCCAGAGATCGATGACAACAATTCGGGTATCTCACGAGCATTTGGAAGCTCCTTTAGGGCGACTTCAAGCTTCATCTCCAGTTCCTTAACCTCGGCCCGAAATCTGGGCAGATCCTTGGCGATCCTGGTCTCCTGGGCAACCTTATTCTGAAGTGTTTCAACCTTTGTCTGTAAGCCCTCCAGCTCTTCGAGCGCGCTGCTATAATAAAACTGCCAAAATACGCCAAAGATCAGCAGCAATATTCCAATCCAAGCACCGACCTTATGACTTGTCGGACGTTCCAGGAAATTTTCAATTGTGGGATGCATAATTATAAACTCTAAGTCTATTCAGCCTCGGGCTTCTTCTTCGGAGTGGCCTTGGCCTTCTTCTCAGCTGCTTCCTTCTCCTTGGCTTCCGCCTCGAGTTTGGCCTGCGCCTCTTCAACGGCCTTCAGTGCTGTCTTCCCTATATAAGTAATCGCGCACTTGATCGTGAACGAGCGTAATTTTACACCCGCCCCAAATTTATCGCGATCGAATGCATCCCGTTGCTCCTTCGACAAGGTCGTGTAGCCCATTACCTTGTGTGCAAGATCGGAACCGGCGCTCTTAGCCATAGCCGCCCCACGACCAGCACGTGAAGCGTCGGCGCCGCGCGTTCCCGAGGACCCGCTCTTATCCAATACACGAACTAGGTAAACTTGGGTTGAATCTCCAAGCTCGACTGTACGAAAATACTCCGACTTCTCCAGGTTTTTCATGAAATCAACGATTGGAGCATTATCCAATGCCAATCCACTAATCTGTAGAATACCTGCGGCCTCCTTGAACTCCGAGATCCATAGATTGCTGGGAATCGCTACGTTCAGGTCATCAAATACCCGCACTGGACCACGCTTATTCAAACGCAACCGAGCAATCACACTCAGCTTATCATTTAACAAGCGCTTCTTAGACTCGAGCTCCTTGACCTCCTTGGTCACCTCCTCCAACTTTACGAGCTGCGTCTCAAGTGAACCCTTCTTGTCATTCAGCTCAGTTATTGACGATGAGGTTGAATAATAGAGCCAGCCGCACAACGCTAGCATCGCCACAACTGAGGCGCAGTAACCGTAGATCATCCCCAGATCGGAGCTATCGGAAACGATCTCCTCGCCAAGCAGGTTAACCTTAATCATTTACAACCTCCTTGGACTGGCGATCACCAGGAGCTCGCAACGCCAATCCCGCGGCGATCGCCATAAACGGCGCCTGAAGTTCAACCTCAGCTGCTTCAAGGCTGGCTCCGATCTCGACCCCCCGGAACGGATCTAGCGTTGAAACCTCGATTCCGGTGCGCTCCTTTATTAATACCGCCAGGCCAGGGACAAGTGAAGCACCACCACTAAGCATAATCCGGTCGATACCCGCATCAGCTCCCGATGCATTCCAAAAGAAGCTCAATTGGCGATTAAACTCAGTCGCCATCTGGTCGACGATCTGATTGACGACCTCGCCCATCTCGCCTTCAGGGACGGTTTTCATTCTGCGCAGCGCTTCGCCAGCCTTATCAACACTGATTCCCGCGCCCTCGGCAAGCGCCTCTATAAATGATTTTCCGCCACTTGAGATATCGCCTGAAAAGAGCGAATCACCGCCTCGGCATATATTGACCGCAGAATACCTATGCCCAACATCAATCAACGCAACAGTAGATGCTTTAAGCTCTGGATAACGTGTCTCAAAAATATTCTGTAGAGCGAAATACTCAACATCAAGAACCGCTAACGTAATCCCAGCCTCTGCGAACATCTCGCTGAAGCTCTCGACGATTTCGTTCTTCGCGGCTACCAACACAACGTCGAGCTGATCATCAGCACTTTCGCCAATAATGTTATAGTCCAGCTTTACCGCATCAATATTGTGTGGAATCAGATTTCCGGCCTCCATCCGGATATGGCCTTCAATTTCATTGCTGGCGACCCGAGCTATCTTAGCTCGTTTTATGAAGACACTCGGTCCAGGCAACGCCGTTACGACCAGAACCTCGCCTTCGCGTGCATTTTCTGAGATTAAGGCCTGAATCTGCTCTGTAACCAACTCCGGCTTAACAATGACATTGCCCTGAAAGACCTCGCCGTTAAGGGGGGCAGAGCCCATAGCGACCAAAACTGGCTGTTCACCACTTAGGTCGAACTCTACCAGCTTTACGGCCGATGCTCCGATGTCGATGCCGACAAGGTGCGTACGCTTTCTAAAGATACTTCCTAGGCCCATGTGACTCTGAGTAATGAGAATGCGAATGTTATTTGAAACCGACTGCTGTATGATGCCGAGCGAAGGCAAGGCGAACAATAGAAAATTAGTGGTGACCAACTGTGAGTAGTTCAGGCGAGCAAAGCATCGCGACATTGGATGTTCCGGCCTCGATCTTATCGCCGACGAGTGACGAATTATTGATAAACGTTGTTATTCCACCCCTAGAACAACCCTTCACCTATAGCGTTCCTCAACAATTAGTTAGCTCAGCCCAAATTGGCTCATGCGTTGCGGTTCCCTTTCGCAACCGAACTGAGCGGGGATTCATTATAGCCCACCTACCAGAGAGTGCCCGCGCCCAAATTACCTACAAGGTTCGCAGTATTCTCAGCTCCACCCCACCAAAGCCCTGCTTTCTTGCGTCGCAGATCGAGTTCATGCGCTGGATCGCCGATTACTACGGAGATGCTTTATCGTCGGTGATTGACGTTGCAGTGCCCCCCGACGTACCAGCACAAATTATTAAAACTGTGCGCCTAGTCAGTGTCCCCGAACCGCTACCGCGTGCCAGAATTCAGCGCGAACTACTTACGATCCTCAAAGAATCTGACGGTGCAATCGATTGCACTACGTTGAATCGGAGATTAAAGGGCGCGAGTAGTGCAGTCAAAGCGTTAGAGGCGCAAGGAATAGTCACGATCGATTCACGCGAAATTATCGATCAACACATCTCCCAAGAGGCTGCTCCGTTATGGGCAAAGACTGAGGTCGAACTAAACCAGAGCCAACTCGACGCAGTCCAGATGATCTGCTCTGCAGCAGACCAGCGTACCTTCGCGCCGATCCTTCTGCACGGAATCACAGGTAGTGGCAAAACTGAGGTTTATATCGAAGCGATTCAACACGTCATTGCTGCGGGACGAGGCGCATTACTGATCGTTCCCGAGATTGCACTAACACCACAGGTGATCGATCGCTTCCGTGCACGACTCGGATCCGGAATTGCGATTCTACATAGCGGTCTGCACCGCCGCGTGCGCTGGGATTCCTGGCGCGCCCTGCTTGAGGGTCGCAATAGGATCGCAATCGGCGCGCGTTCCGCAGTATTCGCTCCGGTGCCAAATTTAGGATTGCTCATCGTTGATGAGGAACATGATGGCTCCTACAAACAGAACGAGGGACTGCGCTACAACGGGCGCGATCTGGCGTTAGTACGCGGCAAGCTGGAGAAGATCCCAGTTGTACTCGGCTCAGCAACACCATCATTAGAGACGTTTCACAGCGCCAACACAAAACGATTCGCCTACATGTCCTTACCAGCGCGTCACGCCGGCGCCACCCGACCAACAGTTGAAGTGATCGATCTCAACAAGATTAAACCGTGGGAATTGGCTGCTCCGCACGTTTCAATGGCGCTGCGAAATGCTATTACCGACACGATCTCCCGCAACGAACAGGTGTTTGTGCTCTACAATCGGCGCGGCTTTGCAAGCTACCTACAGTGTGAGAAATGTGAGGCTGTAGTGAAATGTCACAACTGCTGCGTTACGATGACCTATCATCAGCGCGGATATTCTTTAATGTGTCACTACTGCGGCGCACAACAAACTCCCTCCGAATTTTGTCCCGAGTGCCTGCGCGACGAGGCCCAACGCAGTCCTACAGTAAAACCAGGCGAGTGCGGCAAGCTTGTTCAGCGCGGAGCGGGAACTGAAAAGATCCTTGATGAACTAGGTGAACTCTTTCCCGGCGCTACGATCGACCGCCTCGACCGTGATTCAGTAACCGACCTGGATACATATCGCGGCATCCTCGATCGTGTGCGTAGCGGCCAGACACAGATCTTGGTCGGTACCCAGATGATCGCCAAGGGCCACGACCTACCCGGCGTAACATTAGTTGGCGTAGCCGACTGCGACGTGGGTCTACACATGCCGGACTTTCGCGCTGGCGAACGCGTGTTTCAGATGCTCACCCAGGTTGCCGGACGCGCCGGTCGCGGCGAGCGCCCCGGTCGAGTTATTTTGCAAACACGCGTTCCGCGCCACGCCAGTTTGCAATTTACAGCGCAGCATAATTTCGAGGGCTGGGCGGAGTGTGAATTAAAGGCCCGCAAACTCCTCAACTACCCCCCTTTTGTGCGCATACTACGGATCGTCGCTAGCAGCGAGTCGCAAGACCTAGCCCACCGCATGATCGAGCAGGTTCGCGATCGAGTAAAGTCTGTGATCGGCACTAACCGCTGGAGCGTCACACTTCTCGGTCCCGTCCCCGCGCCACTCTCACGGCTCAAGGGAGTTTGGCGCTGGCACCTGATCTTAAAATCACCGCAGGCTTCAATTCTGAATGCGCTATTACAGACCGTGCAGAAAGAGATTAAGGCGCATAAGGAGGTGCGCTTGATCTGGGATATGGATCCGCAGGAGTTGATGTAGGGGGGGCCGCTCTATTGTTCTCTTTGTGCGCTCTCTGGACACCCACCCCAACCGCGGGGACTAAATCTTATTATAGTTCTTATAGTTCCAGGGTGTTAACCTAGAAAGCGCAGTAGAATCTGCTACGGTGACCGATCTACATGATCTTCTTAATGTTTTCTAGAAATTGGTACTCACCCTAGCGGTGCTAGGGTTCCGTGCCAATTTCGTCGAAGAACATTAAGAATATCACGCATCTCGGTCACCTCGCTACGATTCTACTGCGCTTTCTAGGGTTAACGGTCCGCCCAAGTAAGAGAGTAACCGTTCACGGGCATATAGCGATTATCAAAAGTCGGTGCCAATAAAATTGGCAAGCCTTTTGAAATTAATCGCTATAGGTTGCTGTTTTGATTCGCTTTCGCGAATCTATAGCGGTTTGCAAAAGCTATTATATCGCTCGCGACTTTTGCGAACCGCTATAGTTGGTCTTCCCTCTGCGTACCGCCGGGTCCTCTGCGGTAAAAACTAAACTTTACAAAATTGCTTAGGGTCCATTTTAACCACGGAGGACGCTGAGGTACGCAGAGGGTCTGAACGGTTACGTAAGAGAACTTGGGCGACTCCTCACTTGCGGACTTGAATTTCATATGATATACTCATACACATATGAAGCGTACCAGCCTGAATATTGAACCCCAATTATTTGCTGAGATCGCCGAAGAGAGCCATGCTCGCGGCGTAACTCAAACTCAGCTTATTAAGCTCATGTTGGTGAATGGACTAAAGGAGCTCCGCGAGAATCGTCAGAAGCCTCGCAAGTTTAGCATTCCTGCATACGGTACCGGAGGCACGGTCGCGGGCGTTGATCTATCCGATCGCCGAGCACTGTTTGATCTCTTAGATAATGAGAATAAGGATCGCTAGTGCGTGCCGTTGATACCAATATCTTGGTTTACGCTCATCGCAAAGACGTTCCACAGAATCCGATCGCAGTTGAGGTACTTAAAAGCTTAATTGATTCATCGAGCGCCTGGTTTATTGCATGGCCGAGTGTCTATGAGTTCCTGCGCCTAGTCACCCATCCAAAGATTTTTGTTGACCCGACACCCCGCAAAACTGCGCTAAAGGTTATCGAATCATTAGTACGCGACGGTGGTGCGCACCTAATTGGGCACGGAGCGGCACATCTGGAAAAACTCCTGGAACTTTCCGAAGAGGTTCATGCCAGTGGCAATCTATGGTTCGATGTTCAGATCGCTGGAGTTCTCGAAGAACACGGGATCAAAGAGATAGTTACAAACGATGGGGATTTTCTGCGATTTAAACGATTTACGGTGATCAATCCGTTCGGATAAGACGATTCAACTGCGGAACTTATATAGCAGTTTGCAAAAGTCGCGCTCAAAAACAGATCGAAGTTCTGGTTTAACTTCTAAGTTAACCTCTACTAAACGCTCGAAACTACTTTTGCCAAACTCTCGAACCAGACGGCTCTTGCCTATCTGCCTCGCGCCTCGAGTCAGAAGAGGCTGACGGCTATAGCGGTTTGCAAAAGTCGCGAGCGATATAATAGCTTTTGCAAACCACTATAGATTCGCTGAAAGCGAATCAAAACAACAACCTATAGCGATTAATTTCAAAAGGCTTGCCAATTTTATTGGCACCGACTTTTGATAATCGCTATAGAAAACGGCAATAGAATCAAGCAGATCGCTCTTCGTAGCAGATTCAACTGCCGATTCTAGGTTGAAGCATGTATGGATAGATTGCTAGGGCGTAAGAATTATTTTTACCACCGAGAGGCTGTGTTGATAGTCAAGTAGCTGATAGCAAATCAGCGAGAATAATTTAGGCATGAAGCCACCACACCCAGCAAGGCAGGAATAGTGAATTCTTCTTATAGTGGGGCTCTGCCCCAAACCCCGCGATTTTGTCCGGCATATAGCAGTGTTCGATTGTTACAGCTCGAGG
>Ga0163148_10001439_pt1 | contig 30854 bp, 25 predicted proteins | sample OliLakLV19MP7P2_FD_148606 | JGI IMG/M metagenome (GOLD analysis project Ga0163148, IMG submission 148606) | Freshwater microbial mat bacterial communities from Lake Vanda, McMurdo Dry Valleys, Antarctica- Oligotrophic Lake LV.19.MP7.P2 | ecosystem: Environmental > Aquatic > Freshwater > Lake >... | reverse complement strand
CGCAGTTATCGGACTATAAAGACAGGCACTAATTAGTGTCTGTCCATTTAGTCCCGTGTCTGTTCTTTAGAGTTCGAGAACAAGGCGTGTTTTGCCCCAAAAATGGGAGTTTACTCGCGTAAATGACGCTTTTTGGGCCGAGCATAACGCAGTTATCGGACTATAAAGACAGGCACTAATTAGTGTCTGTCCATTTAGTCCCGTGTCTGTTCTTTAGAGTTCGAGAACAAGGCGTGTTTTGCCCCAAAAATGGGAGTTTACTCGCGTAAATGACCAGTTTTGGGGCAAAATACAACGCAGTTATCGGACTATAAAGACAGGCACTAATTAAAAAAATTACTTCCTTCCTTGTTCACTCGGCAACACCGGCATCCTAAACACCACCTCCACGCGCCGGTTGCAGCGACGGCCCGCTTCGGTGTCGTTGGGGCACAGGGGCCGCGTAGGGCCGTACCCAAAAACTTTGATTTTGGCCGGGTCGAAGCCGCATTTTTCCACTAAGAACCGCTTGACCGACTTCGCGCGATCGGAGGACAGTTGCTGATTGGCGCTTTCTGCGCCGGTGCCATCTGTGTGGCCGATTAAATCCAGTTCGGCACCCATGCGGGTAGCAATTTTTGCTAAGCGTGTCAGCTCGGGGAAGGATTTATCGGGGTTGTCAAACTGTGGAGTCCCATTTATAAATGTACTGTGTACGAGTTTGAAATGCTGGCGGATGTATTCAAACGACGTCAGGATGAACGTGTCGCGGATGATTTCCCCTTTGGGCATATTGGCTAAAAAATGCCGGGTATCATGCTCCGAATAATAGCCGGGGATTTCCGGAAAAAGCCGGACAACTTCAGCGCTATCCGGACTCGTGTACGTATAAGTGCCTTTGGAAGAAATTGGTTGAGAACGTGCCCGCAGGTTGTAGTCGGTCGTAAATTCCATAAAGCCGCCACCGATCGGGCGCCGGTTCTCGTCAAGCACCAGGCCAGCCATGCGCATGGTATTTTTGGGAAAAAACGCTCCTCTTATCTCAATATCCCAGATGTCCGTATCTTCGGAGCACTTATCGAAGCGGTCAAAGTACCCCTTGCCCGTGTATTCAGAAAAGAAGGTCAAGCCATTGTCGTCGAAGATGGTGTTCAATTGCAATCCCAGGTTCATCGGTTCGCCGGCTGTTGTCCACTCGCCAGCTTTTGTCAGCGTAACGCTGTACATATCTGTTCCGCCTAACCCGCTTTTATTGTTGGAGGTGTAGAACAACAAACGTTCTTCGAGCGCCAGAAAAGGAGCGCCCTCGTCGCTTCCGGGCATGTTGATGTAGCCGCCGACCAGCGCGGGACGACCATATCTGCCATCCGTGCCTGCTTTCGATGCAAAAATGTCTTTTTTCGGTGGTTCAACTATGTTTGTCAGCGTCGTATAATTTTCTTGTAACAGTATCGCACCATTTGGAGAGAGCATGGCCCGGCCATCAGCGCCGGAAGTCACCGGGAGCGAACCGGGCCTCGACCACCGCCGGTTGATGTTGTGGCGGTAAGCTTGCAGCAATTTACCTCCCGACCTGAGTACCATCAAGCGCCCGTCAGCGCTTATGGAAAGTGGAACGATGTCGTCATCCGCAAAAAGCTCCGGCACCGGTGCAGGTTTAGTCCACTTATCGTCTTCCTGTTTGGAGGTCATCACTTGCGCGGTGCCTGTTTCCCTGTTCCGACGCATAAAAAAGACCTCATCGCTTTCTCCCCAGGACACGAGCGCATATTCGTCGTTGTCCGGCGTATTCCAGGCAAACACTGGCTGCGGCAGGGTGATTTTGTCGCCGGCTTGTTCTATAAGCGCGGCGTAGTTGTCAAACCACTGCTGCTTTTCGGTTTGAAAATAAAAATTGGTTGGACACACCTCCTTATCGGGGAAAAGCGGCTTGAACGTATTCAGCGCTTCTTTGGCAAATGCTAATTGCCCTGTTGTAGAAAAATAGTTAGCCGCCCTCAGCGCCAAATCGTATACGGCTCTGTGGTGCGGGTATTTTTTCGCTAAATACGCGACTTTGGAAATCAGTTCCGGTGAGCTGAGGGTTAGGTTGCGGCAAATGATTTGATCTTGTAGATTTACCATCATCCGCACATCTTCGACTTGTGTTTGCTCTTCGGCGTCAAGGTTTCCGGCGTCGTCGGTCGTGTTGGCGAGGCAAAGTATCTGGTTGCAAACATCTACATCCAGAGCAGTATGCGGATTATTTCGGTGAAAAGCCAGCAAAGGGCGCAGCAGGCTAAGGCAAAGTGTATCCCGGGCGCTATCGAACCAGCAATCCTGGGAATTGGGGTTATTGGGATGCTCGATCCTGAAGCGATCCATATCGCAGAAAGAATGGTGAATCATGAAGATATCCCAGATGTTTTCCTGTATGTCCCAGAATTTTGGATAGTTGGCATTCAGGACGGCATCTGCATACCGATCTGAAATGCCCGTTGCGTCTTCATACGTGATTTGCCACGATTTGCGCAAGACAAGAGAGGCGCACGCTCGCCCTTTTTCGGTCAGAATTTGCGCTTCTGACGGCGGCGGCGGGGCGCTGCTGGCCCAGTCCCGGCACTCTTTTTTGTCATAAACGGGCTGCTTCGAGGCAATGAGCTTGTTTACAATAATATCGCGCACGGTATCGCGGGCACCTGCTCCTTTCCAGCAGGGGAAATTGTTGTAAAGGGCGTCAAGTTCGGCAATGGAGCCGGAGTTGCATAGTTGTTCGAGGATGCGGGCCTCTAATTTTTCCGCCGTCCCTCTGATTTGACCTGGCGTCACTTTGTATTTGGCTAATTTGTAGAACTGGCGTCCTCTTAGGTTCTTTACTTCTTCTTCCAGTTCGCAAAACACGTCGTGCATCCGCTTCCACTCCGCCATGTCTTTGGCTTCGTATATGCTGAGCGCTTCATAGTAATACCGGGCACCCGGCTTGTATGTTCGATTTTTTGTGCTTTTTTTAAAGAGTTCTTTTGCAGTCTTAGTTTCACCTTCGATCATCGCACGATAGGCTTTGGGGAAACTACCGCAGCCAGCCAGGAAAAGAACAAAAAAGACAAATAGGAGGGTTTTGCTTTGTGCAAAAGCGGAGAGGTTCAGCTTGGTCATTTGTTGGCGTTTGGTTGTTTACAATGGTCGTATTGCTGTATCGTAGCAAATATAAAATTTTCTGTGTATTTAATTACAACACGCAGTGATAATACTTATCAATTGTAAGTTGTATCATTAAATCTCGCAATCTGTTAGTTGCGAAACGATCGAACCGTCATCGTCTTTGCAACCGATCAGGAAAAAAAGGAAATTATATTATGTCATTGCTTGCTGTTTTATCAACCAATAGCCAGTCTTAAGTCTGAAGCCAGCCTTCTGCAAATTAAAAAAACTTCCTTAACTTTCGCCCGTCTTCCAATCAAAACGATAAGTCCATGCCGCTACCTACCCGCGCCGAAGCGCAAGCCCTGCTCGAACATCATGTGAAAGACGAATACCAGCGCTACCACGCGCACATGGTGGCGACCGCCATGGAAGGTTATGCCCGGCACTTTGGCGAAGACGCGGAACTTTGGTTCCTAACCGGCTACCTGCACGATCTGGATTTTGGGGAGTTTCCGGAGGAGCACCCGGGGCCGTCTTTACAATGGTTCCGCGAATGGGGCTATCCGGAGGATTTTATCCATGCGGTAGAAGCGCATGCCTATGGCTATCACGGCTTTAAAACCCTGCCCCAAACCCGGTTGGCGGCAGCATTACTGGCTTGCGATGAAATCAGCGGCATTTTTTTCGCTTATCAAAAAGTGAATCCGGTTCCTTATCACGAAATGAAGCTGAAATCCATTAAAGACCGTTTAAAGCAAAAAGCTTTTGCGGCTAAAATTGACCGGAGTACGATTTACCTGGGTTGCGAACACCTCGGCGTTTCTGTGGATGAGCATGTGGAAAATTTGATTCGGTTTTTTGAGGGGGTGTGAGACACCGGGTTGGAACCCTGAAAATAGTAGGGACGAGGCCGGAGCTTCGACTTCGCTCAGTTGCCGCCTCAGCGCCAGCGGTCAGCATTGGTCGGTTTTTTAGTACTTAGAGCGAGTGAAAAACTTGCAATGCTCGCTATATCTCTGTCTTTTTGACTACTTAAAGCGAGTAATAAATTCTTTTTATTCGCTTCATCTGCCTATTTCTGACCACTTAAAGCGAGCAATTATGCAAAAAACTGTAATGATCGGCCGGGAAAAAGAAGTTGCTACCCTTCAGGCATTATTAGCTAACGAGAAACCCACTACCGTTTGACAGATGAGTACTCGCTTTTTTACCTGAAATTTATCGAAACCCTGAGGAAAGAAGGAATTGGAGTTTGGAATGCGTTTCAGCAAAAACCAATCTACCTGGCCTGGAGTGGCTATGCATTTGAAAGCATTTGCCTCAAACACCTGCCGGAAATAAAAAAAGCGCCGGGCATTTCGGGCGTCTTCTCTAATTCCTCGGCATTTTACCACAAGGGAGCAGACGGTATGGATGGGTGTCAGATTGACCTATTGATTGACCGGGATGACCGGGTAATTAATCTCTGTAAGATAAAATGGGCATCTTCCGAATTTATCATCACAAAATCTTATGCCGCCGATTTAAGGAAAAAAGTCGCACTGTTCAAACACTATTCAAAAACTAAAAAGCAGGTATTCCTGACTTTCATTAGCACTTACGGTGTTTTACCGAATGAGCATAGTCTTGGAGTAGTGGATAAGGAGTTGCGATTGGATGATTTGTTTGGGTCGAGATGAAACAGGGTTGTTTTCAAATCATTCTTGCTGGTGGTTCGTTGAGTGTTTGGGCGACCGCGAGGGTCGAACCCTACCCCGCGCTCAATTCCCCAACTCCAAAACCACCACCGTATTCCGTTCCACGGGAATCAAAGAAATATCCTTCACCATCTCCTCCGTCACCACATTTTTCGCTTTTGTAAAACCCGCCATGCGTTCCTGGTAGCGAGCGGTTGGTACGGTGACGGGCGTGTTGTTGGCATTCAGGATCACCATGACAGTTTTGTCTGCATCGTAGCGGAAATAAACGTAGATGCTGTTTTCGGGCACGAATTGGGTCAATTTGCCGCGGTGTAGGGCAGGGGTGTTTTTGCGATAATTGGCGAGTTTTTTCACGTAATCAAAAGCCTCTTTTTCCAACGCTGTGCGGCCTTTTGCTTCAAATTTATTGACGGTATCTGCCTTCCAGCCACCGGGAAAATCGAGGCGACCACCTTCGCCGAAGCCACCGCCGGGCACGCCCGTCAGCAACATTTCTGTACCGTAGTAGAGGCTGGGAATGCCACGCTGGGTGAGCAGCAGGGCGAGGTTGCTTTTGTATTTCAGAAAGTCTTGGTTGACATTGCGGTAAATGCGGCCCAAGTCGTGGTTGTCTAAGAATAACACATTGCGGAAAGCGTCTTCATACAAAAAATCCTGCGCCAGCACGTAGTAGAGCCGTGCCGCGCCTTCCGTCCAGCCCTGCTGTCGCCCCACGGCTTCCTGCATGGCATAGTTCATCTGAAAATCCGTGCAACCGGGCAGGAAAGTATTGTCTTCGCGCAGACGGCTGTTTTGCGTAAAATGCGCCTGAATGGCCGTGCCGTGGTCCCAGATTTCGCCAAAAAAGCTCAGGGTTGGGAATTCTTCCTGTAAGCGTCTTCCCCATTCCGCCATGAATTTTTGGTCGGGATAAGCGTAGGTATCAATGCGGAAAGCGTCGAGGCCAGCGTATTCCACCCACCAGATGTTGTTCTGGATGAGGTAGTTGGCCAACTGCGGGTGTTGCTGGTTCAGGTCGGGCATGTGGTGGTCGAACCAGCCGTCGCTCATGCGCGTGCGGTCGCTTTCAGAGGCATACGGATCCATCAGCGCGGGCGCACGATAAGTCGTTTTGGTAAACTCGCTGAACTGGTGTATCCAGGTTTCATCGGGCAGGTCGCGGATGAACCAGTGCTGATCGCCGACCTGATTGTGTACGATGTCTTTGATCAGTTTGATGCCGCGTGCCTGGCAGAGTTCCGCCAATTTGGCGTATTGTTCGTTGGAGCCGAAGCGCTTGTCAATGGCATAGTGATCGGTGAAGGCATAGCCGTGGTAAGATTCGTAAGGTTGGTCGTTTTCGAGCACCGGATTGAGCCAGAGCGCCGTGACGCCTAATTCTTCTAAGTAATCCATGTGTTCCATCACGCCGACGAGGTCGCCGCCGTGGCGGAAATAAATTTTTTGCCGGTTGGTACCCGTCTGCCGCATATCGGCGTAACTGTCGTTACCCGGGTCGCCGTTGGCAAAGCGATCGGGCATAATGAGGTAAATGAGGTCAGAAGCGTCCACGCCGACGATGCGGCCTTCGGCTTTTTTCTTTTCGCGCAATTCGTAGGGGTAGGTCTTTTTCGCGCTGCCTTTTTTACTCAGTTCGATGGAAAATTTGCCGGCTTTTGTGCCCGGACCAATTTCTACTTCCACAAACAGGTAGTTGGGGTTTTGCAACCGGGTTGTTTTCCGCACGCGCACACCGGGGTAGGCAATGGCGACTTCGCTGTCGCGGATGTCCTGGTCGTAAATCAAAATTTCAAGCACCGGGTTTTGCATGCCGATCCACCAATTGGGCGGTTCCACACGAGCCTGATCCACTTTGCCGCCGGTGGCCGGAATGTGCCTGAATTTGGACTCCTCCATGCCCAGCGGCAGTTTTTGCCAGGGGTCGTTGTTGTAGATGGATGGATTGGTTTGGGCGGCGAGTAGGGTGACGGTGCAGGAGAGCAGCGAGAGGAAGTAAAGTTTTGACATGCAAAAAGGGTATTTAGCGGGTGATGGATTACTTGATCAGAACAAGTTGATCAACATATTCAAAGTGTCAATGGCAATATTGGTATCCAGCGCCACTGTCGTCACCATTCTCCTTCAATTTTATCAAACTCGGAAGTAATGATCCGGTGTAGTGATTCAGCTTCCTGATCTTCCATAATACCAGCAAATTTTAATACGGCTTCCAGATTTGTTATATTTGGAGACTCTTTCTTTATATTTTGCACATAATCAAATAATTGATGAAGAGCTTGAGGGTTTTGCATTTCTCGGATATCGCGGATAATTTGCTCTTTTATTGCCATAATAATTGCTATTTTGAGACTCTGGATTGTCTGATTTCTTCAATGAGTTGATCTGCCGTTTGCTCACTTTGGAAAGCACCAAAAAGTTCTTTCATGCTCATGCCTTCCTCTTTCTCAGTTTTTAAAGATTGAGCAAGTTTTGCGAGGAGTTCCAGTTTATGATCCTGGCTCATGTTTTGCAGCAATGCAAGGTAGTTATTCACCAATATGCTGTTCACATTAAGTGCATCCATGATTACTTTTTTAGTACAACGATAGACAAAGATCGAAATCTTTTTGAGATGCGCTTATATTTTCCAGGCTGTGGTTGAGGCATAAAGGCATCGCCAGACTTTTTCTTAGTGTATCGCTCGATGAAGTTTTTTAGCTTTTCAGATCTTAACAATCCAGGCCATTTGGCCAAAATAGCCAATAGAATGAGGGTAGTCACCATAAGGATGATTCGATTTTTAACACCAGATGAACAGCTTGTTCAAATTTTTATGTACAAGCTTTAAATGAATAGATAGCATATAGACAACGGGAAGGCCCATTTCGTTCAATTGGACGATCATGTCGGTCATCCCCAGGGGCGACCACGAGGGTCACCCCTGCCGTCATCCGTCCACCGTTATTCAATCTTCAACGTCTTCACCTCCCCACCTGGCGTCAGCATGATGAATTCCTTCTTGATTTCGGTTTTTACCACCGGTTTCAGGGCGGGCATGGTAAACCGCACCACGAGGTTGTAGGAAAACTGGACACAAGGTTCCAGTACTTCGGGGTTGATGACGATGTCGTAGTCGTTGGCGGGAATGGCGTTGTAGAACCGCGAAATCGGCTTTTCCGCAGTGGTGACGATGGCGCTGCTTTTTTCGATGCTTTCTAAACTTTGCGTGCTAAATGCCTGATAGCTTTCGTAGCGGTTGATGGGGTAGGCCACCCAGGCGTTTTCGGCAGTGATCACGTAGGCCGAATCGAGCTGGATGCCGATGCTCTGGTATTGCTTTTTGAGGTTTTTGAGGTACAGGAATGTCGCTTCGCGCAACTGGGCATAGATGGCCTGCGAGTCGTTCACAAAATAGTCCACTTTCACGATGTCGTAGATTTCCTGTTTGGCAGCAGCCGTGACGATGTTGTCGAGCAGCGCCGCTTTTTTATAGCGGACGTGGACGTTTTTTTGCAGTTCGAAGCCTTTCGGGATTTCGGTGTAGGTCTTTTTGGAAAACAGTTTTTTGGTCATGTCGAATTCGTATTTCGGCAAAAAGTTGACCATGTCTACATGGATGTCTGCTTCCGGAATGCCCAGGGTTTTCAGTTCCGCGATAAAATTCCCGATGCGGGTATTGATCAGGGTATTGGTCTCATCGGCCAATTTGCCAAATTGCACCAGATTAAAAATAGCCACATAGGCGCCCGCGTTTTGGTTCGACAGGGCGTTGATGCCGATTTCAATCGTATTGCCTTCGAGCATCATGGCGCTCTTCGGCACGCCCCGGTACTGGTTGTTTTCCCGAATTTGCTGGTAGGTATTCTGTTGAACGCCGTAATTGCCCATGACTTGTGCGTGCAAGGCGGCAGAAAGTAAGAAGAACCCGGAAAGGAGTAGGATAGATTTTTTCATAGAGATGGTGTTAAGATTAATGTGAGATCAGGTTTTATTTATTCGAATTACGGGGACGATTTCCCGCAAAGGGCGCAAAGGTTTCGCAAAGGCCGCTAAGGTTGGCGTCACACTTTGCGGACTTCGCGTATCCTCTGCGTACTTTGCGGGAAATAGTCCCCGCCAAGGCCGCTAAGGTTGGCGTCACACTTTGCGGGGAACAATTCCCGCTAAGAAACGGCAAAATTCACCAAATTATTCCCTGAATGTTTGCTGTTTTCAAATATTACCTATCTTGGTTCCGGCAATTTAGCCAGAGAAAAACCAGCTTTATACCAGACACATGCAAATCATTGAAAATCCGAAGGTATACGACGTATGCATCATCGGCTCCGGAGCAGGCGGCGGCATGGCGGCCAAAATGATGACCGAAGCTGGCGCCGAAGTCGTCGTGCTCGAAGCCGGGCCTATCTACGATTCGGCGGAAGGCGATATGTTCAAATGGCCCTACCACTCGCCCCGGCGCGGCGCGGGCACCCACAAGCCTTTCGGCGAATTCGACGCCGCGTATGGCGGCTGGAAAATCGAAGGCGAACCCTATACCGTGGCACCCGGCGGACACGGTTGGGACTGGTTTCGCTCGCGCATGCTGGGCGGCCGCACCAACCACTGGGGGCGCATCTCCCTGCGCTTCGGCCCGTTGGATTTTCAGCGCAAAAGCATTGACGGACTGGGCGATAACTGGCCGATCACTTACGAGGACATCAAACCTTATTACGATCGGGTAGATCGCTTAGTTGGCATCTTCGGCACTAACGAAGGGCTGCTCAACGAACCGGACGGTATCTTTATGCCGCCGCCAAAACCCCGGGGCTACGAACTTTTGGTGAAACAAGCCGGCATGAAACTGAACATCCCGGTGGTGCCTTCGCGCCTGTCCATCCTGACCCAACCCCTCAACGGGCGCGCCGCCTGCCACTATTGCGCGCAATGCGGGCGCGGTTGCAGCACCCATTCCAATTTTTCTTCGCCTTCGGTGCTGTTCCCGCCGGCAAAAGCCACGGGCCGACTGACCATGGTGCTCAACGCCATGGCCCGCGAAGTGCTCACCAACGCGGAAGGCAAAGCGACCGGCGTTTCCTACGTCAGCAAAGAAGACGGGCAGGAATACCGCATCAAGGCCAAATCGGTCATCCTCGCTGCCGGTGCCTGCGAATCGGCGCGCCTAATGCTGAACTCAAAATCGAGCAAATACCCCGACGGCATCGGTAACTCCAGCGGTGTGGTGGGCCAATACCTGATGGACTCAACCGGTGCCAGCCTCGCGGGCTTCATCCCCAAATTGGTGGATTATATGCCCCACAACGAAGACGGCACCGGCGGGATGCACCTCTACACGCCCTGGTGGCTCAACAAAGCCAAACTCAACTTCCCCCGCGGCTACCACATCGAAGTCTGGGGCGGACGCGGCATGCCGAGCTACGGATTCGGCGGCGAAATCCACAAAATCAACGCCTGGCTCGGCGATATTGACGGCGTGGTTCGCGCCAAAGGCGGCGGCGGATACGGCAGCCAGCTCAAAGAGGACTACCGGCGACTTTACGGCTCGGTGGTCGGTTTTTCCGGTCGCGGAGAAGCCATCGCGTTCAAGCACAACAAGTGCGAAATTGATCCGACGGTGGTGGATCAATGGGGCATCCCCGTGCTGCGCTTCAGCTACGAATGGAGCGAACACGAAGTGCGGCAGGCCAAACACATGATGGATACGTTTTCTGAACTCATCCACACGATGGGCGGCAAGGTGATCGGCCCGGTAGCTGACCGATCCACCAATTTCGGTCTCGCCAAACCCGGCCAGATCATCCACGAAGTGGGCGTGGCGCGCATGGGTGCCGACCCACGCAATTCGGTGCTGAACAGTTATTGCCAGTCGCACGATGTGGACAATCTTTTTGTAGTAGATGGCGCGTCATTTGTGTCCATGCCCGACAAAAATCCGACGTGGACGATCCTGGCGCTGTCCATGCGCGCTTCGGAGTATTTGGCGGAAAAATTGAAGAATAAGGAGATTTAAAAAACCTGGATTATGAAAAAGATCAGCAGACGAGATACTTTGTTTTACATCACTTTAGCGAGTGTGGCCGCAAGTTTACCTGCCGGTTGCAAAACGGACAACAAAGCCGAAACGCCTGAAGGCCACGAAGGCATGCACGACAACTCCGATGGCTTTAAAGGGCTTTCGGAAGAAGACAAGTTGTTGTTGAAGGAAAAATTCTTCACCGATCCCGAGCGCGAAACGGTTCGGGTATTGGCCAACCGCATCATCCCCGCCGACGACCAATCCGGCAATGCAGAAGAAGCGGGTTGCGTGCAATTCATCGAATTTATGATGCTCGATTTCCCGGAGGAATACGAAGTGCAAACCAAAATGCGCGGCGGCCTCGCCTGGCTGAACGCCGAATGCCTGAAACGCTTCAATGCAGATTTTGCCACCTGCACCGAAACCCAGCAAAACAACCTGTTGGAAGACATCGCCTACCCCGATACGGCAAAGCCCGAAATGAGCCACGGCGTCGAGTTCTTCAACCTGTTCCGCGATTTTACGGCCTCCGGTTTCTGGAGCAGCAAACTGGGTATTGAAGATTTGCAGTATATGGGGAATTTGCCGAATGCGTGGGACGGGCCGCCGCAGGCGTGGGTGGAACGGCTTGGGGTGGGGGATTTGATTTGAGGAGGTGAGGATTTGAGCGCGGGCAGAGCCGGTAGGGTGCGACCCTTGCGGTCGCCCAAACAACGGTGGTACGGCGGACACCGGCGGCATAAGTGTTACGAGCCGGTAGGGTGCGACCCTCGCGGTCGCCCAAACACTTGACGAGCCACCAACAAGAATGATTTGAAAATTTGAAAATTTGAAGATTGGGTTGGGGAAAGGGAAGAAATTGGCAAGTTGGCGAGGGGTGTACCACTCATCAAATTATTTGCTTCAAACACCCCATTCCACTATCTTTGTACAATACCGGTTCGACAAAGACGCCGCAGATTCAAAACATTTTGACCGGTTGAGGATTAATATTGCCATTTAGGGGCGCTGAATTAATAAGTGTTGCTTTCCCCGCTGGCCAAAAGTCTTCCATAACCCGCGATCTGCTCAGGACGGTCTGTGACCCGACCCCGCGCCGTCTGCAATTGTAAAAAGTAATCTTAAAAACCTGCTTAAGGGTTGCTGAAATAATAATTGTCCACTTTTTCAGGAGGTCTTTAGAGCCTAACCTGCGTTGGAGAACCGCCTCCCTTAGCTATGGCTAAGGCCGCCCCGACCAAGGTCGGGATCCGCCTTGATTAGCCCCAAAATGCCTTACCTGGCAAAAGCGACACTTGTTAATTCAGCGTCCCTTAGAGCATGTCAGAACCTGCCCAATTCAATCACACAGAATCCAGAATCGTAAATCTTGTTCTTAGAAACAGGCCGTACTTGCTAAAATCCCACAGATTGCGTATTTTTAGGGTAATTTCTATGTTTCATCTGAATCCTTTTAAGACTCAAAAAGCGTATGAGCATTCAAATCAATCTTCCTGATGGTCTGAAAATCAGTCACTTTGAACTAAACATGCTGTTAGTAACTAAACTTTTCGATGAAGGGTTGATCTCATCGGGATAAGGAGCGGCTATGGTTGGCCTATCTAAGCAAGCGTTCATTGAGATGTTGGGCAAATACGAAGTCTCTGTTTTTCAATACGACATCAATGAAATAGAAGACGACATCGCCAATGCCTAATGAACTTGTCATATCAGATACCAGCCCGTTAATTGCGTTGGTTGATATTGGGGAATTGGAATTGTTGCAGAAACTTTATAAGAAGGTCTGCATTACCGATATTGTGAGGCGTGAAATTCACCCCGAGCTGCCAACTTGGATAGAAGTTTCCACGCAATATGATCAAAAGCAGTTTCATGTCCTCAAATTGGAGTTAGATCCAGGAGAAGCAAGTGCGATTGCATTTGCGCTTGAAAATCCCGATAGCAGGATCATAATGGATGAGAATAAGGGGCGATCTGTTGCCAAGAGGCTTGGGTTAAAAGTTACAGGTATCGTCGGAATCATTATTAAAGCCAAAGATATTTGGTCTGATCAAATCAGGCAAGGAGATTTTAGCCAAATTAGAAGAACACGGATTTTGGCTTTCTGAACAGTTGAAAACCCAGGTAATTGCAAGCTTGAAGGAATAGCCATGCTGCACCTGCTGGCTTAAGTATTCCAAATCCCTATCAAAACAAGGAATGCGAAGACCCCAAAGCTGGGGTACCGCATGGCGGGATGAGGGTTTTGAGCCGAGCATAACGTAGCTATCGGACTCTAAAGACAGACCCTACTTATCCTCCACCCACACCGTCAACCCAGCCGCCACGCCCTCAATTATCAACGCATGCACCGCCTGCCCGTCAAAAAATAGACGGCACTGCATTCCCAATCACAAGGGCGGATGTTTGCCAAATTTTGTCAAAACAAGCCTCAGATTCACAAGTGTTGGCCTGTTCAATTGAAGTTTCTCAACCGTTGCCCTTCCTGTTGGTGTTAACCCGGTAATATGCGAGAAGTCAACACTCCACTGAAAATGCCGTTCCCACGCATCTGTACGGGGATTGTACAAGGAACAAAGTTTTCAGCCTGCTCCGGTTAAGAGCATTCTACGCATTTCATTGAAAAATCAACACCGATGGTTGAAAAGCTGATGCCGGGTAGCCAATGCCCGTTATCTTTGAATTAAACTTTGGCACTTTCCGAAGGTCACAGTATTTCATGCACAAAAGAATACCCAATGCACTGGCGATTGTTGACTGTGTTTTTATGGATGGGCTTCACTGCCGTCGCTGCTCCTTCCGACAGCATCACCGTTTACCTTTTCCTGCGCGAAGATTGTGTTATTTGCCAGCAATATACGCCGCAATTGGAGCGATTGGCCGCTGAATGCGGGGGCAAAGGCGTCCATTTCTTCGGCGTTTTTCCAAACGCCTCTTCTTCCCCGGAACTCATAGCTGAATTTGCGGAAAAATACGGGCTGACCTTCCCTTTGGAAACGGATCCGGATCAAACATTGACCCACCGGTTTGGTGTCACCATTACCCCGGAAGTGGTGGTTTACGACCACCGGCTTGGGCAGGTTTTATATACCGGCCGGATAGATGACCGTTATGTAAAAGTCGGCAAACGCAGGCGCCATGTGCAAACTTCAGAACTGGAAGACGCCCTGAAAGCCATCCGATCCGGACAGCCCGTCGCAATCCGGGAAGCGCCGGCGACCGGGTGCCTCATCACGTTATTGGAATAGTGGGCTGGCTATGGGGATGTAAAAAGATTGAAGGCAAACAGAACGAACAGCTTACAACACTCAACGCTCAACGTATAAATAAACTGATTATGAAAAAAATCCTGCTACTCCTGATTTGCTTTGCAATCTTCCTGAATTTACCTGCGCAAACCGTCAATTTCAGCGAACACATCGCGCCCATTGTCTACAAGCACTGCACCGGTTGCCACCGACCGGGCGAAGTGGGGCCGATGCCCCTCACCAATTACCAGCAAATATCGGCCTGGGGCACGATGATCAAATACGTGACCGGCATCCGCTACATGCCGCCTTGGAAAGCCGACCCGGAATACCAGCACTACCTGCGGGAAAACATCCTGACCGCGGAAGAAATTCAGCAAATTGCCGATTGGGTGGACGGCGGCAAACCACAAGGGGATCCGACCTTAGAGCCGTCGCTGCCAGTTTTCCCGGAAGGCTCGCAAATCGGGACACCCGACCTGGTTTTGTCATTTGCGGAAACGCATATCCACCCCGGCAACGGCATTGACGAATACCGCTATTTTGTGCTGCCCACCGGCCTGACCGAGCACCGCGATCTGCTTGCGGTAGAAATTCGCCCCGGCAACCGCCGAACCGTACACCATACGCTGATTTGGACGGATACAACCGGTGCCGCTGCCGCGAAAGACGCAGCAACGCCGGAATACGGCTATGTCGCAGAAAGTGGCGGCAGTATCGGGGGCAATCAGGAAACCTTTCAGGATCAATTACCCGGCTATGTGCCCGGCCAGCGCCCGCCGGTGATGACGAATGGGATGGCGATGCGCCTGCCTGCTAATTCCGATTTGCTGCTACAAATGCACTACGCGCCTACCCCGGTAGATGAGCCTGACAGCACAACGGTCTTGCTCTTTTTTGCCGATGAGCCGGCCATGCGTTATGTGAAAAACAAAATTATGCTCCCGTTTTTTGGCACGCTGACCAATGGCCCTTTTTGGATTCCTGCCAACCAGACGCGCGAGTTTCACGGAACCTGGACGGTACCCGAAGACATCAGCATCATTGGCATTTCGCCGCACATGCATTTGCTGGGTACACATTGGCGGGTTTATGCCGAAACGCCTTCCGGCGAAACAGTCAACCTCATTCGCATCAATGATTGGGATTTCAACTGGCAGGGTTCTTACAGTTTTCAACGGCCTCAAATCTTGCCGGCAGGATCGGTCATCCACGCTTACGCCGGTTATGACAATACGGTGAACAATCCGGTGAACCCGAACAGCCCGCCGCAGTTTATCTCCTGGGGCGAAGGCACTTCTGATGAGATGTACTACCTGCCCATCAGCTACGTTAGCTATCAGCCTGGCGATGAAGACCTGGAGTTGGATGATATGCTGGTGAATACGGAAAATGATCCTTCTTTTTATTTTCTGCGTAACCGGTTGTATCCCGTAGCGCCCAACCCCACCCGTGACAACCTAAAGGCAGGGTTCTCCCTGGGGCAACCCATGCGCACCGTCTTAGAGCTGTACAACATGCAGGGGCAACCCGTGAAACGATTAGCTGACGGCTGGTTTCTTTCCGGCCAGCATACGGTGGAGGTCAATGTGCAGGATCTTGCGCCCGGCTTGTATTGCCTGCGCCTGATTGCGGGCAAAGAGCAGCATTTGCAAAAATTTGTGGTGGTAGATTAGGGTCTGTTTTTAGAGTCCGATAGCTGCGTTATACTCAGCTCGAATAAGGCGCTAAGTTGTCCACATGAGCAGGTGTCACGGAGTAAAGGGAGTCTCGCGGATGGCTTAACTCCGTGAGACTCCCTTTACTCCGCGAGACTCCGTGACATACAAGGAAGCCCGCAGAGGCTGACCTCAGACGCTTCGCTCATATATCGGGCTTTTGCGTGCCCATGCTATCAAACTCTAAAGCCCAGACACGCTCCTAAGGGGCGTGTCGTAAATAAGTTACGTGAATTGGGCGAGGGAATTTTTTCATCAGGCAAGACGCGAGAAGGGAGCATAGCCTAAGCTACGCGACCGACGATCAACGCAGCCTGATGGAAAAAGCCACCGCGCAAACCGGTAAGTTATTTACGACACGCTCCTAAATAGACAGACACTAATTCAGGATGGCTCATGTTTTTTTATTCAAATTGGCTCGGTCAGTGAGGGTGTCACTTCGAAGTGACGCCCTCACTTGCCCAAAAAATTAAAAATATACCCACGGTATTATTTTTCTATATCTCCCTGATTTCCTAAATTGCTGCGCTTATTTACGCCACGTTCCTTATCTGCCACTTGCCTCCCCTGTGCAACATGCACTGAAGTGAAAGAAGATGCCCTATTGCTATTCTTCACCGAAAATAATTTATTGTTATGAAAAGCACCATTTACACCCTTCGGGCGACTTTGAGTTTCGCACTGACCATTTTTTGCTTGTTTGCGATGCAAGCACAGATTTTTGTAGTCAACGGCGACGCTTCGTCCCTTGGAAACGAATGTTTCCAGATCACCCCTGCGCAGAACAACCAGGCCGGTTCGGTTTGGTCGCAAAACAAAATCAGTTTGGCCAACGACTTTGAATTCCGGGCCGACCTAAACTTTGGCAACAAAGACAGCAATGGCGCGGATGGGATAGCCTTTGTGTTTCAACCGGTTTGCACCGGCCTGGGCAGTCTCGGTGGCGGCATCGGCTACCAGGGCATTGCGCCTTCGCTGGCTGTTGAATACGATACTTATCAAAACTCAGTAGAAAATAACGATCCAATTCAGGATCACATCGCCTTACAGCGAAACGGCGTACTTTTCCACGCTGCGCCCAGCATGCTCGCCGGGGTGTCGCTGCTGCCCAATATCGAAAACGGCGCCAACCACAGCACCGTCATTAGTTGGGATGCCGGCGCGCAAGTCCTGAGCGTGTTATTTGACGGAGTGCTCCAGTTTTCCTACAATGGCGATATTGTAGCGGATATTTTTGGCGGCAACCCGGAGGTCTTCTGGGGTTTTACGGCTGCAACCGGCGCCCTCAACAACGACCAGCGCGTGTGCATCACCGATGTGGTGTCAACCGAACTGACCCAATACGTGGTCACCGATGCTTCCTGTGTGGAAAATGCTGATGGAGCGATTGATTTTACGGCAAGCCCGGGCGTAACCTTTGCCTGGAGCAATGGCGAAACCACGGAAGACATTAGCAACCTGCTTCCCGGAATCTATACTTTGTCCGTCACCGATGCGAACGGCTGCGCCAGTACCTATCTGATTGAAGTGGGCGTGGCGCTGGATCTCGTTCAGCCTGCAATTGTCTGCCCTTCGGGCGCTTCGGTTTCCTGTGGCGACGACTTCAGCCCGGTAAGTCTGGGTATGGCTACGGGTACTGACAACTGTCTGGGAACGCTGGTTACCTTCAGCGACAGCGAAACCCCGGCGAGCTGCGCCAATGGAGCCATCGTGCGCACCTGGACCGCAACCGACCTGGCTGGCAATACAGCAACCTGCTTACAAAACATTGCCGTTATCGGAGATGATATCGCGCCGGTTTGCCTCAACTGCCCCGGCGACGTAACCGTTTCCTGCGACAACATTCCGGATTTGCCTATCCTTGAAGTGACCGATAATTGCGATTCAGCGCCTGCCATCAGCCTCATCAGCACGACTTCGCAGACCGGCGATGGCTCCTGCGGCGATTATTCCTATACCATTTCACGGGTGGTTACCGTGACCGACCAGTGCGGCAATGCGCAAAGCTATCCGCAAACGGTTACGGTGGTAGACGAAATAGCGCCCGTGCTCACTTGCCCTGCCGATACTACGATTTCCTGCGATGAACTTGACCTTCCCGGCGCCACGGGGACGGCTACTGCTTTAGACAACTGCGACCCTGCGCCCGCAGTGACGTGGGAAGACAACGTGGTCTCCGGCGATTGCGATTGGGAATGCCTCATTGAGCGCACCTGGAAAGTCGTGGATGCTTGCGGCAATGTCAGCGTTTGTGTTCAAAACATTACAAGCACTTCCGTATTTCTGCTGGAAGAAGCACTTTCCGTAGATACCGATGGCGATGGCTTACCGAACCCGCTGGTACTTGGCGTTTCGCGCAATAAGCTCACTCTCAAGCCGGGAGCAGGCGCTTGCATCATCGAATGGATGCCTTCGATGGGTGATTCTTCCACCTCGTTGCGCACGGCACAACTTGTGATTGATGGTGCCGATTGTTCGATTGCGCCCAACCTGATTAATGCCGATGGTAAATCCCGCAACCCATTGCTGGAAGCGGGTCTGAAACTGAGTGTCAAAGTGCGCCTCGATCCGGCTTATGGCAATAGGTTGTTGTCTCAGTTGGAGGAATGCATTTTTCACCCCATCGTTTATCAATACATGCCACCGAATCCGGACGTGAACGACCTGCTTCGGTTGGCCAACCTGGGGCTGGGCAACATCATCGGCCCGCCACACCTGAATCATTTGCTGAATGCCCTGCGCTGCATCAATGGTACGTACGATATTTGCGACCCGGCGGAAATGGATATGTCCTTTGCGGCACCGGGCGGCCAACTGCCTTCAACACTGGTTGATGTACATAAACCGATGTGGACGGTATTTCCGAATCCAGCTTCCGGCAACGTTTTTGCAGACCTGAGCCAATGGGCAGACCAATCTGTCGAACTCGAATTGGTGAATGCCAGTGGGCAGGTCATGCAGGTAATGCACACGATAGCGCCGGATGCGCCGCTTCGCATAGAGGTGGCCGGTTATCCTGCCGGTCTTTATTTCCTGCGGGTGAAAACAGGCAGTGGGGTAGGGGAGACGGTGCGATTTGTGATTGGGGGTAGATAAGCCTTGCTGAGTTACTCCGTGAAACTCCGTATTATTTATTTTGTGGAGTTTCACGGAGTTCGATTAGTCTATTTTGATGATTTTCCCACTTACCTTAAAATCTTCTCTTTCGATGAAGAAAAAGTAGGTTCCGCTGCACAGCTTCGAGATGTCCAAATTGCTTAATGGCTGTGTGATTTCGGTTGAGAAAACTTGTCTGCCCAACAAGTCATAGAGTCGCAATCCGTATTCTTTGCCTTGCATTTCTGGAAAGTTAATCCAAATTTCCCCATGCGTTGGGTTAGGGTAAATGGCAATTGAATTCACAGCAATCAAGGACTCGACGTTATTCGTGGAGGGTTCACAATCCTCATTTGACATACAATAATGAGGGATATTGGGTATGGTTGCAAAATTATAAGAAGGCAGATTAACACCACGTTGAACCAACTCGCAGGACAATCCCATACTGTCCGGTTTTTCAATGACGTGCAAGTTCAGCGTACTGCTGGTACTGGAAATATAAATTTTTCCATCCGGTGCCAGCGCAGCAAGATAAAATATGGTGGCATAAGGGTTGTAAGTTCCATCCCACTCCGCTACCTGTATTTTGCTGGCTTCGATATTGGGAGCCTCCAGGTCAAACTGATACACCTTTTTTCGGGCGCATACATACAGGAATCTGGAATTAGGGGATACGGCAACTCCTGCAATATAATTGATCGTATCATTAGGAAACATAATCTGTATGGGGTTAGACAGATCGCCCGTGGCATTGTCAAAATCAAAGATATTCAAGCCGTTCCAGGAATTAAAGCGGATGTATTTTTTTAGATCGGGAGAAAAAACGGCTTGTGCCCCTGAATCGTCATCGCTCCACACATGCCCCTCGCATTTGAGTATAGGGGGTTGCACGCCCATTTGGGGTGCATATAGTGATAACAGTGCTTGCCGGATTGGGAAAAACCGAAATTTTATCTGAATGATTCAAGCGCAGGTTATTGGCCTTTATGTCTTCGGTAAGTTGAGCTTATTCGGGTAATATATCCGTGTTCTGAACCGCATATTGAGTATTCTGCCCATTATAGTCAGGAAGCAGCCCCAATGCTGCGTATACCGCCGGGCCGCCCGTTTTCGGGTCTTGTTGGGCAATGGCCTCCCAGTATCGTTACTTGACTCTCCGTGTACTTGTAGTGCCATCCAAGTCTACTCCAAAGCGAATACTACTGATTGTTATATTGGCGTTCACCCCAAATTCATGAATGTAAATACCAATTCGCCGTTCAGGGGAAGGTGTATTCGACATGGTGAATCGTGTGTTTTTGATCTCTACTAATTTCGCCAAACCTATGCGTATCCCATAAAATTCACCGTGATCGAACTGGGAGTTTGAGAGAGTGAGAGAGCCTTCCGCCATCAATATGCCTATCCTTTTTATTCTTTCCATACGAAAGTAACTTGCACCTACGTGGCTGAAACTGCCTTCGGATATAATTCCATGCCTCAGATCGGTAAACCAGTTCATACCATTTACATTAGCCTGAAATGCATATAGATACGCGTTTTTTAGTTTCACACCAGCTTCCGTAATCTCGTCAATCGTTCCATTCAAGGGAGCCTTGCAAGTAAAGCGATTGGCAGTGAAATTCAACACCCTCGGGCCGAGAGCAAAGACACTTGGAAATGGCGTTTCCAACTCAATCCCCACCCTGTTTCGGTTAAAAGTAGTTTTTTGGATATAAAGAGCGGCAAGCACATTCGCAAAAATGGCTTTTTCTGCATCTCCAATTATAGAATTGTTTGAGGTGACAATCACTGAAAGGAAACCAAGCGTAATCCCCTTCCACAAGCTATTGCAGGCGAACAGTTTGGAATTGTTTATACTAAGCGAACTCCCGCCTGAGTATCCGTTACGGCTTCCGGCAACAGCAATCGTAACCCCAAGGTTGATTTTGACCGTCACATCTAAAAAGGTAAAATTGGCGTCCACTTCAAAGTCTCCCACAATGCAAACATTTCCACTGATGGATGTGCCAAGCAGGGAAGACTTTGGAAACTGAGTGCCCGCACCAATTTGCATTTGGCAGTTAAAATTGGGATTCAGTTCACAAAGGGTTTGCTCAGGCAGGCCAGTGAAAGTAGCTCCGTAGTTTTCGGGACATTCGTAATAAGCGCTCTGTTGAGCTAAGACGGGCAGTGATGCTGTTGAGGGAAGCAGGAATACAAAAAAGCATTTTGTCAAGTAAAGAGCGCCGGTAATCCATCTCCCCGCAGGGGGGGGCAAAGATAAATTTTTTCATAAGCATATTTATTTAAGGTTAAAAAACCAGGTTACTGGCTCTGGATCTACATAAACCAAGCTTGCGAATAAATGCATACCTTTTCATCAAAAGCCAAGGCATGACTTTCCCAACTTATTTTTGTATTTGTTCTTAAATAGTGTTTCCGGAATGATTTATCCGGCCATAAAATATAGAAATGCAAGATCCGGTATTTCCCGGATTGGGTAGTTATGAAAAGCCGCAATAATAACTTCCCGATTTGGGCGGTGGCTTTTCCCAACGAACTTCGTTGCTTCCGTCGGTCATGTAGCTTTGGCTACGCTCCCTTCTCGCGCCTTGTCCGTTGGAAAAATCCTCACGCCGAAAACGCGAACTTATTATTGCGATGTTCCTATTACACCGTAAACTAAGTTTGTTGAGATTTTGGGTAAAAGATTTTTGTGTCGGGCAAGTCCATTTTTAAGTTCGATGCCTATGAATCGGGCGAAAAAATGGAGGAAGCATGGCGCAAAAAGATTCACCCAAAAGCCAATGAAACTTATTTTACAGTGTACTATGTACAAATATGCAGGAAAATGTGGGCAAAAACAACTTGTAGCCCAACTTTAACACATAAAAAATACCAGAATCGGGAAGGTCATACTGTTCTGTAATCAAGTTATCTTATTTTTGACACCCGTTCTTGCGGGATTATTTCATTATTCACTCGTCACAACATCCAATCATGAAAAAACATCTTGTATTGTGCTTATTGCTGAGCCTGACCGCTTTCGGGTTGTCCGCTCAGATCGAAACGCCGGCGGCCAGCCCTGTTGCGATGGCTTCCCAACGCGTCGGCCTTACCAAAGTTACGGTTGAATACAGTCGTCCGTCTGTGAAAGGGCGGAAAATATTTGGCGACCTGGTGCCTTTCGACAAAGTTTGGCGCACAGGAGCCAATAAAATCACGACGATTAAATTTGACAACGACGTCATGATCAATGGAAAAAAAATTCCTGCGGGCAGCTATGGCTGGTACACCATTCCCGGAAAAGCGGAATGGACAATCATCCTGAATTCCGACGACCAGCAGTGGGGCGCTTATGCTTATGATGAAAAGAAAGACGTGGCCCGCTTCAAAGTAGCGCCCTATAAAACTGCCAAAGCGGAAAATTTGGCGATTTCGCTGGAACAAACCTCGCCTACTAATTTAAATGTGATCCTTGCCTGGGATAAAACGGCTGTGAAGTTTGCCGTTTCGCACGACGCGCACGACCAGATTATGGCGGAAATCAAGGAGAAAACGGCAAAAGCCGACGCCACAACAGACAGCTACTTTGCCGCTGCCGACTATTATTACGAAAAAAATATAGACTTAAACCAAGCGGTGGAATGGGCGGACAAAGTGGTAGCAAGTGACAAGCAATACTGGACGTATCAACTCCGCGCCCGCATCTTGGCAAAAATGGGCAATTGTGAAAAAGCAGTCGCCGACGCGAAGATTTCTTTGGAGATGGCCAAAAAGGAAGGCGACGATTCGTATGTCAAAAAGAATGAAGCTATTTTGAAGCAGTGTGGGGTGAAATAGCCATTCAGCCATTCCTGTAAAAAGAAAGGCGCGTAACAACTCCAATTGCTACGCGCCTTTTTTTTTACTGCGATTTATTGCAGTTTGAAATTATACGTAATCGTCCCGCACTGTTTATCGGGACCACCAGCGGAGAATTTCCATTTTTTGGCGTTGGATTCCGCTACGCTAACCAACTGGCTATCGGTGGTGGAAGAACCTCTCTGGGTATATTTTGCGCTGGTGACGTTGCCGGCTCCATCCACACAAACTTCCAACACAACGGAACCTTGTTTTTGAGAATTATCCGTCACCTTGGGAGAAGCCAATACGCCACGACCACCTAAGCCACCACCAACTTTGCCGGATCCGGTGCTGATGCCTTTCAGGTTATCCGCATTCGGATCGCCGTCGGGGTCACCCTGATTGCCTGGTTTTCCGGTATTGCCTTTACCTTTGCCATCGCCGAAAAGACCCCCAATCTGGTCTTTTGTTTTTTGAGCATCGGCTTTGCGCTTAGCATCGGCGTCAGCTTCCGCTTTCTTTTTCGCATCGGCTTCCGTTTTTTTGCGGGCTTCTTCTCGTTCTATGCGTTCATTTTCCTCCTGCGCCTTTTTCTCCTGTTCCTTTTTGCGCTTTAGCGCAATCGCTTCAGGGTCTTCCGTCTTGATGACTTCTTTTTCTTTGACCGGTTCAGGTTTGGTTTTTTCCTTTGGCGTTTCCGGTTGTGGTTCCGGTTCTACCTCTTCTTCCGGTTGCGTTTCTTCCTCTTCTTCCGAAGTTTCGGCAGGCGCTGCGTTGTCATCGCCCTGGCCTACGTCGGGTAGGCCGAGGTTGACCAGAATACCTTCCTGTCCGGGAGGCGGGATCTGATACGACAGCAATGGCAGCAGGGCCAATATAATCAGAACGAGATGGAAAAGGAAAGTGGTTACCAAGCTACGTTCCTTATCTTTTTGTTGCTTTTGATGGCTGATGAATTCGTCCATATCGTTGAAAATTGTGTGTTTACCACCTTTTAACGCAGCACTGCCCAAAAGGTAATGCCAGCATTAACCGGTTTAGTATTTTTTTAACGCAAAAGACACTAATCTTTAGAATCGGTTACCAGAATGCCGTTGATGTTGTTGCGCATGGCAACGTCCATTACTGCGACTACATGTTCGGTGGGCGTTCCTGATTCCGGTGAAATCGTAATGTCGAGTTTACCGCCTTTTCGACCTGATTTGCGGCGCAGTTCTGCTTCCAGTGCGCCGATTTCTATGCGCTTGCCGTTCAGGTAAAACCGACCGCTTTGATCAATTTTTACATCGTCAATATTGGACGGCGTAACCACTTTCGTACGTGAAGATCCCGGCAACTTCAGGTTGAGCGCATTGGGTGCAACGACAGTGGACGTCAACATGAAAAAAATGAGCAACAGGAAAATGATGTCCGTCAGTGCGGACATATTGAACTGTGAAGATGCTTTGCTGCGCTTTTTAAGACCCATTGCTAATGCTATTTAGTGTCCGTCCATTTAGTCGGTGTCTGTTCTTTAGAGTTCGAGAGCAAGGCATGTTTGATCCCAAAAACGGGAGTTTACTCGCGTAAATGACCGATTTTGGGATCAAACATAACGCAGCTATCGGACTATAAAGACAGGCACTATTTAGTGTCCGTCTATTTTAACCAATTCAACTATTATTAGGCTGTGTCGCGATGATGGCGCGGATTTTAAGCTTGGCGCCAATTTTCATGATGCGAACCACTTCATCAAAAGGCGTGCCCACTTCTGCCACGATCGTGATCACCTGCTCCTCCGGATTGGTGTACTTCCCCTTCATTTTGCGAACCTCCTGACTCAATAAACCCTCTATTGCAGACTTGGTCGTTTCTACATTGTTCAGCGTAATACGGCCATTGGCTTCCAGCGATACGACAACTTTTGTAGCGGCTACCGTCTGAGAATCTGCTTTGGGCAGCTCGAAGGGTTGCACCTGGACCAAATTAGAGGTGAGCATGAAAAAAATCAGCAACAGAAAGATAATGTCAGTCAAAGACGACATGTTAAATTCTGATAAGCTTTTGGTTCTTTTTTTTAAACCCATGTGGATTAAGGTTAAAAGCTAAAGTTGAAAGGTTAAAGGGGCATAATAAGGTTGTGAAGGTTAAAGGCTAAAGTTGAAAGGTTAGGAGGATACTATCATCAGCCTACCCTCTACTTTCTACCCCCTTACCCCGCCGGCTCCTGAAGCAAGTCCATGAACTCCATGGTCGAGCGCTCCATTTTAAATACAACTTTTTCCATGTTGGCAACCAGCAGGTTATACCCCGCCAAGGCAAAAATGCCCACGAACAAACCGAAAGCTGTGGTGATCAATGCCTGATAGATACCGCCTGCCAAAACAGAGGGCGTAACGCTCTGTTCCGTAGCCATCTTGAAAAAGGCCTGGATCATACCCGTTACCGTTCCCAAAAAGCCAATCATCGGCGCGGCGCCGGAGATACTGGCCAAAGTAGACAGGTTTTTTTCTAATTTGAATACCTCAAGATTACCCACGTTTTCGATGGCGGCGTCAATGTCGCGCAAGGGTTTACCAATGCGTTGCAACCCTTTTTCTACCATGCGCGCAATCGGAGAATCTGTTGTGTTACACAGCGCGCGCGCGCCCTGGATATTCCCGGACTGTACATTGACGCGGATATTATTCATGAAGTTATCATCAATCTGTCCCGCCCTTTTGATGGCTCTGTAGCGTTCAACAAAAATGTACAGACCCATGATGGAAAGTGTCAGCGTGACCAAGACGTTCAGAATGCCCAACGTCCCGCTTGAAAGGATGATGTCAAAAATGCTTTGTGCAGTGAATTCGGGCTCGAGGCCCTCAGCAGTAGCGCCTTGAAACAGCAACAATACGTTTAGCAGCATGAATGGAGTGGTTTTAAGTAATGTGTTTAGATGAACAAAGCGCATAACGCCCGAAGGGTTGAAAAAATTATTCCCTGCGTAGCGCTAAGCGCTTTAGGCGGCGCTAAAATAATAAATTTCACAAAGATGTTAGCGGTATACTTGGGCATTTGACCGGAATCCGTATTTTTGCGAAGTTAGCGAATTTTCGCTACGTAGTATTGCCTAATCATAACGAACTATCTAAATGAGCAGAAGAATCAGAAAAGCCGCCGTGCTGGGCTCCGGCGTCATGGGATCGGGAATCGCCTGCCACTTCGCCAATATAGGCCTGGATGTATTGATGCTCGACATCGTACCTTTCGATTTGAAAGAAGAAGAAAAAAATAACGCGGCTGCCCGCAATCGCATCGCCGCCTCCTCGCTTGATACGGCCATCAAAGGCAAACCGGCGGCTTTGTACGATAAAAAATTTGCCTCGCGCATCAGTATTGGCAACTTTGAGGACGATTTTTCCAAAATCGCTGACTGCGACTGGATCATTGAGGTCGTCGTTGAGCGACTCGATATTAAAAAGCAGATCTTGGAAAAAGTAGACCGCTTTCGCAAATCAGGCTCTTTGGTCACGTCCAACACCTCCGGTATTCCCATTCACCTGATGCTGGAAGGCCGCAGCGGCGATTTTCAAAAGAACTTCTGTGGCACGCACTTCTTCAATCCCCCACGCTACCTCCGCCTGTTTGAAGTGATCCCAACCACCGAAACCGATCCGGAAGTTGTGGACTTTTTTATGCATTATGGCGACCTTTATCTGGGCAAACAAACGGTGTTGTGCAAAGACACGCCGGCATTCATCGGCAACCGGGTCGGCGTGTATGCCATGGCTAAAATTTACCAGCTGACGACCCAATTGGGTCTGCGCATTGAAGACGTGGACGCGTTGACCGGCCCTGCCCTCGGTCGCCCGAAAACCGGTACGTTCCGGCTCGGTGACTTAGTCGGACACGATACCGCCGCAAAAGTCATCCAGGGCATCAAGGAAAATTGCCCCAACGACGAACAGGCTGGCGCATTTGAAGTGCCGAAATACCTGCAATTTCTATTGGACAACAAGTTCTTGGGCAATAAGTCCGGTCAGGGTTTTTACAAAAAAACGGCTGAAAAGGACGAAAAAGGCCGCCCGGTTGTGCTGGCTCTGAACTTAGAAACGTTGGAATACGAAGCTTCTCAGAAGTCGGATCTGCCCAGCCTGAAAATGTCCAAACAAATAGACCAGTTGGCCAAGCGGGTACAGGCATTTTTTGCAGCGGAAGACAAGGGGGGCGAATTGATCCGGCGCTCGCTGCTGGGTCTGTTTGCTTACTCCTCCAACCGCATTCCGGAAATTACCGACCATTTATTCAGTATTGACGACGCGATGCGCGCCGGGTACGCCTGGGAAATGGGGCCGTTTGAGTACTGGGATGCGGTGGGTATTCAACAAGGCATCGAAATGGCCGAGGCGCAAGGAGAAACCATTGCAGCCTGGGTCAAAGAGATGCTGGCTGCCGGTTACACTTCGTTTTACAAACGCGAAGGCGGCGTTCGGAAATACTACGACATTCCAAGCAAAAACTACCGGCCCATTCCGGGTTCGGACAGCTTTATCATCCTTGATAATTACCGCGACCAGGCGCCGGTACACACCACCAGCGAAACGGTCGTACACGACATTGGCGACGGCGTTTTGTGCCTCGAATTCACCAGCGCACATAATACTATAGGTGAAGGGGTGCTGCGCGGCCTCAACGAAGCCATACAGCTTGCGGAAGAAGGCGATTGGAAAGGCTTGGTCATCGGCAACAATGCCACCAATTTTTCGGTCGGTGCCAACCTCATGATGATCGGCATGCTTGCTTACCAGCAGGAATTTGACGAACTGAATTTCGCGGTGAATTTTTTCCAGCAAACGACTATGCGTTGCCGCTATTCCAGCATTCCGGTCGTGGCCGCCACGCAAGGTTATGTGTTTGGCGGAGGCTGCGAAACCCTGATGCACTGCGATGCAGCGGTTTGTGCTGCGGAATCCTACATCGGCTTAGTAGAAGTGGGCATTGGCGTCATCCCCGGCGGCGGCGGCACCAAAGAACTGGCGTTGCGGGCTTCCGACTCTTTTTTTGAAGGCGACATTATGGTGCCTACCCTGATCGAAAAATTCAAAGCCATTGCATTGGCCTCCGTCGGCACTTCGGCGCAGGAAGCGTTCAACCTCGGGTTCCTGCAACGCCACCGCGACAGCATCGTCGTGAACAAAGACCGCAACATTGCGGAAGCCAAACAAAAGGTGCTGGAACTGGCCGACAACTACGTGCAACCCCGCAAGCGCGACGACATCACCGTGTTGGGTCGCGGCGGATTGGCAGCCCTCTACATCGCGGCCAACGAACTGAAGCGCGGCAATTACGCCAGCGAACACGACATCAAAATTGCCCATAAAGTAGCCTGGGTTCTTTGCGGCGGTGACCTCACGGGCGTGCAAAAGGTTTCTGAACAATACCTCTTAGACGTGGAACGGGAAGCCTTCCTTAGCCTTTGCGGCGAACAGAAAACGTTGGAACGCATACAGTATATGTTGCAGAATAACAGGCCGTTAAGAAATTAGTAGAAGGTAGGGCGCGACCCTCGCGGTCGCCCTGTTGTGGAAAAAAGGATAAGAGATTGATTCACTTTTAAACATAAAAGACATGCACAACTTCAGAAATTTGCAAGTATGGAAAGATTCAATTGATCTTGCTGTGGAAGTCTGTAAGATTACAGGTGCCTTCCCGGTTTCAGAAAGATTTAACCTGATCAGCCAACTCAATAAGAGCGCAGTTTCTGTACCTTCAAATATTGCAGAGGGGGCAGGTCGCAATACCAATGGAGCGTTTAACCACTTTTTGGGAATATCTACCGGTTCCTCCTATGAAATGGAAACGTAATTTATTATTGCCAATAAACTTGGGTTTGTACAGGAAGAACTGTTCATTCCGGTAATTGAAAAAATGCATTCAATTCAGAGAATGACCTATTCATTAAAATCATCACTTTTTAAATAAACCGAGAGGCAGGTCGTGGCGGTGTCTTTCTACCCTCTACTTCCTACCTTCTACTAACTTCTTTCATGGAAGCATACATCATCAAAGCCTACCGTTCCGCCGTCGGCAAAGCAGGAAGAGGCGGATTTCGCAACTACCGCTCGGATGACTTAGCCGTAGATGTGGTCAAATATTTGGTTGACAACACGCCGGGGCTCGACCCGAAGCTGGTGGACGACGTTATTGTCGGTTGCGCCAACCCGGAAGGCGAACAGGGATTCCAGATTGGGCGGCAGATTTCGCTGCGCGCTTTGGGTAAAGAAGTGCCGGGCATGACGGTCAACCGCTATTGCGCTTCGGGATTAGAAACGATTTCCATCGCGGTCGCGAAAATCCGTGCAGGCATGGGTCATATTTACATTGCCGGCGGCACGGAAAGTATGAGCATGATCCCGATGACGGGCTATAAATTGGCGCCAAGCTACAAAGTGGCCAAAGACACCCCCGACTACCTGATCGGGATGGGCCTGACGGCAGAGGCGGTCGCCAAAAAGTACGGCATCAGCCGCGAAGCTGCGGATATCTTTTCGTATCAATCGCACGTGAAAGCAGGGAAAGCCATAGATGAAGGCAAATTCAGCGGCGAAATCGTGCCGGTGACGGTGGAAGAAGTATTTGTGAAAAACGACAAACGCGAACGGGTTGAAAACGTCATCAAAGTGGACGAGGGCGTCCGCCGCGATACGACGATCGAAGGTTTGTCCAAACTGCGCCCGGCTTTTGCCAACGGCGGCATCATCACCGCAGGCAACTCTTCCCAAACTTCCGACGGCGCGGCTTTCGTGCTGGTGGTGAGCGAAGAAATGGTCAAACAACTCGGCCTGACGCCCATTGCGCGGTTGGTGGGTTGTGCGGTAGCTGGGGTAGAGCCTTTGTACATGGGCATCGGCCCGTGTGCGGCCATCCCAAAAGCATTGCAACAATCGGGTTTATCCCTCAACGATATCCAGTTGGTGGAACTGAACGAAGCTTTTGCGGCCCAGGCTCTCGCGGTCATCCAGGAAACGGGCCTCGATCCGGAAACAGTGAACGTGAACGGCGGCGCTATTGCACTTGGTCACCCGCTGGGATGCACGGGCGCGAAGTTATCCACGCAGCTCTTCAATGAAATGCGCCGGAGAAATCAAAAATACGGTATGGTTACGGCTTGCGTTGGCGGCGGACAGGGCATTGCGGGGATTTATGAGTTGTTGAGTTGAAAAAGGGGTAGGCTGCTATTTACTGCATAGCTTTTTAGGCTGAATTAAAATCTGCTGTTCTGCTTAAAATCCCAGCCTGTAAAGACTGCCGCAGTTTTTTATACGGACTAAAGTCCGCGTAACAAAGCACTCGCGAAACGAAAAGCGCCAAGACACGACGAGAGCTGTGCGCGCTTCGTTTCGCAGGGCTTTAGCCCGCCTTGTGTTTGACTCCCCACTCATTCCGACCCTACCGCACCACACTCACCTTCCCGCTCCCGCCCGGCTGCCCTTCCAAAAACACCCGGTAAAAATACATGCCCGGCGGCAGTTGCGACACCGCTATTTCATACTGCGCTACGCCAGCCTGCAAAGACTGCCGCAGCGCAAGCCGCCCGTCGGCATGGAACAACTGCCACTCACCGGCGGCAGGGGTTGTCAGCCTGATGGTGAACTGCCCGGAAGCGGGGTTTGGGAAGACTTTTATAGCAGGTTCCGACGCGGGTAGTGGTTCTTCCGTACGCACGATGAGCGAGCAGGGCGGCGCAGGTGTTTCGCCGGGGATGAGGGAGCCGAGGCGGTAGTTGGGGAAATTGGGCATGGCTTGCCCGTAGTTAAAAGGTAATTGAATAGCATGTTGTTCTACGTTGCAAGCCAACCCCGGCTCGTCTGGATTGTGGATGACATGCAGGACATCTACTGTAGCGAAAGTATTGACATAAAGTTTACAATCTGGAGCCAACTGCACCTGCGAAAAGCGGGTTGGAAAAGGAGCAAGAAATCCATCATATTCTGCCACCACTATCTGTGAATCTTCAATACCTGGCGCATGAAGGTCGTACTGAAAAACATGGTTATCGGTGGTGATTTACATATACCTGGAATTAGGAGATACGCCTATTCCATCAGCAAATGTTTCTTCCGGAGTTAGCAGGTGCCTGAAATTGCTGAGTTGGCCGGTTGTGCGATCAAAATCGAAAAGAAAAACTCCGTCAGAATTGCTATAC